>Ga0080013_1003820_pt1 | contig 15375 bp, 14 predicted proteins | sample ETNvirenome_6_85_FD_69236 | JGI IMG/M metagenome (GOLD analysis project Ga0080013, IMG submission 69236) | Marine viral communities from the Pacific Ocean - ETNP_6_85 (SPADES assembly) (version 2) | ecosystem: Environmental > Aquatic > Marine > Oceanic | place: Pacific Ocean | collected 2013-06-19
GGGCGGTTGAACGGCTACTGGTTTTGGGGCTACTTTTTCAGGTTGCGGTACCGGTAACGCTTGCGATACCCATTCGCGTTTCGGGTCCTCATCACCAGCTTGCTTTTTATACAACTCGGTAGTTGTATCGAAACCGGGACCAGGTGTTAGTCCTTGTTGTTCGGGGATGGCAGCATAATATTCTGAGGAACTGCTAACTGGAGGAGTATCTTCTTCTGCCCTGGCAATCCGTTGTTCATAAGGTTTTCTGGGCAACAACCCTCTCCTTATCGGCCAGTCATAATCTGTGCCGCCACTTCCAAATATCAGAACGCCGGGTTGGGTGGGAAGTTCGTCTTTTCTAGGGAACACTTTAGGGATTTTTCTGACCACCATAATGAACCCGTTTTTTGTTCCCACCCAAGGGGTTCCTTGACTTTCAATGACCCCACTTCCTTTGTGGTACCATTCACCTAAAGTTTCTTGGGTGAAGGGTACATGCTTTGTTTCTCCAGCAAAGGTTCGCGGCGGAGGTGCTTTAGATTTTGGACCTGCCGGTCCTAGCGGTTCCGTTTCCAGTTGTTTATGCGGCACTGTGGCCTCTCTTTCTTCAGCCCCACCTAAGTACCCTCCACTTGGAGAAGGTGGTACCGAAAACTGTGGTGTCTGGTCATTTGGGTCAGCACCCAACCATCGGACAAATTGGTCCGTGGCGTTTCTACCTGCACTCCCGATATCAGTACCTATTCCCGCAACAAGAAAACTGTCGGTTTGCGGGTCATGGATAACTGTTCCCGCCGGTGAATTGATAATCTTTTTAAGTGTTGCAGATTGTTTTTGTTTACCGGTGATGAAGTCGGAAACGGTTAATCCCTTATCCCCAAGAATTCTCATGTTTTCATTTTGCTGGGCTTCGTAGGCAGGGTTATGACCGTATTGACCTATTCTTTCAACATCCCCCATTTTTGCGCGTAACTCTTCGGCTTTTCTCCATTCGTCGGAAAATACTTTCGCAGTACCAGACAGCCCTCCCCAGGTGGGGATTTGTTCCAGTTCCCCTAATCCTTCAGGCGGTCCTGATCGAGGTAAAGCAAATGATCGGTATTCAGGATCCTCTGGTGGAACTGGTTTGATCTTTGGTGTAGCTTTAACTGAAGGTGGAAGTCCCTCATATAAGTCTGAAAACCAAGGCGGTGGCGTTTTGCCAGCCTTGTTTAGTTTCCGTGCTATTTCATTTAACCGTTGACGTAATGTAAGCATAAGATCCTACTTAGCCTTCTTTTTCCGGGTAGCAGCACGTTTTTGCCGACCAAGTTCACGTGATATCTTGGTAGCCATGGTCTTTTCCTTGCTCACGAATTTCTTTGCGGTACTGAACTCACCGCCACGACGTTTGTACCTTTCTGCTACCACTTCGATCTTGGTAGCGGAAATCTTTCCTTCTTCCGTATCAGCGATTTTCTGGTCACGTACCTCACGCACAATCCTGCGCCACAGACCGGGATCAGCGATTTTTTTATTTTGGTTACCCATGATATCTATTAGTTATCCCCCTTAAAGATCTTGTCCAATGCGTGATCAAGTTCAGCTACGAACCGGTCACGTACCTGTGTACGAACTTCCAGTATCATATCTTTCACGAACTGGTCCAGGTTAAGATGTTCAGCGAAATGCGCTCCGATATAATGAGCGGCATCAAGTTTGATTTCATCTTTAATCTCATCGAAATCAATGGTTTTTAGGAACTTAGTTGCCCAATTCATCTGTAGTTGTTGTCCCGTTACCGCTACCCCATATATTATGTAGCAACTGTTCCTTTATGGGTGCGGGTTCATTTATGGTGCTTAGAAGTACGGTGGATAATCGGCGTAACACCGTTTCGGATCGCGTGTTTTGTCCCATGATAGTTTCAAGCTGGTTTTCAATGAACGCTACTCGTTCAGGTGTTTCGGACGGTGGTTCATTGCGTTTGATATGGATCATGTACGCGATCAGTGCCAGTATGATTAAGCTTAGGCCCAGGTTAAGTGTAAGTAGTATGTATAAGGTCATTGTAGTTCTTCTCGTTCTTTCAAGACGCTTTGAAGTTCTCGTTGTTCTTGAGGTGTGTAAGCTTGTCCCAAAACAGCTTCCATTGCACTTCCTCGTCCTGCTCGTGAAGGTTGTCGTGAAACTATTCGACCGGTAGGGGTTGTTACTAATTTTTGGGGTTGGATAGCCCATCGGAAAGGTCCGAGGTTAGCTTCCCTAAGTATTTTTAAGTGGTCTTTTACCCATCGTGTATCTGCTCCCCATTTATGTAGAACTTTTCCGTAAAACTTAGGACTGCTTAATGCTAATGCGGCAGCATGGACAGCGGGACTCGCGACTGGGACGGCACCTCCTCCCATTCTGGTAGCGGATTTCCCCGCTGCACCCAAGTAAACGACACCACCTGCCATGCCACTAGGTTTGGTAAAATGAATACCTGCTGCTAGTCCAGGTAACAGGTCTTTATTTCCCGGTACAAGTTCAGAAAGGACTTTTGTTGCGTCCCTACCATAATCATCATAACTGGCAAAGATATTGAAGATACCTGCAAGTGCCGCTTGTCTTTCAGCAATATCTTTTGGCATCTGCTCTGGTTTGGTCGGGGTACTTAAGCTTTTGCGTATTTGCACGTCTTTTGGCGGTAAGTTAAGTATTCTTTCAGCACCTTGAAGAACGGTTAAGTCTTTTTGCCAACTTTCGTTCAAGATATTGTAATTATCAATATCCTTGTTCATCATTGTTGACATCTTCCCTTTAACTGGGCCATAAAGAACTTTATAGGGGTTTGAGGTGGTTCCTCTACCGCCAATATAATCAATAGCTTGTTTCATGTCCTGTAAATCGTCGAAACCAATGAAAGGTATGCCGTCAACACGTTTTGTTCCATTTAATAAAGCTTCGTTTTTAGTGCCTTGGATTCTATCCCATATTTGTCGAATTTTGGTTCTATTGAAAGAATCTTCTTTTAGTACTCCTTTAAATTGCGGGACAAAATTTTGGGTAACCATAGCTTCTTCCAGTATGGGTGGTTTTCCCGCAATCATTTGTCCCGGTTGCAGTTGAGGTTTTTCACCTATTACCGCTTCTTTTAGAACCTCATCTCGCGATTTGAGGGTAATATTCAGTTCTTCCAGTTGTGTTCGTGCAACTCGTTCAATATCATCTATCATGTAATAATAGTTTTTTGGATTACCCAACTCGTCAACGGTACTTAACCTACCTTCATTTTGTTTCCAGGCATTTCTAGCGTTTTCCCATGCTTTATCAGCGGCAATAACGAAAGGTGCAATGATTTCGTCTTGTGTTAACCCTCCGTGGATCATTTTTTTTACTGTTGGATCAGAATTCTTAATAATTTCTGTAGCGGCATCAACTGGTGTTTTGGCTAGTTTACTGCCAACAAACTTTGCCATATCGCCACTCCAGCCAGCTAAACCTCTCGCACCTTTGCCTATGACTTTACCACCAAGATCAACGGTTAATCCTACGGGATCAAGGGTTAGGTTGCTTGCGATTTTTCCTGCAACTTTACCTGCCGTGCTTTGTGCCAGTTTAGAAGCTTTAGCGGCTTTACCCAGTTTACTAGCTACTCCTGCGGCTTTCAATAGTTTTAAAGGTGAAGCAAAGAAGGTGGCAAAATCTCCCAAAACCGCTGCTGGATTTTTTTCAGCATGTCGCTTGAAAGCCTCAAACCCGTCAGGAGTGAATATGTTATAACTTCCCGAATAATAAGATGCTAGTCCCGATATCGTGGGAAACTCTTTTTTAAATTCTTCTCCTGTATAAGATGTTTTTCCCAAAGGAGCCATAAGTTTTCCCGCTTCCAGCCCAAGTTTTGTTAGTGCTGCCAAAGCAGGATATCGCGCACCTGCTTCTCTACGTCCTTCCTCGGTAAATAAATTGGGAGGGGTTTCAAAACCGGGGAAAAAGTCGGCTGCTAATCCTGCTGCATCAGCAAATGGTTTCAGATATAATGCCAGTTCCGAATAGGTATCTTTGTAAATAGTTCCTTTGAACGGGCTAAATGACGCCCAGGCTTTTCCCCCTGAAGTTGGTCTTAATTCCTTGAAGATTTCTGGACCAGTTTTGCCTTGTTTTCGTAACCTGCTGATCCTGTCAGGTAATGCTGGGTAATCGTCTTTTTTCCGAAGAATAAACCAATCGAGAACCTGATCATAAGATTCGATTGCACCCGCCCCCTTACTTTCAGCAAGATCCTGTTTTTCCAGCATGTTTTTGTAATCATCGGGTGTTACAGCAACGCTACCTCTAGCCATTTTAGCCATTTATCGATATCCCTATTGTATTAATCGTTCCTCTTCATGTTTGTTAATCGTTCCTCTTCATGTTTGTCAAAGTCGGCATATATTTCTTCTATCGTTTCATCAGGCTCTTTTTTCATTTCCATATAAGTGTCGTATTTGTCTCTTAACTGTTCATAGCTTGGGTTACCTGGTAACCCAAGATTAGCTAGTAAATCTTTAGCTAACGCACTTTGAATGAAACCGACTTCCATATCAGCAGTATCTGCCGGTGTTCTTCCTCCAGTCAACCGATTATCCCATCGGAGGACTTTTGAAATATGAGGTGACATATGGTCAAGGTATGAAGCGAAAAACCGGTTCTTAATTTTTTCTGCTAAGTCATAGAAAGATTGAACTTCATCCATTGCTAGACCGGGACCACCTCGTAACAGCCTGGTATGAAACCCTTTTATTCGATTGAGAAATCCTTGTCCTTCAGGTGTACGTGCATATTCCGATTCGCGTACCACACTCGCATAATCAAGGATCTTGTTGAAAGCGTTGATTATAGCTTGGCTTGCCGCGTTTAAACTGTGACCCTCTTTGGGTTTGTACCAAATAACATCAATGGGTTTCCATGTGCCTTGTTGCGCGTCCCAAACATCTCTCGTTTTGATCTTTTCATCAAGTTCTGCACGCAACCCGCCAGCTTTCTTAATCTGATCTTCAGCAGCGGTGAAATGCTTTAAAAAAACGCCGAGTCCTTCTTCCATGACGCCAAATTGCGAATTAATCGTTTGGTATTGTTTGAACATGGCGTCCATCTGAATACCTCTCAGGATTTTGGTAGATATCTCGTCCTGGTCTTTAGGGTCAAGCCAATGACCTTTTCTAGGTACTTTTGATTCAAGGATAGGTTTAGTCCACGACTTACCTGTCCCCTGATTGTAATAACGGTCAAAAGTCATCACGAACTGGCCGGAAGGATCAGGTATTCCTTCTTTATTGACCACTATTTCTTCTTTTACGACACTAGTGAATTTTTTACCCGCTTCAGTAGGTATAGGCAACATCCATCTTGGGATGTTTTCTTCTTCTCTTGAGATCAGGGTTTCCCAATTATCGGTATAGAGAACGTTTATCCCGTGTTCGGTAAGTCGTGACTTATCCTCAAGTGTCAGTTCAGGATACTTTTTATATCCGAGATCAACTTTTGTTATTGTTCCATCTTGCTTATCCTTCCGTAGAATGTAAGCATCAAAGTTGTGGTCAACCTTTTCGGTCCCTATAACCGTGTATCGTCCCTGCTGGTCTGGTGGTATTTCACCCACAAAATCTAGCAATTCGTCCCATGTCCATATATTGCCAGAAGGCGATTTTTTGGGTATCGTCTTGTTTAGTCGGGTTGCCATCTTTTCAATAGTTTCGTATGGGACTTCTTTATCTCCTGTGCTAACGAGAGAATCAATTGTGCTGGCAGTTCCTGTTAGGTTATCTATCCGTAAAACCGTACCGTCAGCGGATTTCCGGTACTCGTATCGTTTTTCATCGAATTCTCCAGAACCAGGAAAAACGAAATCCTCGTATCCCAAAACGTCGCGGTATACAGATTGGATTTGGTTAGCCAACATGCGTTCAGCCATTTGCCTGTTGGGAAACTGGTAAGTGCTTTGAATCATGTCAACTTGCCGTTTGAAATGCGGGGCATTGAATAATCGTGAAATAACGGAGTCTTCCTCTTTTTGGCCAATGGATACCGTATCTACAGGGTTGGTAACCCTTTTTAGTTCGGAAGTTAGGATCTTTCCTGGGGTATCATCCACGGCAATAACGCCGGTTTCGCCTTTTCGGGTCATTTGTTTGGCGGTTTGAATAACGTTGGCCGCGTCTTGTGACGGTTGTGCCGAAATATCTTTACGGATAGTTTCAGCTAAAGGTGGACGTAACGCTTCAGTCGGGATTTTTCCGGGTTCTGTTTCAACCGGCGTTTGAATGTCACGTTGTGGCCTTGGCCGTTGAGGTGCGGGAGGTTGTCTTCGCGGTTGGGCAGTTGGAGCAGCTTGAGGAATTTGACCTGCTGCTACTTGGGCAATAGCTGGTGTTCTTGAGGGTTCCGCTACCCGTAAAGGAGTTTGTTGCCGTAACGAACGATCAAGTTGTGCCATTGGTCCCTGAACCCGTTCTTCAGGGAAATATTGACGTTGGAAATCCGATTCCAGTTGGCTAGGCGTCATCTGCTCAATTTGTTGTGCTGCTGTTCGAGGCTGTTGCGGTTGTACTTGTTGGGCTTGCGGTCTTGGAGGAAGCTGAAATCCGAGCGTTTTTAACGTTTGGTCCTGGATATTTTTTTTATATTCGTATTCTTGGGTTTCACGTTCAGCTTCTTTCTTAGCCTGTCCAAGTTCCTGTTGCGCTGCCTTGATCTTGATATCCTGAAAGATCAATTCCAAATCGGTTTTCAGTTTAGCCGCTTCACGTACCTTGTTTTCGTCACGGGCTTTACGCCATTCCTTGGAAAAGAGTGCTGCTTCAAGTAAAAGTTCTCGTAATCCAGCCATAATCTATCAAGTCCTTATTTCAAGCTGAGTTTCTAACAGGATAACTCTGGTAAACAAATGTTTCCCAGTCAACAATATCGGGATGCTGGTTCTTAAGGGTTCTGTGCATACCTCTAGCAACCAGAAGTACGTTCTGATCATTGGTGGTTAAAGCAAGGTTAACCATTTTTCTAATATTCTCTAACCGTTGCTCTTTCCGTAAAGCAGGTTTCTCTTCCATTTGGCGGTTACCTTTAAGAACTTCTAACCGTTGTGCCAAATCCCCCTCATTAGCTGTGATAGGATTTACTGTTAACTCGGCTCCACCAAGCATCTGTCCAGCCGTTTCACCTACCATATCGGCAGCGGTACTTCCTCCCAATCCGTTAGTGGTGCCTCCTGATGTTGGTCCAAAACCCACGGTGGCAGTATCAAGTCTTGATACTGATCCTGTTCCCACTTTCGAGGCTTGTCCTGATAAAGTATTGCGAATCTCGTAGAGATCCTGAATATCTCTTTTTCCTTCCAGCACTTCCTTTAAGACACTACCACTGTAAACAAGATCAAATACCTTGAGAGTACCGGATCGACCAGGGACAATAGTTCGTGAATCAGGATGATTGAACCCAATCTTGTTTACCAGATCCTCTATTTCTTTATGCAGGTTTTGTGCTGCACCTATCGCACTTCCAGTTAGTGGTGCATACTGCAATGCACCGTTTTCTTCAGCAGTTGGCTTATCGCTATCCAACGGTGATACGTTGCTACCCAACCTGTTTAATTGGGATTGAAGGGTAACTACAAGATCCCTTAAGGTATTCAAACTTTCTTCGCCATTAATAACAGCATTGGCAATATTGTTAATATAGGTTGTATCATGGATGTCAAAAGGTTGGCCCGGGGTAACCAAACTGTTACTGAACGAATTATCGGGATGTCTGAGTATTTCAGTAGCCACGGCTAATGCCGCTGTACGATAGTCTTCCACGCCCTGCAAATCACCCTGATCAGCATCTTTAGGTGGGGTCTGTCCATATTCTTTTCCGGTTAACCATTTCTCAACCACGCCTCGGACGTCTTCCATGGACATTGACGGGCCAAGAGTGTTTGTCATATTGCCCAGATCAGAGATCATGCCTGTAATCGCTTCGGTACGTTTAGTGGGATCACCTAAGCTAAACCCGGTAACTAAAGCATTAACTGAATCCGCAAGGGATAGGGTGTCTCCACCCGAATAATGCTGAATATTCCCAAGGGCAACTACCACGTCCTGCGCCGCAGGTGTTCCATTTACACCATATAATCTACCCATGCTCGGTGACCAAGTTTGTGGGTAAAGAGGATTTCCGGGTTCAATTTCATAGATACCTCCTGAGATTGGAGGTGAAAGATCAGTTGTTGTGCCTTCTCCCGGTACTGTTGTGTCTCCTGGTGGCGGTTCTATTTTAGGTGGAGGAGGTTTAACTACTTCTACTGGCGGTTTTTGAGGAGGAGGTTCTATCTTAACATCACCCGGTCCTACTTGAGGCACGTCTATAACGGCATCTTCAGCTTCTTCTCGTCTTACAACTTCAGGTTTTTCTGGAACAATACCTTCAATTGGGTCTTGCAAATTTAAAGGGAGATCAGGCACAACCCCACCCATATCTTCCCCAACAATAGTGTCTAGGGGGTCAAACAAGTCTCGGCCAAGAGCCTCTTCAATAGCCTTTGTCGCTACTGTTGAAGCAAAACCTTGAACTACTGGATTCTGAAGAATATCAACAAAAAGCCCTCTAAGTTCAGCGGTTTCTTGTTGTTTTGCCAAGCGGTCAATCTGGTTTTGCCTGAAAGCTTGTTCAGATAGTTGCAGTTCCATTTCAGCGCGACCACGCCCAATTTCCTGCATTGCCAAACCACGCATCTGCGCTTCCTGCTGTGTACCCAACCCCACGGCCAGTGGTGATCCCATCAATCCTTGCTTTGCCATCATTTGACCGCGTATTCGACCTATAGCAGATCGTTGCTGTTCAGATTGCGCTAAAAGCGGTTGTGCCTGATACTGTTCGTAATATTCACGTCGCTTTTTTCCGTAATCTTCCATTGATTCGGGTAAGTAATCAGTATCAGGACTTACTACCAAACCGACTGAGGTGGTAGCCACGTCAGTTGTTTCTTCAGGATCTCTTAATCCAGCAGCGGTTTCAATACCTTTTACGGTTTTACGTAACCCTTCATACTGAAGATATTTATAAAGAAGGTTCTGTAATTCTGTGGTCCCCATCTTTTTCAGGTCTTCAGGCAACAACAATTTGCCATCTTTCACCAAGCCGCTGATCGGGCCTACTAAATCTATCCCTTCCACAATCGCGGTCAGTATTTGCCCTTCACTTAAAGCTTTACCGGTATCAAAAGCGTCAAAAGCTATATCCAACGCTACTAAATAAGGTTGCTGTGGTCCAGGTACATATTTACCCCATTCGGCTAGGAACTCGATTTTGTTGGAATATTTGTCATAAAGGTCTTTAGCCCCTTCATACCATCCTGTAACCGTTTCCCGTGCTGATTCTTCAAGTTTCTTCAGTTGATCGTATCCTGAGCCGAAGACTGAAGCTAAATGCTGGTCGACTCTATACCATGGTGCAGCACCAGGTTCAGCGAGCCAAGTATTGACATAGGTATCAAAATCGCCTATATTGGGGTTATATGCTTGTAGCGGTCCCCATAAGTCTTGCGCTTGGGCTAAATTTGCCTCCATGTTCTCCTCGGTAAGATCCGAGAGAAGAGTTTCAACCTCTGCTGTTTGCTCATTGAAGATAGCATCGGTCATGCCTTCAGCAACCACATCATCTACTACTGGAACGTCAACTACGGGTTGTTCCACCGCTACAGGCTCTTCTACTGCTATAGGCTCTTCTATTTCCACCGTTTCAGTAACAGGAGGAACTATTGGTGCTTCTGCTGGCACTTCCACCGGTTCTTCTCTTATTATTGGTATATCAGTTTCTATTACAGGTGGTGGGGCAGCCGTGGTTTTAAGGTAGTCTTCAAATGTGCCGTATTCTAAATTCGGTTGTTGCTCTAAAAGGGCCTTGTACTTTCCTCGTGCCAGTTGCAGAGATTGTGGCGTGTTAGCATTGATCAGTCCCTCAATCTCGGTTAATACCTGATCAAGATCAAATGTAGGTTGTTCAGGTGAATCCTGTCGCATATGGGCTTGTACCGGTTCCTGCTCAATCTCTGTTATAGCAGGAAGTTGCTCTATGGGTGCTTCTGCTGATGTCCAAGTTTCTGGAATTCTAGGTGGCACCTGTCCCTGCGAGACTGATGTCCAATAATCATAATTCGATAATGGTGTTTCAGGAACTACTGGGATTACGGGTGGAGTGACATCTTGTAGCACCTGTTTTATAGCAGGAAGTTGCTCTGCCGGTGCTGTTACTGGTGGTGCGGTATGATATTCAGGCTGATCCATAGCCCAGGTGGTGAAAGCTTCTATGGGTACACCTTGCCTCAAAAGATGATCGGAAAAGGTGGCTCCGGGCGGTAACAGTCCAGCTTGTCTGAACTCTTCCCACATGTCCTTGGTGGTATTGAAGGCGAAATCTTGAAAGTCAGGGGTTCCTTTCCTTTTAACCATGTCCAACAGGTTATAGAACGCTTTCAGTTTGGGGTGGTCAAAAGTGAATTTCGCTTCAACCCCTGTTATTCCTGCTGTAGGTACAGTGGCCGTAGTGACAGGTTGAACCACTTCAGTAGGTTGGGTTACCGATCCGTTTTGCCCAGCTTGTGTTGCTACCTGAGCCATGTTTCGCGGTAGAGGTTGCTCAACCACAGGTGGTGTGCGGGTAACAGGTTTTTCCGCTCCCAAAGCGTATTGCTGACCCAGTAAAGAGGTTCCGGTAACGGGTAGCGATGAACCAGCAGCCCATACTGCCGAGGGGTGCGAATAGCCTTGATTTATATACCATTGCGGTCCCGTAGTTTGGATCCATCGTTCGGCACTTTGGCCTAACGGGGTTCTAGCGGTTCCCGGATCAGTGGCCAAGAGTCCCAAAAACTGGGGTTTTGACAAATTGGAGTACCCAAACTGTTTGGGGTCCAAGTTCTCAAATGAAGTTCCCGCTGTCAATATTGATTGAACTAACGCGTTCGGATCTCGTAACTGTAACATCCTGTTTATTACCTGCCGCCTAGCGGTCCTTTAGGTTTAGAAGCATCAACCATTTCTTTATAATGTGATCGTGCAGCATCTTTACTGTAGATCTTGCGTGGCGGGGTGCGGTCCGCGTGACGTTCCAGTGTACGACGACCCAACCCAACATCCGTCCCGTGCCATTTGTAGTAGCTATGGAGCGGTTTACGCCATCCACGACGTTTCTTTATCGGTAACTCGTCACTCGCGTCCAAGGTGCTGATAATGATTTGTCCCAGATTAAAACTCATGGTGTAACTCCTTTTACTTTACGTGATAATAAAGGGTATTGTTAGAACCGAACACTTGATCGTCCTCTGCTACGCACTCGCTGTTTTTTGCGACCTTGAGACACAGATAACCTTTTACTGGTACCAGACCGATACATAGGTGTTGCTGACGTCCTGTAACGCCCAGGAACCTTTCTGCCGCTGCCCATAGTTGTAGGAGGTACATATACACTATAAGTAGTTCTTTTCCGTTTCGGGTTACGTGACGGTTTTGATGCAGGTATAGTCCAATAACCTGAAGTATTACGTTGTCTTTGACCTAACGTATACGGGTTGGCACTCGTACCCGATAATTTACTCCAAGCTGTTTGCTCTCCACGGGCTGGTCTTCTTCGTCGGCTTGAATGTCCTAGAGGACCACGTTGCCAACTAGAGAAAGATGAACTATAGCCGCCTAGTGGAGTTCTTGCACTGCTGCGGGTCCGTTTCTTCCCATAAGGTGTTCCATAAGTTCTGCTACTTCCGTTACTCATTTCCTTTACCCCCAATGCCTGGCACACGGCAGATCTTTATGCGGATTGCCGGTTTTGCCTTTAGGTTGATATTTCTCGGCATATTTACCGACATTACGTGACGCTTTCTTCGCTTCAGAATAAGCTATCGCTACCGCTTGTTTAGGGTTCGTTACTTTCGGCCCTTTCCGTGATCCCGAATGAAGGTCCCCTTTCTTATATTCACGCATAACCTTCTTAAACTTCTTCGTACCTTTCGGCGCTCTACCATCTCCAGCCATTCTTGTCACCTTTCCATCGTTTGATATTCCAGTTCTAAGCGTTCAAGGTTGTCGAGTGTTGTACCCGCAACCTTCAATTTGAACGTTTTACCCCTGCCAAATACCCCTTGACGGTACCGTCGCGACTTGGCAGTGGAGAAAGTTACTGCCGCTTGATCTGTCCCGTCGACCGTCAAGGTGGTGGTTACCGCTTGCGTGGCCGTTGGCGTCAATGTGGGGATGACATAAACGCCGTTTACCACCGAATCGGTAGGCATCGGCAGTTCATTAGTAGTGTAACTGGCAGTGAAATCCACGCCCTGGTCTTGCGTACCCGTTAAATAGGTTTCCAGGTACCAGTTTGTACCGTCATCCCGTGTAATAGCGTATAATTGATCGTTTGAGAGTCCATGTGCGCCTGTGGGTGATCCTATAGGTACCCAAATAGCGTCCTGAATGCCGTAATCCGTACCATCAGCACCCGTAGTGTCGAATATAGTCCAGTATTGCCGTAAAAGGTCGTAAACAGCTATCTTGTTGCACCGTGTTTGGCCACTGGTCATCTCTTCAGTGGGGAATGCCATGAAATACTTGTTCTTGTAGATCCATCCTATGACGGGTCCGTTACGATCAGTATCTGCCGTATCGCCAATAGTCGTTACATCAAACACTTCACTGGGTATGGTATCCAATACCGGTTGTATAGGCAAGCTAATAGGTGTTAATTGACCTCCTTGCGATACCCAAACCTGTTTATCCTGGGCTAAAAAGAAGGTCATGTCCTGTACAGTGGCTACTGATAAAGGTGAAGCGCATCCAGCACTGCGATTAGTGAACGAAACGTCCAGATTTACGGCAGTTTGCGTTCCGGTAGTGGGTATGGCTTGAACACCCGTAATCAAGCCCGTACCGCGCAACATGATAGTGGAATGTTGTTTGAAGATATGCATCTCCTGGCCCGATGATGCCGGTGCTAAAGCCGTGATCACGTCACCATCCCATTTATTGGCAAAGAACTTTTGCGGTACGGAGGCTGAAGCGTCGGGAAAAGCGTCATATACCGGTGATCCTGTCCCGTCAATAGGAGTGAAATGGACCGTGGAACTGTTATCGGACGCACCCCAGATACGTCCCGCGTAATGCGCCAGGTGCGATAACGTTGTGGGCGGGTTATCATATCCCGATGAAGTTATAGTGTCCAAACCAGCGAAAACTGAACCGTCATCGTCATAGGTGATGGTGGCGTCGGGAATGGTATGGAAATATTTCAATGGCGCAGCAGCGGCTTCAGCCGCAGTAGCGAACCCGGAAGAAGCTGAAGTCCCGTTTTCTGTACGGTAAATCCGTTTATGCGTTATTTGCGGATCGTCACTGGCCAGCATATTTGCCACACGGATAGTCTTGTTACTGGAAGTTGTTGCTTCGGTAACCACTGCACTGGGTAAACTTTCAGCACCCGTACCCTTTTGCGTTCTCGCACCTGCTCCGATGTCCAAACCGGTGGAAGGATCGCTATAATAAGTGAAAGCGTAACCGTAAAACTGGGTTGCCCCTAATGAGCCGCCCGATTGGTCGGCTGCCGTGATAGTCGGTAAAGTCGAGGGCGAGTATCCGCTATTGGCGTTAGGTGTGATACCCCACCAGTAAGCAACTGGAACAGTACCCGTAGGAGCGTTAAGGATCTCTACCCATAACGTTATTTGACCGTTAGCCAAGAATAACCTGTTACTGGCTACTGCCCAATCGAACCGTGTATTGAACTCGGCTGCTGATGCACCACTGGGATTGATGGTCACGGCTGCCAAAGCTGATCCCGTCCAATACTTTAGTCCCGCTTTGGTTTGCACGAATAGGTTATGTACCGCACTGGCACCGGCAGCGTTATAAACGGTAGGGATTACCCGTAAATAACGGTTCGTGGTTTCTGCCGTGGCCCATTTCCTGGCTCTACCTGCTCTTCGTACCAGCTTACCGTTTTCGTCTACCGTTAAGTTACGCATATCTGAAGCGGCAACGTTACGCAAATCAGGCGTGAATCCCGGTGATCCCTGTATACCAGCCCTGAAATTGTTGATCGATACTTTCGGCATTTTTACCTTATACCTTTTACTTTACACCATGTACGGGGACGTGCTTTTCTAACACGCCATGTCATGCTCTTAACGGCTTTCTTCCTGCGCCACGTCATTATCGGTTATCTCCTGAACAATCAATTGCCCGTTTTCCGAGTCGAATTGCATCGGTTGACCGTTCAATCCGTATTTGTCACGTAAGGTCAACATATATTTCTCCGCTTGTCCCGCCAAAACTTCACGTGCCGCGGCATGTTTCTGTAGTTCATTCTCTATTTCGCGTAACTGTTGCGAAAAGAAGTTCAGTTGCGAGGTTTCCCCTACTTCCAAGTTAATTGGATCCATAAAAAGCCTTTCTCCTTATTATTATTATTTGAAATATCCCAATGCTGTAACGGTATAATCCAGACCAGCGTCAGTGGTAGTGCCGAAAAGACTGTTACCTTCCGTTAAGGCCAGTCCGTATTCCCCATAATCCAGCATTACGGTGGTGGGGCCGTTCAAACCAGCGGCGATAAGTTCCTGTTTCCAGAATGCCGTACCTCCTGATCCGTCCGTAAGTTCGCCTGATCCCTCTGCCGCATCCGAAATCGATATGCTGATATAGTTCAGATACAATGTCTTACCCGCCACACCAACAATGATTTCAACGGGAGTGGTGTCGCTTACGGTGGCAATCCCTTGTGCCGCCGTGTATTGATGCCCCCTAATTTCCATAATCTGCTCCTTTTATTGTTATTAACCGTTTGTCGGGGGTGGTTGTCCCGGCGCACGACTCACAGTAGCCCCTTCTTCCAGTTCAGGTAAAGCGTTAAAGAATATTGATGCCACACCGCTGTAATCGTCATCACCTTCCACTAATGCCGAGGTGTCACTCGCATCCATGATCACCGTATCAGACCGATCCGAGGTTTTGCTTACTGTTACCGGATCAGTACTGTCATCGGTACGTGTTACTAACCGTTCCCTGATAACCAGGATGGAACGGCTATCCACTCCCAGCACGATCCTTGTTATAACCGTGGTTTCAGTGAACGTAACAGCCATTATTCAGCCGGTAAGGCGGCGAAATAAGGTGCTGCGATAGCTGAAAAGTCCTGATCACCTTCCACTAAGGCTGAAGCGTCACTGGCATCCTTCACCGAATAATCTGACGTTTCAGTGAACGTGCTTACCGTAGCAGGATCAGTGGAATCGTCTGTCTTGGTAACCAAAGTGGTTTTACGGACATCGATATCGTTCAAGTTCATGGAAATCCCGGTAATGCTGGTTTCTTCGCTATAGGTTGTAGCCATCGTAATCCTCCCTTCCTTTTATTCTGATGCCGGTGGTGCCAT
>Ga0080013_1003821_pt1 | contig 15369 bp, 28 predicted proteins | sample ETNvirenome_6_85_FD_69236 | JGI IMG/M metagenome (GOLD analysis project Ga0080013, IMG submission 69236) | Marine viral communities from the Pacific Ocean - ETNP_6_85 (SPADES assembly) (version 2) | ecosystem: Environmental > Aquatic > Marine > Oceanic | place: Pacific Ocean | collected 2013-06-19
AATTTATGTTTTCGAAGATTTATTAGATTTTATGGAATAAATTTATTATATTAAAAAATATGAAGAAAAAAGCGTTTATTACAGGTATAGCTGGCCAAGATGGTAGTTACCTGGCAGAATATTTAGTCGAGTTAGGATACGAAGTACATGGTATTATTAGGAGGCATTCAACTGCCGAAACTCAAGAAAGTAGAATAGATCATTTAATTGCTAAAGGCCAAATTAATACATATTACGGTGACTTATTAGATCAAGGTGGAATAGAAAGACTACTTGATACTATACAGCCAGATGAAATTTATAATATAGCAGCTCAATCACATGTAAGAATAAGTTTTGATATTCCTCAATTTACAGTGCAATCAAATGCTTTAGGAGTGCTTAATATATTAGAAGCATATAGAAGAGCTTGTCCAGATGCTAAATTTTACCAAGCATCCTCCTCGGAAATGTTTGGACTATCAGTCGAAGATGATAATTTTCAAAGAGAAACTACTACAATGAATCCAGTATCTCCATACGGATGTTCAAAAGTATTTGGTTATAATATTGTAAGGAATTATAGACGCGCCTATGGATTACATGCCAGTAATGGTATTTTATTTAATCATGAATCGCCAAGAAGAGGTTCTAATTTTGTAACAAACAAAGTGGTGAAAGCTGCCGTTAGAATAAAATTAGGATTACAAGATACATTAGAATTAGGTAATATGGATTCTTATCGCGATTGGGGTCATTCATATGATTATGTACGTGCAATGCATTTAATAGTACAACATGACACGCCAGCCGATTGGGTAGTATCTACTATGGAAACTCATTCTGTTAGACAAATGTGTGAGTTAGTATTTAATCATTTAGATTTAGATTACAAGCAGTATGTGATGCAAAATCCAAAATTTATAAGACCGGAGGAACTACCATATCTTAAAGGAGATTCTACTAAAATTAGAACAGAATTAGGGTGGAAGCCAAGTTATACCTTTAAGGAAATGATGATAGAAATGACAGATTATTGGATGGATATTTTTAAGGACAAATCATGAATATAGTTTTTTGGACTGGTATTAAAAATGAAAAACTATCAAATAAATACGGCGGCTTTGAATGGATGGATTATTCTAAACAATCATGGCAATATTGGTGTGATAAAAATAATGTTAAATTAGTTACATTTGAAGAACCATATTCAGATATAACAATGCATAGAGCCAATTGGCAAAAAGCCATTCATTGTTGGGATATATTAGATGAACGCGGTATAGATGCTGATAATATATTTTTAGTTGATGCATCATCAATAGTTAAATGGGATGCACCAAATATATTTGACCAGATAGATGATAGATTTACGGCATGGCCTGATTTAGATAATTTGAAATGGGTATATGATAGTATCGAAGGATATCAACCATTTTTTGATTTTAAATTAGATAACAGTAAATATGTTAATTCAGGAGTAATTATTTTTAATCGATCTCATAGAAAGTTTTTTGAATCTTTTAAAGAATTGTATTATGATAATTCAGAAAAATTTATTATATTACAAGATAAAGAAGTGCGAAAAGGTACTGAACAAACTCCATTCAATTATTGGTTACAAAAAAATAATATAGAATTAAATTTAGAAATGCCAGTGACATGGAAATTAACTCATTTGCATAGAAAGCAAATGTTGGGTGGTAATTGGCAACTTAAAGAAGATAATACTCCATTCTTTATTAAGCATGGGTATCTTTGGTTTTTTACAGGATTTGAAAAAATGCAACGTACACAGTTAATGACTCAAGTATGGAATGTGATAAAGCATAATTATGAAGCGTAACATAGTATTTTTAACAGCAATAAAATTTCCTGGACAGGAACATAGAAGTGAACCATATAAGTATGGAATTAACTCATGGCAGCATTGGTGTGATAAAAACGACTGCGATTTATTTGTTTTAGATGAACCAATTTTTGAACCAGAATATTGTAAACCAAATTTTTATCGATATTGGGCATTTGATTTATTAGAGGCTAATGGAATTGAATATGATCAAATTTGTTTAACAGATGCCGATTGTATTATACATCCGGATTGCCCAAATTTCTTTAATCTAACAGATAGAAAATATACAGTTACTAATGTAGAAGGTAGTATGGATTGGGTCTGCAGGAGCCTAGAAAATTATGCAAAATATATCTTTAAAGATTCATTTCCGTTGCATAAATATTTCAATGCAGGATTCCAAGTTATAAATGAAAGTCATAAAGATCTTATTGATGAGTTCAAACAGTTCTATATGGATAATAGAGAACAGATAATCTGGATGCAAACTAACTTTGGTGTAGGGACAGATCAGCCATTAATTAATTTTATAGTTAACTTATCAGATATAGAAACTAAATACTTACATTACCAATTCTGTATGGCCGATCTAGTACGCAAAGAAATTTTAGATACTGATATGACATTTACAAAAGTACTACCTGGTATATATCAATTCAATGCAATACCCGATAATGATAAAGCAGATAAAACAATGTATTGGATGAAACGAACTTACGAGGAGTTATATGAAAACTAAATTTGCAATTGGTTGTTTAGTGCAATGGTATGAATGTGATATTATCGAAGAATATGTCGATTCTTTAAAGGATGCTATAGAACAGTATAATGGACAAGTTATAGTCGATTTTATGATTGTAGGCAATCAAGATCTGGAAAAATGTATATCAGAAACCCAGTTAAATAAATGTATTGATAAAATTAAATCGATATGCAATTTAGGAAACGTTCGATATACGGATGATCTTGAAACAATTGCAACATATAGAAAAGAGTTCAACACCGACTACAGCGAAAAGGCAGACGTTCTCATATGGGGCGAAACAGATGCCATTTTACCTAAGCAGATGTTTACTATTTTAGACAACTTACATCAAACATCTTTACAAAATAATAATCCGAAATATCTAGCATTTTTTGGCACATGTAAGATGTGGGATGATTCATGGTTACCTATTGAACATACCGACTTTACTGATAAGCCATGCATCCCAAATGATTATGAGAACTGGTGGAGTTTAAAATATACTATGTCTAAAGATGAAATGAATGCTATAAATGATAAGGTAAATGAATTAGATGTACGCTTGGTATCACCTCATAAATTTAACGGATGTGGACTAGTTATATCATCTGAAGTCATTCGTTCCGGTGTTAATATCCCTAGTTCAGTATTCTTTGTTCATGAAGATACTGCCTTCATGTGGATGACGAATAAAGTGTTAGGAAATATACCACAATATATCATTAAGAATATATTGTTAGTACATAACCGTAACCACCCAGCAAAACGAAATTATGTTAAAGGGGAGATGGGCGAAACGATGAATGGTAAACGACGTAGTAATGAATGGTACGTGCGTGCAAATAAAATGAGTGAACAAAATTATCAGAATATGTTCAATCCAAATTACAAACCATATACATGGGAGGATGTATGGAAATAGCATTTTTTACAGAAGGGCAGTGGCAAGGCAAAGTACCACGCGACCATCCTAACATGAGGACGGAAATGGCATGGATGTGTGCATTAGATGCTGACCATTACAATATTAACGATGAGCCAACTAAACAATATGATTTAGGTATTGTGATAATACCAAAGAAGAATCCTGAGTTTGATGTTGATATGTTAAAACTACATTGTACGCAGTTAGCATCAATGCAGGAAGGACCTCATTGGTATTTTCAAGACTATCCATTAGATCGACAGATATGGTTTTATAACACATTAATGGAGATGGATTTTCTATTTGTACATAATGATATAGATAAACGATACTTCGCCGGATTGACGGGCAAGCAATGTAAAGTTATGCCAAGTTTAATGATAGAACAATTCGATCATATGCCCAATAATGTTCATAAACGAGCAGGAGTAATGATGGGAGGTAATTTTTGTCATTGGTATGGAGGTTTTGATTCGTATATGGTTGCTCAAGAATTTGGCACTGGTATGTTTGTTCCTAGCATGGGTAGAAAAATAGAAGGAGAGGATCAAATGCCTGGTCTCGAGCATTTACCTTATATGAATTGGGTACAATGGATACAAGAATTGAACAAGCGTAAGTATGGTATCCATTTGATGAGAACGCATGCCGCCGGGACATTTGCTTTGAATTGTTCTTACCTAGGTATTCCTTGCATTGGATATAAAGGATTAGATACTCAAATGATATTACACCCAAACTTAACAGTGCCGGCAGGTGATATAACTGCTGCTAAAAAATTAGCAGAAAAGCTTAGGAATGATGAAGATTTTTATTTATATTGCAGTAATATAACAAGGACATTATACGAAGAACATTATACTGAAGATAAATTTTTATGCAAGATAAACCAAAAACGTTAGTAGTATTAACTACATATAATCAAAGTGATATAACTCGGGCGTGTTTAGATTCGTTAAAGTTAATATCAGATGAACATGATATATTAATAGTTGATGATGCGAGCACGGATGATACTATCAATTTATGTGCGGAGTATAATGTAACATGCATAACTAAAGAGATTGGTAAAGGACTAACAGATTCTTGGAATCAAGCATACCAGTATTTTAAAGATAATGACTACAAATATTTTGTTATAGCAAATAATGATATATTAGTACCCGATGAGGTATTATCTGAAATGATCGATGTCCTAGATAAATGGCCATGTTCTTTAGTGGCACCAATGAGTACGCAATTAGGCGCCGGACATAATCTAGAACAGGTTATTGATAAATGGTATGGTACGCAAGAATCATATAAAGAGCCAGAACATTATAACGATGTACAACAAATGTTGATGGATTATAAACGCGAAGAAATTGAATCAAATAATTTATATAAATTTGATCCTATTCGTATGAAAATGTTTAATGGATTCTTTTTCATGATGAGCAAAAATATCTGCCAATATGAAAGAGCAGATGGCAACTTATTTGATCCTAATTTTATCAATGTTAAGAACGAGGATGAATTCAATTGGGGTAACTTAATACCAAATAATGACTATGCTATGTTATGTAAAACAGCATTTGTTTTTCATTATAAAGGTGTATCATTTACAAAAGCCGGCATTAAATATAATAATAATTTAAAAGAACATTTGGAACAACGTGAAAATTAGTCTAATACAACCAGGAAGAAATAATCTTAAGTATCTTAAATGGTCTTACGATTCGATAAGAAAAAACCAAGGAAATCATACTGTAGAAATATGTGTTGCAGATGATTTTTCAAATGATGGTACATGGGATTGGTGCCAAGAAATAATGGAGAAGGATTCTAATTTTAAAGCAATTAGAAATGAAGGACCGACTAGATTAGGTCATACAATACTTTATGATAGATTAGTAAATGAAGTGGCTAGCCATGACATTTGTATGATATATCACGCTGATATGTACTTATGCCCCGGGGCCATAGATTCGATTGAAAAACACCTTACAGATAAAACAATTGTATCTTTAACAAGGATTGAGCCACCATTACATCCACCAGGCCCAGAAAAGATATTACAAGATTTCGGAATCGAACCAGAAGAGTTTAATGAGGATGGGTTATTAGACCATATCAAGCTTTACCAACCTAATTTAGCAACAACTGAAGGTATATTTGCACCTTGGGCTTTTTATAAAAAAGACTTTCAAGAAATAGGAGGACATGATCCTATATTTGCACCTCAATCTAAAGAGGATACTGATATATTTAATCGTTTTCAGTTAAACGGAATTAAATTTGTTCAAACATGGGAAGGTTTTGTTTATCATATGACCTGTAGAGGTAGCAGATTTGCAGATGGGGCAAAACGAAACCCTAATGGTGAAGTATTTATGATAAATAGAGAAACGGATGAATGGTTAAAACAAAATCAAAAATCAACTAGAGAGTTTATTCGTAAATGGGGACATTTCTGTAAACATGATGCAATGATGAAACCCATCGTTCCTCCAAAGTATGATATAGGTTTCATAGTTAAGAATTGCGATTTAAATGCATTAGAATTACTTGAACCATGGTGTAGTACAATGTATATTGATAATGGAAGAGAAGAATATATTAATCAAGAACAATCTAAAACATCGATTGATTTACATGATAAGATACGACCATATGATAATGAAAAAAACAATGAAATTTTAGTCGAAATAGATATCAATCAATTTCACAATAACAATTTCAGAGTCATTCAGACTTTATCAGAAATACTTGCATATGATGAGCAATTACATGAAGATATATTTATTGAACCGACGCATTTTCAAATAGAAGATTTAAAAATAACAATAAATAGTTTACAAACATACGAACAAGGATTAATATGCAACGAGCAATAGTAACAGGAGGTGCCGGATTTATCGGTTCTCATGTAGTGGATCGACTTATCGATGATGGTTTTAAAGTTATAGTAATTGATAATGAATCAGCTGAATGTAATGCTGAATTTTATTATAATAAGAAAGCCGAATACTACAAATATGATATCGAAGATTATGATTTAATTGAACCTTTATTTAAAGGAGTGGATTATGTATTTCATTTAGCGGCTGAATCTAGAATACAGCCAACTTTAGATAGACCGGTCAAAGCATGTATGACAAATATTATTGGTACATGTAATATATTAGAGGCATCGCGTCGTAATGGTATTAAACGAGTAATGTACTCATCAACTAGTTCTGCCTATGGATTAAAAAATAAAATTCCATTAAATGAAACTATGCATAGAGATTGCTTGAATCCATATTCAGTTACTAAAGTTGGCGCCGAAGATTTATGCAAAATGTATTATACATTATATGGATTAGAAACAGTGATATTTAGATATTTCAATGTATATGGCGAAAGACAGCCTTTAAAAGGACAATATGCACCAGTGGTAGGTCTATTCCTAGAAATGAAAAAGGCTGGCAAACCAATGACAGTAGTAGGTGATGGATTACAGACTAGAGATTATACATATGTTAAAGATGTAGTAGAAGCAAATATGTTAGCAATGAATAGTAATAATGAAGAAATATTTGCAGAAATTTTTAATGTAGGAACAGGTACTAATCATAGTGTGTTAGATTTAGTTCATATGATTAAAGGAGACCATAATCATTTACCAGCTAGGCAGGGTGAAGCTCGTGATACATTAGCAGATAATAGTAAGCTTAAAAACGCATTAAATTGGCAATCTAAAGAAACAATAGATGCTTGGATATCAAAATATAAAATGGAAAACAATATATGAAAAAAATAGGTATTATAGGAAATGGTTTTGTAGGTAATTCAATTGCCTTTGGATTTTCACCAACACATGAAATTCGGATTCATGACAAAGATCCAAAACGTAATTTAAATACAATGGAAGAAGTATTAGAATGTGATTATATATTTGTAGCCGTTCCAACTCCTATGCATGAAGATGGTTCGATTAGTTTAAGTATAGTTGAAAAGGCATTACAAGAAGTATCATATAAAAATAAGAATCGAAATAATATTTTTATTTTAAAATCCACAATGATACCTGGTTCTACTAATAACTTTATTAAACAGTTTCCAAAACTTAATATAGTATTTAATCCAGAATTTTTAACAGAACGTACTGCAAAGTTAGATTTTTTAACTCAAGCTAGAATTATATTAGGTGGAGCTAAACGATTAACAAAACGTGTTGCAAAATTATTCGAAGAAAGATTTATGAATACTCATATCATCGAAACAGATACTGTAACTGCAGAAATGGTAAAATATATGAACAATGTATTTTTTGCTAGCAAAGTTTCATTAATGAATGAAATGAAACAATTATGTGATGTTGTCGGTGCTAATTGGGATATGGCATTAAAAGGATTTGCAGCAGACCAACGGATTGGAGATTCTCATTTAAATGTACCAGGACCAGATGGTAAGTTAGGCTTTGGTGGTTCATGTTTTCCTAAAGATATTAATGCCTTTATAAGTATGGCAGATGAATTAGGAATTAAAGTTCCGACTATTGAAGGTGCCTGGCAAACTAATTTAAATGTACGACCAGAACAAGATTGGAATAAACTAGAAGGCCGAGCCGTAGTTAAAAAAACTAAAACAGAAGAATGGTTTGATCAAGATCCATTATCTACGGATACTTGTTTACAACATATCATCGATAATGAAGAACAATAATTAAAACATATTTATAACAAATGCGTTACTATATTTTATACCCAGATAATACAGAGGCCGATACAATTAATGACATCAACCAGTTAGGGGATGATAATGGCTTCGGAGTGTTCTGGGCAAACAGAGGCCTTAATGTATTAATGAATGCAGTCAAACAACAACATGATATTATCGAACATCTTGTAATTAAAGATGAACGAGCAAAAAGTTATTCAATTGAAGAGTTCCTAGATAAAATTAAATCACTAAAAGTAAGAGTACAGGAGTAATTATGTCAAAAATCAACATCAATGATTTAGACAAGTATGTCGAAACACATCAGCCTAAACAAAAGACCCGTAAGCGTAAAAAGCTAAAAGACACGGATACCCAGACCCATGTTAAACACAAATAACTCATATTTATAATAAATGGAGGTTATTTATGAAATTAGAGGTATTAAGAGTTAGTTCAGAATCAGATTCAACATCTGGACTGTTATTCGATATTACTAATACATATGGTAGAGTATTCTTATGTTATACTCTAGAAGATGAGTATAGAAATAAAAAAGTTATGCATGAAACACGAGTGCCAGCTGGTACATATCAAATCAAACTGAGAACAGAGGGTGGATTCAATGCAAGATACACTAAGAAGTACGGGGACTTCCATAAGGGAATGCTGCATGTTCAAGATGTACCAGGCTTCCAATACATACTCATTCATACAGGTAATACAGACGAGCATACAAGTGGTTGTCTTATTATAGGTGATTCGCAAGAAAACAATCAGTTAGTTAAAAATGGATTTATCGGAAGGTCTGTTCAAGCATATAAGCGAATATATCCAAAGATATTAGCTGCTCTTGAGAATGATGAAGAAGTGACTATTACCTATACAGATTACGATCAAACCTACATGTAGATATGATTAAACTTAAAAATATAATACAAGAAAGAAAGGTATTATCAGTATTTGATTTTGATGATACTTTAGCAACAGCGGATGCATGGATATACATAACACATGCCAATGGGAGTAAATCTAAATTAGATCCGGCGGAATTTGCAGTATATAATGCCAAACCAGGTGATAAGTTTGATTTTCGCGATTTCGATAAAATGTTAAAGAATCCAAAAGTCATAAAACAAAATTTCCAATTATTAGTTAAACAGTTAAAGAAGGCCCGGGCGACCGCGCGCGGCACACGCAAAGTTACAATATTAACAGCTCGTAGTTTAGGATATCCAATTAAACATTTCTTTAAGACATTAGGTATGGACGTATATGTAGTCCCAGTAGCCGGGTCCAATCCGCAACTCAAAGCTAATTGGATTGAGAAGCAGATACAAAAAGGATATGATACAGTATACTTCATGGATGATAGTTCTAAAAATATAAATGCCGTTGATAGAATGTTAAAACGGTACCCTCGAGTTAAATCAATTACAAAACTTATAAAACATTAGTATATTTGAAATAATTTCATTATATTAAAAATAAAAATATGATGAAACATTTCGTTTACGCAGTCCTTTTATTTACCATAGGCCAAGCCATGATATGGTTTCAGACAAATGGTCAGTTCTTTTGGAAATGGGCAAAGGAGCATCCTTTCTTAATGGCATTTCTCTTTAGTACTCCTATTGCAGTGATATTCATTAAAGCTACAGAACTTATTGTCATCTACTTTGATGGTAATTTATGGCCTGGTAGATTTATAGGATTTGCCATGGGAATGTTGACCTTTGCAATTTTTACATCAACGATTATGGGTGAAGGTATAAACCATAAAACATTGGTATCTTTGATACTATCAACAGTATTAGTTCTTATTCAAATTCTTTGGAAATAAGTTCCAATTGTATATTTATATTAAATTGAAAAAGGTTAACGTATGGAACCAATTAAAGCATTTAGTAATGTCGTTATAGGCCAATTTGTATTAACACAAATCCCGATTAAAGTATATGTAAATGGTAGGTATTTAATTATTACCAGTACAGATGATGTACAAGATCCAATGATAGGATTTGGAATGGATGAAGATGGCCAAATGCAGCGGTATGATTATAGATCAATTGAGCATTTATTAGTAGCAAGCAAAGTAGTTGATTTAGATGCTTATAATTCTGCCATGGGTGCAGAGTCATCCGGAGGTGAATCGCCTGATGAAGAGTCAGAAGAAGAACCGACAAAGGAAGAGTCTATTCAAATGACTGAAATAAGTAAAGACGTACTTAAAGCTAAATTAGATGTCATTAAGCAGCAAGAGAAAGAACTTAAAGATAAAGAGATGGCACTTAAAAAAGAACCTGTAACTGAAGAAGGTTTATACCAAGGTGAGTATACATTCGGTACTGGAGATATTGTAAAAAACGTTCAGTCGGATTGTGAACATTTTGGATCAATAGGCGTTGTTAAGAAAACATATACGGCAGAAGATGGCCGTACGATAATAGTATATACAGTTGGAAATTCGGGGCCAACATACAAACCCGGAATGGCTCTAGAAAAGCCAATGGATCAAATGGAGATGTATAATGGCTGAAAAGAAAATAAAATTAGCGGACCTGCTTAAAGGCTCCGGACATGAAGAAATTCCAAAAAAGTGGTTTAACCCAGAAACTGGGGATTCTGAAAAAGGCGGAAAGAAGTCAATTGATATGGTATTACCAGTTGATAAAGATGTAGTAATTAAGGCTACAGTAGAATCCGGAGAAGCTGATAGAGGCCTCATCATAAAGTGGCGTAAAAAAGGCGGATATGAAGTACAATATTGGTACGAATCTCCAGATAATATAGTATCAATTGGTTTAGAAGCCGATGGTACATCTAAAGGAAAATCAGTTAAGAAAGTAACATTAGAATATCATCCAGATGAAGATTAAAAGTATTATTATATTATGCATAGCATCATTGCTAGCTTGTTGTACATGTACGAATGTTTCTAAAGGACCATACGTGGACCCTGATTTAAAATATGTGTACAATGATTGGAAAGATGAATGTGATCGCCTAAAAATTAAAGTTAAACATAATACATGTGACCTAGATTCTATTATATTCGGTGAATTGGAAAAAGGATATTGGGGAAAATGTTATAAAGATAAAATTGTCATAAATAACTCCGTAGCAGCACCATCGGATACATTTCTATTAAAACTTATAATGTATCATGAGTTAGGACATTGTGCTTTTGATTATAAACATGATGATAATGGATTAGATATAATGAACTCAATCCTTCCGGCAGGCAAAATAATAGTATATAAATTATTTTGGGGAATTTTAAAAGAAAATTATTTTTCTAGATATGAAGTACCTAAAACTCGTACAAAACTTAAATATGGAAATAGTTGTGGCGAAATACACATACAGAATGAACCTCAAATGAGTTATAAATAAATAATTAAAGGACAAGACATGACAGTGACAAAGGCGAAAGCAGCAAAGACAAAAAAAGTAACTAAACAACGTAAATTCAAAAAAGCAGTTACTGCCGCAAAGGCAAAATCGACTAAAAAGAAAGGTTGGAATTTTATCAACTCTTGGAAATATAGTAATAAGAAAAGTCGATATGATATTACAATACGATGGGGCACATTTACAATATTTGAAATATATTATTGTCCATGTGATCGTAAAGGTTGTAAACGGTTTAAATTAATGATAGCTAACTTTGGAGTTGAGAAATGATAAAAAGAGTACGAAAATATTTTAAACATGTATGGGACACTTATTGTGAGTTAGCTTACAGCCGATGGAATGCATTCTTTTCCGGAATGGTATTCTTATCTACATATACAATATAATATATTTAGGAGAAGGAAATGGTAAAAGAACTATCAGAAGACACGTCTTTTCAGATAAGTATAAAGACGTTAGCAGGAATTGCAGTGGGAATTGCGACAGTAGTAGGTATGTGGTTTGCATTACAGGCAGACATTGAAGAAGCTAAAACCTTACCAATTCCGAGAGAGCCGGAGATATCACGCATGGAATATGATATGAAGGACCAGCTAATCCGGCAGACAATTATGACTACTCAAGAAGATGTAAAAGAAATTAAAGAACAAATGATTAGAATGGAAGAAAAAATTGATGATCTAAAATAGGAGAAATTATGCGTAAATTCATAATTACATTATTACTATGCATATCTAATATATGTTTAGCACAGCAAATTTGTACAAATGGGATATGCGTGACCGAATTTAATGCCAACTTCAATGAAATAAATGAAGTAGCCTGGTTAGCTAAATTAACTGATTGCGAAACAGGCCGGATTGATATTACTACAGATTCTAAGTGGGCAAGCGATTATAAAATAGTCGTTGTCCCAACATTGGTTATATTCAAAGATGGTGAAGAAGTAAAACGGTTCCAAGCTAACATCATGATGCAGATGGAAGCAACTCGAAAAGATGTGCAAGATGCTATTAATGAATTAATTATGGAGAGGTTCTAATGAAAACGTTATTAACTTTATTATTTTTATGTTTACCACTTATCACAAATGCCCAATTCTTTAAATATTCAACATTTTACATATCCAGTAATGTAGAGTCTCCTTTAACTGAGCAGCCTCGTTATATGATGGATAGGATAACTCAAGAGCTAACTGATATCACAGTAGTACATCCTCATGATTATAGAATTAGTTTAGGAATCCGAAAGGTAGCAAGATTTGATTATTAAAAACTACCAAGTACAGGTGGGAATTAATTACTCAATTTTTTAATATTTATATAAAAGGAAAAAGAAATGTCAGAATTTGATTCACATAAATGGACTCGCCAATTTAAAGAGGCGAGTGCCGACCGTTTAAACGAAAAAGTTAAAAAAGAAAATCGATTAAATGAATTTAATCCTGCAGGTCATGTATTACCATTTATTTCGAATATCGACCAAAAATGGGAAGACTCAGAAGACATGCAAGATGATCTAAGAGCTTGGATCCAAGGTATATTTGATTCCGGAGGATATGATTTACTCGATGATGTAGTAAGTGCATTAGAAGTAGAGGTTAAATTATATAGACAATATCGTAATAAAATGCAACAGGGCATGTAATGCCGCATAAAATATTACCATATATTGATAAGATGTCAAAATAAAAGGATAGGACCATGTGGAATATATTTAAAGATGATAATGATTATAATGAAAAGACAATCGTAGGATTTATAGCATTTCTCATTATGTGTTTAATAATGGTAGCTGATCTTGTTACAGGTTGGGTTGGCAAAGATTTAGTAATAAATGAATTTGTATATGATTCATTTGTATTAGTAGTGTTAGGCTGTTTTGGAATAGCCGGCCTCGAGAAATTCGCAGGAAAAAAATAACTTAATTTTTTTGGTAAATTGCAATATATTTCTTATATTAATATAAAATAAGCAAGTATGGAAACAATGATAGAAAACTATTTAGATCTTACAATCGACGAAGTCTACGATGTTATTACTAGTATTAATATCTGGCCTAAATCTTTTGACACATCTAAAAAGATCAATTTCATGAATCATATGATAAACTATTTTGAAAAGAAAGAAGAATATGAAAAATGTGCAAAACTACAACGGCTCATCCATGTCGTGGAAGATAGTGAGTAAAATTGTAGATACTTATGAATTGGCACCATCTGATACTCAACATGAATACATAGTATATGTGCAAGATGATGCTGGGACTAATATTGCTGCTAAAACTGCATATGGCATTGTTGGCAGAACAAAGGTTACAAAAGAACTTATCAGCGAATATCATAATTATGGTATAGTTAAAATAGAACATGAGGAATAACATGTACTGGGTTACAACAACTACATATGGAGACATCAGGATCGAGTGGGACTATACGCAGAAAGCGTAGAAAACGATTATATTTGTATTTAATTGACGATGATTTTAATACATTTGAAAATGTAATCTATTCATTGCAACAAGTATTACCAGCATGTAATGCATTGACGGCAGAGCAATTTGCTATGATAGTGCATAATGTGGGCGAAGTAAAATTATACTCTGGTTTTGGCAATGATGTATATATTAAATACGCGCAGTTACAGAAATTAGGTTTGAACGTAAACATTAGAACATCATGAATTTTGACAAGACAATGCCTTGGCTACTAGTCATCATCTGGTTATCAGCAACTTTATATCATTTAGAAAAATATTACACCAATCGAATTGATAAATTAGAAAATCAGATGATCGAGGATAAGTTATACTATCAGGCTCATATGGATAGTTTACGGTCCGTAATAGAAGATTTGCAACAATATCAATATCATTATAATCAAGAATCGGATGATAAACTTATAAACGCAATGATATTAGTAGAAAGTAGTGGAAATGATTATGCACATTGCATTATAGAAGATGCCGCCGGCGCCTTGCAGATCCGACGTACTATGGTGCGAGATGTTAATAGAATTCTTAAACGCAGAAATTCCGAGAAACGGTACGAATTTGTTGATCGATGGGATAGGCAAAAATCTATAGAAATGTTTAATATCTATCGAGTACATTATAATCTAGTCACTCCGGAAGAAACAGCTCGATGCTGGAATGGTGGACCTAAAGGTAATCATAAACCAGCAACAATTGCATATTGGAATAAAGTTAAAAATCATTTGGATTCATGAAATAAATTTTATATATTAATAGTATGAGTGTATTTAAAACAAACGTAATAGCAAAATTAGAGTTAGAAGGTCTACATAATTGGCCGGCAGCTCAAGGAGTATTTCCAGAAGTAGGATTCTTATCAAGTATGCATAGGCATAAATGGTATATCACTGCAAAGAAAAGAGTACATCATGATGACCGTGATGTAGAATTTATAATGTTTAAAAGAGATATTCTAGAATATCTAAATCGTATGTATTATAACTCGAGTTCGAGGACTCATGAATTTGGTGCTATGTCATGTGAAATGTTAGCTAGAGAAATCTTGTTAGAATTTGACTGTGTATACGTATCTGTGTTCGAAGATAATGAGAATGGTGCAGAAGTATATTTATAAAAATAAAGGAATAAGTTATGAGTGAAAAAGATTATGTAGCACAAGTTATGGATGAATGGTATTTAGCCATGGCATCAAATAACGTATCAGTTCAACCAAAATCATCTACATTGTTAGGTATGATATTAGCAAATTATGATATTAAACCTAAACAAGAACCAC
>Ga0080013_1003822_pt1 | contig 15367 bp, 19 predicted proteins | sample ETNvirenome_6_85_FD_69236 | JGI IMG/M metagenome (GOLD analysis project Ga0080013, IMG submission 69236) | Marine viral communities from the Pacific Ocean - ETNP_6_85 (SPADES assembly) (version 2) | ecosystem: Environmental > Aquatic > Marine > Oceanic | place: Pacific Ocean | collected 2013-06-19
GCACCCCGGCCCATTAGTCATATCCTATCGGGAATATAGCCCAATGGGATTAGATGTAGAGTTTTCCCTTGACGAAGACGACTAAACGGGTTATATTATAAATATCCAAGGGGGGATCTATGAACAGTACACAAAAAAACATTCCATTCGTCGGCTTACACGCCCACAGCACTTTTAGCGTCTTTGACGGCTTCGGCTTTCCAAGCGAACACATGGACAGAGCCCACGCTCACGGTATGGACGCACTCGCCCTAACCGATCACGGCAATATGAACGGCCTGTCCTATCAGATCCTACACGCCCAGAAGATGAAGGCAGAAGGCAAGAACTTCAAGCCCATCTTCGGTATTGAAGCATACTTCATCCCCTCTATCACTGACTGGCGTGAGCAATACGAAGAAGCGAAGCTAGACAAGAAACGCGCCAAGACACTTGAGAAAGAAGGTTCTTCTGGTGCTATCGTCAATGAGGAAGAGGCAGGCAAGGTAGACAAGAAGTCGCTTTCGCGCCGCCGTCACCTTGTTCTGCTCGCCGCCAACCAGAAAGGTTTAGAGAACATCTACACGATGATCTCCAAGTCATACAGCGATGAGAACTTCTATCGCTACCCACGGATGGACTTTGATCTACTTCGCCAACACAGCGAGGGCGTAGTTTGTCTTACTGCCTGTATGAGTGGCGTTCTAGCCGGCGCTTACTGGCAACATCGGGAAGACGGCCCTGAAGCAGTTGTTGCGGCTATGAGAGAGCTTGCAACAGAGTTCAAAGACATCTTCGGTGATCGCTTCTACGGAGAACTACAATGGAACGCTATTCCAGAGCAACACGAGATCAACAAGTTTGTTATCCAAATTTGTGCCGAACTCGACATCCAACTCGTATCTACTGCTGACTCCCACTATCCTCGCCGTGATGCTTGGAAGGACAGAGAGTTATACAAACGACTCGGCTGGCTGGGCAAGAGTGCCCCTGCTTGGGACGATGGTATGCCTGACAGCGTTGAGGATATGAAATACGAACTCTACCCGAAGAATGGGCAAGAGATGTATGACGCTTACCAGAAATACTCTTCCGAATGTGGTGTTGAGTATGACGAGCAACTCGTCTTTGATTCGCTCACCACTACACACTTTATCGCTCACGATGTCATTGAGGACTTCGAGCCAGATGTATCTATTCGCCTCCCCGACTTTGTTGTGCCAGAAGGCAAGACAGCAGAGGAAGCGCTATGTGACTTATGTAAAGAAGGTCTAGCAGCCAAAGGTTTCCTCGGCAACAAGGAATACGAAGAACGCCTTGACTATGAGTTTGACATCATCGTCAAGCAGGGCTTCGCAAAGTATTTCTTGACTATGAAAGCAATTGCTGACAAAGCAAACGACATGATGCTCTCAGGTCCAGGTCGTGGCTCTGCCGCTGGTGCTCTTCTCTCTTATGTTCTCGGCATCACTCAAGTTGATCCTCTCCGTTGGGGCTTGCTCTTTGAGCGGTTTATGACGGCAGAGCAAAAGGGTATGCCTGACATCGACTTCGATGTGTCGGAGCCAATGCTTCTCAAAGAAAAGCTGGCTGGTGACTGGGGCGAGTTCTCTGTAGTTCCTATTACAAACTGGAACACACTACAACTCCGTTCACTTATCAAAGATGTTGCCAAGTTCTACGACATTGACTTCGGCGAGGTAAATCTCGTCACCTCCGTTATGGAGAACGAAGCGAGAACAGCCGCTAAGAAGCGAGCCGGCATCAAGGCAGGTATCTATGCTCTCACCTTTGATGATGTGATGGATTTCAGCCCAACCCTACAAGGTTTCTTGGCAAAGCATCCAGACATCAAAACCCATGTCGAGTCATTACGAGGTTCAGTCCGTTCCTGTTCTCGTCACGCTGGTGGCTGTCTCGTAGCAGACAACCTCAACGAGCATATGCCTCTCATCCGCTCTGGTGGTGTCTGGCAGACTCCGTGGAGTGAGGGACAGAATGTTCGTCACCTTGAGCCACTGGGCTTCATCAAGTTTGACTTGCTTGGGCTTTCAACACTCAAGATGGTTGAGGGTGCTATCGCTCACATCTTAAAGCGACACCATAACAATCCAGATCCAACTTATGATGACATCCGCAAGTATTACGACGAGAACCTCCACCCTGATGTTATGAATTTCAATGACAGCAAAGTGTGGGATGTGTTCAGCGGTGTCAAGAAGGCACCCGGCATCTTCCAGTTCGCAGAGACAGGCATGCAGGGCTTCTGTGAGCAAGTATCTCCAACCAATTTGGAAGAACTTTCCGCTGTAACCTCCATCTTCCGTCCAGGGCCCCTATCGGCTGGTGTTGATGATGACTATGTTAAAACCAAGCGTGGACTCAAGAAACCCAAATACGAGCATCCTATCCTCAAAGAAGTTCTTGAGAAGAACTATGGCTTCATCATTTACCAAGAGGACTTGGCAAAGATCGCTCATCGTATGGGCAAAGACATTACGCTTACCGAGGGTAACAAACTTCGTAAGTTGCTAACCAAGCAGGGCACAGGCGCTGCTGGTAGCGAGAAAGCAAAGATTCATGACAAGTTTATCGCTGGTTGTGTTGAGAAAGGTATGGCAGCATCCGCAGCAGAGAAGTTGTGGCAGAAGATGGAATACTTCTCTGGCTATGGTTTCAACGCTTCTCACGCATACTCATACAGCATAATCTCTTACCAGTGTGCTCACCTGTTCGCTTACTACGCCCCAGAGTGGGTTGCTGCCTATCTCGACAAAGAACCCGACAGCCGTAAAGAAAAAGCTATCGGTAAAGCCAAAGGGCTTGGCTTTGAGATCGCCACCCTAAACATCAACACATCGGGCAGAGTGTGGGAGATAAGCGCGGATGGTAAATCGCTCATCCCGCCGCTCACATCTATCAAGGGCTTGGGCGACAAGGCTATCGATCAGGTGTTCGTGGGCAGACCCTATAACAACATCGAAGAGTTCCTGTTCCATCCAGAAGTCGTCTACTCCAAACTGAACAAGAAGTCAGTAGATGTTCTGGTTCGCTCCGGCACACTCAACACGCTGATGGACGACAGGTTCACGGGAGCCAAGCACTTCTGGTCTGCCGTTGCGGTTGATCGCCCCAAGCGACTCAAGAACCTACTTGAGAACATTGAGACTTATGCACCCGAAGGTGACTTCACCGAGGAAGAGAAGATTCAGTCGTTCATTGACTTGACTGGGCAGTTCCCTATCATTCGCGTGATGGGTGAAGAGTTGCTACAGAAACTCAAAGACAAATACTTGAACCCGATCTCCGAATACGACAAAGCCCTCGGCGGTGTCGTATGGTGTATCCCTCGCAAGGTAGTGGAGCGCAAGACGAAGACAGGTAAAGTTTACTGGATCGTTGAGGCAACCGACTCCAACTCCACGATGGCGAAGATTCGTGTCTGGGGAGTTGATAAGCAGATGGGCGACACGCTCAAGATCAACAAGCCGTATCTCATCAAGCCAGCATACCACAGCAAGTGGGGCTTCTCGACGAGAGGCAGAGTAAACAAAACTTGGAAAATGCTGGAAATGTCGTGAAAGATCCTTGTGACGAGTTGAGGACAAACATTTATCTTTGCGACGAAGAGGACTGCTGCCAACAGGCAGTGGTTGTCCTTCCAGATTATATTAAATGTGACGAGCACGATAAAGAACAGGAACTAACTGAACTATTAAGAGCGCACGAAAAAAGAAAGAAAAAATCCTTGACGAAGCCGAAAAAACGGGTTATATTATAAGAGTTAGAAACAGAGGGGTAAATCATGTTCGACAATAACAATGACAATGAAGTAGTAATGATGGCAGAAACTGCCGTGAGCCAAAAAACAGAAAAGATGGTGGAATACATCCGTAATCTCAAGACACTTGAGGATGCGATGGAGCCATACAAAGAGCAGAAGCGAGAGCTTCGTGAAGAGTTCAAGCGTCAAGGTTGGCTCACAAAGGATGAGATCTCCACAACAGTCAAGGCTTATCGTATGATGAAGAATGATGTTGACTTGGAGCAATTCGTCGAACTCTACCAGACGCTTCTTGAGCGTTCAGGGCGGGGTGTCTAATGATGATAGAGTATGTTCGCGTTCGGGAGGATGTAAAGCCTCCTGAGCGAGCCAACCCTAGCGATGCTGGGCTTGATGTGTTCTTCTGTCCAGATGATGCTGCCGTAAACGCAGTCACCATCGCAGCAGGAGAGAGCAGGATTTTGCCAACTGGCCTTCGCTTTGGAGTGCCACACGGCTACATGATGCAAGCGATGAATCGCTCTGGCATCGCAGCCAAGCGTTCACTTGTTGTCGGGGCTCATGTCATCGACAGTGGCTATGATGGCGAGGTGTTCATCAACCTGCACAACATTGGCAACGAGACACAAGTCATCAAAGCAGGAACAAAGATTGCGCAACTGGTTATGATCCCAGTCGTTCCGTTCCGAGCACTGGAAACCAAAAGCGGAAACCTTTACGATTGGTATCCCATCACCATCTCAGAACGAGGTGACGGAGCGTTGGGAAGCACTGGTGCATAAAGTATCTCTTGATGATGGAAGAATTGTTCTCTATCGGGCTGACTCTCTGGAAGCATTGGGTCAGCTTGATAGGAACTCTATTGAGGTTGCAGTAACCTCTCCTCCATACAACTTATGCAAGAGATACTCAAACTATAAGTGCTCAAAAACTTCCGAGTCAATGACGAAGAAGTATGAGCAGTGGTATAGCGACGAGATGCCTGAATGGGAATACCAAGGATTCCAGCAATCCATCATCCATGAGATGATGAGAGTTTGCAGCAGCAGCATCTTCTATAACCACAAGGTGAGGTTCGCGTGGCACAATAGAAACATCTATCGCACACCAAACAATCTTCACCACCCTATGCACTGGCTGGAAAAGTTTCCAATCTGGTGCGAGATTATCTGGGATCGATGCGGGATAGGCAATCCAAGCCGCCGCTATCACATCCAAGAAGAAAGAATTTATCAAATTGGCAAACCCAAGAAGTGGGATAACGCGGATGGTTTAACGAACATCTGGCGCATACCGCCAAGTAGAAACGAGGGGCATGTATGTACTTTTCCAGAGAAACTGGTCGAGAACTGCATTTTGCCCACAACCAATGAGGGCGACATCGTTCTTGATCCATTTATGGGAGCAGGAACAACTGGTGTCGTTGCCGCAAAACACAACAGGGGCTTCGTCGGCATCGAAAGAGTGCCAGAATACTTTGACTTAGCCGTTGCAAACATAACTAAAACATTGGAGACAAGAAATGGATAAGGTATTTTATAATCAATCATCGGCAGCAAAACTTGGGTGGAGCCCCCAATGGTTCGGCACAAATCATAACGATGAAGAATGTGTCATCGCTATTGCAGCGTGGCAAGAAGAAGCTGGCATCACAGCAGACGGGCTATGCGGCCCAAGTACATATCGTCGCATCTGGACAGAAAGGGAGAGAGACATTTCTTCTAGTATAATTCATCGCATCGGCCCCCACAATGGCGACCACCCAGACGCAGGAAGGCTCATCGTTCATAACGGACATTTTTATAATATTGACTGGCCAGTTGTTCTGTGGGACAATCCCGGCGCACTCGCTTCCAACTACGGAACCTTCTATAGTTATGCTGGAAAGGAAGATAGGAAACCAACCTTCTTCGTGAACCACTGGGATGTGTGCTTGTCATCAAAGTCTTGTGCAAGTATTCTTGACAGGCGAGGAATTTCAGTTCACTTCTGTATTGATAACGACGGAACTATCCATCAACTGCTAGACACACAACACGGCGCTTGGCATGCTGGTGGCCACGAATGGAACCGCAAATCTATTGGCGTAGAGATCTCTAATGCTTTCTACCCAAAATACCAAGACCACTATGTAAGACACGGCTTCGGTGAGCGACCTATGGTCAAGAACGCTGTCGTTCACGGAAACAAAGTGGAAGATCACCTCGGCTTCTATCCTGTTCAGCTTCAAGCAGCACAGGCACTATGGAAAGCAATCTCAGAGGCTCACGACATCCCGCTTGAATATCCAAAAGACAAGGATGGCAAGTTAGATACTGGTGTGAACAAAGAATGTGTTGATGGAGACTTCAGAGGTTTCTGCAACCACTACAATTTAACCGCTCGCAAAATTGATTGCGCCGGTATGCAACTTGATAAACTACTAAATGAGGTAAAGAATGGATAAAAATACTCAAGGCTTGATGTTCTCGTCAAAGTCAAATGAATGGGCAACGCCACAGGATTTCTACAATAAACTGAACGCCGAGTTTGGCTTCACACTGGATCCTTGCGCTACGCCAACGACAGCAAAATGTGCTTCCTATTATACAGTGGATGACGATGGGCTGTCGAAGGACTGGTCAGGACACACAGTATTTATGAACCCTCCTTATGGTCGTAAGCAAAAAGACTGGATCGAGAAAGCGTTCCAAGAGGGAGAGAAGGCAGGCACTACCGTTGTCGCTCTCGTCCCAGCACGAACAGACACAAAAGCGTGGCACAACTACTGCATGAAAGCAACAGAGATTCGATTCATCAAGGGTCGTCTCAAGTTCGGACAAGGAACGAGCAAGACAAGCTCCGCCCCCTTCCCATCGGCAGTAGTAGTATTCAGTGGCTCGCCACCGCCTAAGATTACAGGAATGGAAAGACAATGAATAGAGAACAACGACGAGCCGCAGCAAAGCAGATGAAGAAAGACGGCACAGAAGACGTCGCAGAAAAGGTCGCACTCTTTGGTAAACTAGAAGATGAGTGCCTTGTCTGTGCAAAGCCTTTCGACAAAAAAAATAAAGAGATGGTTATGTCTTGGAATGTCGTCGTGAGAGAGACAGAAGGGAAAGTAAATTTATACTGCCCGACTTGCTGGGAAAGAGCGCAGTCAGTTATTGAAGAGGCCCGAAAGATGGTGGAGGCCAATAATGAAGGAGAAAGTTGATCACCCAGACCACTATGGCGGGAAAGAAAACATATACGAAGCGATCAAAGTGATCGAGGCGCATCAACTTGGGTTTCACTTGGGGAATGTTGCCAAATATATCCTACGAGCAAACAAAAAACACAACAGTCCGATTGAGGACATAGAGAAGGCAAAATGGTATTTAGACCGCTATTTACTTTTGTTAAGGGAGAAATAAGATGAAAAAACAGATTGCTTTAAGCGAAATATTAGATCAACTGGACTATTGGTGGCTAGAATTAAATTCTGGTTATCATGATGGCTGGACGGAAGAGTTTTACCGAAACAAGATAGAAGAAGTTCGCAAGTCTTTGGACAATAAACCAAGAAAAGTTAAGTTTGAGAAAGCTCCAGATGACGAGATGTGTTTCTAGTGGCAACTAAGAAAAAGAGAGAAAGAGAAAACACAAAAAAGATTGTTTTCTATGACACCGATAGTCGTCATGTTGAACTAAAAGTTCATTTGGCTCACGACAAACTGTCACAAGCCGAGTTTTACCGAGCAGTCCTCACAGGCTACATAAAGAAAGACCCAGACATGCTCGCTTTCGTCGATAAACTCAAGGCTTCTAAAAAGGTTGGGGAACCAATCAAAAAGAAAGACATAAACAGATCCCGCAAACTAATTAAAGATGGAGATGAGACGATGGCGAAACTTGGTTTGGCCGAAGACGACATCGAAAACATTTTTGACATCCTTGAGCAAGCCAAACCTGACTTATAGTGGGGTTTTTTGTTTCTGCGATACTATTTACTACTGAATCTGCTTAAGGAGAGATTTTTATTATGAGCAAAAAAACACTTTTAGAGGAAAGCACAATTCGTAAATTCATGAAGTTTGCGAACATCGGTCACCTCGCCGAGAGCTACTTAGATGAAGCTGAGATGTACGAAGAGGAAGAAGAAGAGCTTGAAATGGCTGACGAGGAGGGCGACGAAATGCCTATGCCTCCCGAAGAAGCACCAATGGACATGGATGCCGAAGAAGCTGAAATGCCGGCCGAAGAAGAAGGCGCTATGGAAATGGGCGAGAAAGAGCAAATGCTCGCTGATGTCGTCGCAGCCGTTGCTGACACACTAGGTGTTGAAGCATCAGTCGAAGGCGCTGAGATGGAAGCTGCCGAAGAGGAATTTCCTCTCGCCGACGTCGAAGTCGAAGACGGCCTAGACATGTCTCCAGAAGCTGAAGCTGACGAAGCCGAAATTGCCTTTGCTCCCGCAGTAGGCGAAGAAGTCGTCGAAGAAGAAGTCGTCGAAGAAGAAGTCGTCGTCGAAGAAGAAGTCGTCGAAGAAGCTGAAGTGATTGATGAAGAATCGGTAGTTGCCGAGACTGTCAAGCGCGTAACTGCTCGCCTTAAGTCAATGAATGAAACAGCTAAAGCAGCAGCAAGCCGCGATGCGATGGTTGAGTCCATTGTTGAGCGCATTATGAACAAAATCAACAACAAATAACTTGCCTTAACAGCAGATTCATGTTATATTAAAAGAGTCACATCACCGTGTGGCTCTTTTTTATTGGAGGAAGAGTGTTTTATTTACAATTATTTTTGAGTTTTGTTCTTGGGTTGTTGGCCTCTCGAATGTTCGATACGATACAGGTCAATCGTCATCTCTTAAGGATGATCAGGGAGGCCGAAAGAAGTTGTCTGATAATGTTGGCAACAGCAGCAGAGTCAGTGGCGTATATCCAGTCGATAAAGTTTTCAACGATGGAACAGCTGGGCATTGAAGAGAATACGATAAAACTCACAAAGAATGTTGACGAACACAACTTCAGCCAATGGAAGCAAGCAGCGATAAACAACTTACATTCAGCATATCCAGACAATTTTAAGAATATTGCAAAATACTATAGTTGGAAACAGGCGATGAATTTTTTAGATGGAGTTTATAGTCAAAATAGGCTTGACAAGAAAGACAAATAAGGTTATATTATTATTACAACAAGGCGGTATATCTAATGAGTAAAGAATTTCAAGACGAGAAAGAGAAGGCAGAAAAAGAAGATGAAAAGCTAGATCAAAATCAAATAGTATTCTTAGGCGGCGAGGGGGAGCCAAAACTACGGATCATAGGCATTATGCGCGAAGTTGGAGAAGAAACAGCAGCCGAAGTGATTTATGGCCTACACTCTCTCGCATCCACAGCGAGACAGGTGGAACTGAGAGAACCAGAAAACGAAGACGACGAGCCGGAGATAATAGAAACCATCGAACCAATAGAGTTGATTCTAAATACTCCCGGAGGTTCGGCAGACGATATGTTTGCTATCTACGACACAATGCGCGAGATACAAAAGGAAGTTCCAGTCCATACCAAAGGCATCGGCAAGGTTATGTCTGCTGGTGTCCCTCTTTTGGCTGCTGGAACAAAAGGACACAGACGTATCGGCGAGAACTGCCGCGTTATGTTGCACTCTGTCATTGGTGGTCACATCGGCCCAATGCACCAACTCGACAACGAGATGGAGGAGATCAGAAACATCCAGACGCAATACATTAACATTTTGGCTCGTGAAACCAATATGGATGAACGCTATTTGCGAAACTTGATGAAGAAAAAAGTCAATGTCTATCTATCCGCGCAAGAAGCGGTAGACTTAGGCATAGCAGACGAAATCATTTAGCAGGTATTATAGTCGCTTAATACTATTTATTGTCACGGGAGAACATAAAAAATGAACAAGAATGAATGGGATAACTCTTTAATGGAACACTTTGCGCCGAAGAAAGCTGGCCTTAGCCTCGATCTTCTTATGGAAATGGTCGAGGAAGTGATGGATAGTGGTGTAACTTTACTTTCGGAAGAGAAAGAAGGGGCTACGCGAACCTACACTATTAAGCAGATCCCTATGATTCCCGTTTCGGAACTTGGCTGGGCTAACAATGCTGATGGCGATGGTGGAGGATCACAGAGATCCCTGCTTGAAGATTGGCTCAGAAACATACAAGGCACAGGCTTTCAAGAAAAACTTGATGGCGTTACCGAAAGAATGAAATCTGGCTTTGGAGACATTCCAAAAACAGCCGATGCCAAATACATTCAAGAAGTTATGTCTTACTTGGTGTTCGTAAAGACGCTGACAATGGCTATAACTAACTTCAACGCCTCTGCTGCTGGTTTTAACTTTGAGGCATTTTTGGCAACACTTATGGCTGGTAGTCAAATCCCCGCAAGTGGCGCTAAGACTATTGCTGACTTTACAGCAGACATTGATGGCAGCGTAGTGCCAATCAGTTTGAAACTATACACAGAAGGCCAACTGGAAGTTGGAGGAAGTTTTACAGACTTGGTAAATGACTTGGCAGTTCCAAATGAGTCTTGGGCATCGTGGGCAGCAAGTCCAGAGTATGATGGCGGCGCTATGAAATACATTGTCTGCACAAAGGACTTTGAAAAGAGCGACGATCCATTGGCTCGTTCTGGCGTAATAAACTTTTATGAGTTTGACGTTTCCAGAAAGAATGTTTTCAGTTTGCTTGCCAATGCCAGTAAAGCCGGTCGAGAAATGATCACTTCGTCTGAGAGTTTTATGGTAGCATTATCAGAGTGGGACAAAACAAAACAGGGCACAGCGCCAGATTTAGCATCCACTCTTCCCGCTAAGACAGCGATTGGTGCGGCTAACGAGTTGGCAACTAAACTGGCAGAAGTATTGAGGCAAGAACTCATTCCGCAGATGGTTGAAGCAGGCTTAGAACAAGAAAAGGCAGCATCTGTTGTGGCAGAACTTATAGAGTTGTATGCTGATAACATCGAGAGCAGCAAGAATCCAAGAAAGTTGGGAACTGCTGCTCAAGTTAAAATGTCGATAGCAAAAGCATTGTATGGACAGGAAGCAAATACAAGAAACAAAGAACAAAAAGCTGTATTTGAGCCCATTCTAACTAAGGTTGATGAGTTGTTCAAAAACTTCAAGGAAGACTATCTTAAAAAAGTGGACAAACGAGGAGAAGCAATCAGCGAGATCAAATGGGTATTCGGTAGAGAGCCAAGACTTGTTGAATGGTATGAAAGTCTTTCCCCAGCGGCAAAAGCCATCGCACTCAAGAACACAAGGGGCTTCTTGACAACGGGACACTGGAAGATCCCTAATAAGGCAGCAATCACCGCTGGTGGTGGAAAGCCATTCGCAGTTATGCCTATCGGAGCAAAGTATGTTCAGGGGCTACTGGAACAGGTTCGCAACGAAGTTATGGACGAAGTTTTCAGCATCTTTGATAATATGGCAAGAATGTCCGAAAAGTTAAACTCTTTCTTCGCGAACGGCCTAAAAGAAAAAGGCGAAGCCAAAGTTGGAGCAGAAGCAGGCGAAGAAGCAGCGGAAACAACGAAAAAAGTCGCTGACATAAAATAAACACTTGACGCAACCGCCAAAAGCGGTTATATTATAGACAACAAAGAGAGGTTATCTTGTCTAAACATTATTCTTCTGGTGCTGACCTAAGTGCCAAGACCCTTCGTGGAGTTAATATCCTTGCGGATAATGTCGCATCAACACTCGGCCCAAGAGGTCGAACAGTCCTTTTACAGAGAGCAGGTCGACGACCATTCGTCAGTAAGGACGGTGTAACGGTCGCAGAGCACGTTGTGCTCGATGATCCTATTGAGAACGCAGCAGTTCAGATTCTCAAACAAGCATCCAGCCAGACGAACACTCTTGCTGGTGACGGCACAACTACATCTATGGTTCTATCCCGCGCCATCTTACAGGAAGCACAGAAGCACGTTGTTGCTGGTGTGCCTCCCATCGAAGTAAAACGAGCACTTGACCGAGCAACTGAAACGCTTGTCAATAATCTAAGCGAACTTGCCACGCCTATCCAAAGCGAAGAGGATGTCGCACACATCGCCACCATATCAGCAAACAACGATGAGGTAACGGGCAAACTCGTAGCCAATGCCGTTGATGCTGTCGGTAAGGACGGATCCATCACAGTCGAGGAAGCCCGTTCAACCAAGACCTCTTTGGATCTCAAAGAAGGTTTCCGTTTCGACTCTGGCTATGCTGCCGGAGCATTTATTACTAATGAGCGCAGGGGGTCTGTCACTTACGAAAATCCCCTCATACTTGTCGCAGATGCGAAGATCGACAAGTTAGATGACATTCTCCCTGTGCTCGAAGTTGTGGCTCGTGAGGGACGACCACTCGTTATTGTCGCAAACTCTGTGGAAGACCAAGCACTCGCAGCACTCATTATGAATACTCAGAGAGGTTCGATGAAAGTCGCAGCAGTCAAGGCTCCTCGCTATGGAGAGGAACGTCGCAACATCCTCAAAGACCTTTGTCTTTCTGTTGGTGCTGAGTTCGTCACTAAGTCTGGTAAACTAAAACTTGCCGAAACAAAACTTCATCATCTCGGCACATGTGCGAAGATCGATGTGGTAAAGAACGCTTCTACTTTTGTCGATGGTAAAGGCGATCACGAAAAGATTGCGGAGAGAATGGAGATTCTAAAAGTCGAGATGTCTAACACAGACAGCCTTCAAGAGTGTGAACGAATCCAAGAACGCATCACTCGTCTATCATCAGGTGTCGCAATCATCAAGGTAGGCGCACCAACCGAAGCAGAGATGATCGAGAAGAAGCATCGCATCGAGGACGCACTGGAAGCCGTCAAGGCTGCACAGATGGACGGCATCGTTGCTGGTGGTGGTGTTGCTTTGCTTCGTGCTCTGCCAAAGAAGAGCAGCGATCCGCTTGAAGGAATTATTTACGAGGCAGTCAAGGAGCCCATTCGACAGATGGCTCGCAATTCAGGTGAAAGTCCCGACCTTATTCTTGACAGGGTTCTACGGGCAAAAGGAAACAGGGGCTATAACTTTGCGACAGGAAAGATGTGCGATCTATTTGAAGCAGGAGTCATCGACCCAGTGCGAGTGACCAAAACAGCCTTACAGATGGCAACATCAGCCGCAGGGACACTCCTGACAACGGGTTATGCTATTGTGGAGAAAGAAAATGAGAGTTAAACTACAATACTCTGTGGAACTCGACGAGGTTCCAAAAGAAACAAGACGACTAATCAGTCGAGCGAACGGAGAGATCCACGATGCTGGTGATCACATGGACGACATCTTCGTCTTCATAGATTCTGGTACGGACTATGAAAACATGTTGGACAGCATTGATCAGGCAAGAAAGAATCTCGCAGAAGCCGACTTTCGGCTGGGCGATGCGGAAGCCATACTGCATGGCTACATGCAAGCGAAGTACGGACAACAACAAGATCAGAATGATCTTGGGCAAATACAGGAACAATTGGGGGCGCTTAAGGGTGCTCTATCAGATGCCGAGGGAGAACCAGATGAGCAATCATAACAAGGGTGATCTCATCTATATCCCAGCAGACACCACTATTTTCAAATGGAGTGAAGATAGTAATGTTCCAGTCGGACCGACGATGACGCTAAAGAAACCCAAGAGGGCGCTGTTCATAAACGATGTAAGCGATTACTATTCGCGAGTTATCTTTGATGCAGAAACATGGACGCTAAAAGAAGCAGACATTTTTGAATTAAAGAGTCTTCCTATGATAAAGGGAGATCAATGCCTTAAATCATCAAGACTAATGTTAGAAGAAGAAGGAGAAGAAAATGGTGGTAAAACTAATTGAGGTGCACTCGCATCACGCAGTAACATCAAACAAGTCTTACACTTTGCGAGAGGTTTTTATTAACCCGCAACGAGTAGTAAGTATGAGAGAAGATACGGGATTCCAATCTCTGCTTTCCGAGGGAGAACTTCCAGACGGAATCAATAGAGGCCAAACATTCACTCGCATCTTCTTGGATCAAGGGCAAGGAGGTCACAGCATAGTTGTTGTTGGAGATCCATTGTCGGTTGATAGAAAACTGACAGAAAGTCAGCGACAAGTGCTAAGAGGATGACAATAGAAGAGGCTATCGACAATGTGGTAGCCCATCTCAAAATTGAGCACGACATTGATGTTGTGTTTGAAGACGAGGAACTGGGCGCTTATTATCACGATGCAAAAATAATAGGCATCAACACTAACGATTCGCTGCAAGAGCAGCTATACATTTTGCTCCACGAAGCGGGACACGCCATGCTGAAAATAGAGCACAAGAAATACTTAGAGACTCGCGACGAAAGCCTGCAAAGCAAATTATCTCTTCTCAGAGAAGAGATGGAAGCGTGGAAAGAAGGCAGAACCCTCGCAGAGAGAATGGGCATAGGAATCAACGAGGGGACTTGGGCTATGTTCTGCAAACAAAACTTGGAGGATTACATAGAATGGGCGACCTCATAGATCCACAAATGCTGAAAGCCTGCTTCTTCTATGGGCTAGGTCAGCTATTCGCATTTTTCCAAGTCCACTCCCAGTTCTTCTGGAAATGGTGGGATGGAAGGCCAATTCTTGCCGTCTTGGTTTTTGGAATACCTGCTGGCTTAAGTTTCTGGTATGCAACCAAAGTCGCCTTCCTCGCGATGGATGAAGTTTGGGGGCCGAGGTTCCTCGGTTTCTGTATGTCTTATGTGACATTCCCCATCCTCGCTTGGTATCTTATGAGCGAGAGCATGCTCACAACCAAAACTTTACTTTGCGTTTTGCTCTCATTCTGCATAATATCTATTCAGTTATTCTGGAAAACCTGATAAACCAAACTATTTATTGAGAAAGCGAGGATAGTATATGGATTTCCAAAAGATGGTTCGCCAGTTCCGTGAGAATGTTGTTGACGAGAACGAGCCGCAACCGATAAATGAAATGGCATCAGAGCGATACCGCGAAACAGCCGAAGAGCGTGTTGGGCAGGTAGAGGCTGGACGGGAAAATCTGTCTTGGGGCTCCCTGTTCCCAGAGGCAGCAGAGGGCACAAACAAGCCAGCCCCAGACGGCAGAGCAACTCGTATGATCCTTGACTTCATTCCAAACGAGATGAAGATGGCTATTGAGATAGGCAAGAAACTAACCAAACTGGGTTGGACACCTGACTTTGACGAGAAAGAAGTTACCCAGAAGCGAACCATTCGCAACGATCAAGGTGAAGAAGAGCGAGTCGCAACGAAAGAGAACATCGCTCAACTCAACTATGCCAAGAAAATAGAAAAGGTTATCCCAAAAGGGCCGAGAGCAGGCGAGAAGATAGAGAAAACTATGACTGCTAAACTCAGCCAACTCATTCAGAGACACGGCACACCAGAAGAAAAAGAGTTCTGGACAAAAGAGCAAATAAGATTTACAAACATCGACACGGCAAACGAGTATTTTCTAAAGCCATGGATGCGACAATACAAAGACAAAGACAACGCAACGGCGGTATTGATAACTCGCCACCCCATCGATGTTCTCCGACTCAGCGACTTCTCTAATGTGAAATACTCCTGTTGGAGCGAAGGCGGCGCATTTGGGCACTGT
>Ga0080013_1002046_pt2 | contig 15366 bp, 26 predicted proteins | sample ETNvirenome_6_85_FD_69236 | JGI IMG/M metagenome (GOLD analysis project Ga0080013, IMG submission 69236) | Marine viral communities from the Pacific Ocean - ETNP_6_85 (SPADES assembly) (version 2) | ecosystem: Environmental > Aquatic > Marine > Oceanic | place: Pacific Ocean | collected 2013-06-19
TTATATTTTCTATATTTACGCAAATCTTCTAGATTTGGTATTTGTGTATGTGTCCAGAAAACAATAACATCTCTTCTTCCTTTGGTAACTTTATGTACATGATGACCTGTTCCAGTTTTATATGTAATTCCATATCCAGGTTTTAGTTTAAAATTCTCTTCTTTGTTGTTTATCCATAATCCTAGTTCTCCACCTTCATAACTTGATGGGTCGTTAAGAAAAATAGTTGTACTAAAATCTCCATTAGATGGGTTATCAAAGTGTGGATGATAATATCCATTTTTTGGAGTTCTTGTTGCCATTGCTGTAGTGCTACTTTTAGGTAATGTAAAATTATAAAATTCTTTATTATAATCAACATATTCATAAAATGGATATTCTGGCAACAAAAATTGCGTAGTTTTTTTAAGTTTATGTTTTTCTTCTATACTATCTTTATTAGGATTTTTAGATGATAAAGTTAGAGATATCGCACCATCTTTCCATTCTCCCTTGTCAAGAATTTTATAAATTTTTGAAAGTTGTTTTTTATTTAAAAATTTAGATATAAGATAAGTCATTATATAAACCAGGTAATAACAGTATATCTAGTTCCTTTAGTTATTGGAAGAATTTCATGTTCATATATGAAATTAGATGGGAATAATAAAGCACTTCCTTTTTTTAGTTTATATATTAATTTACGATCAAAAAATGCAAATTCTCCACCCTCATAGTTATTATTTAATAGTAAAGAACATGTTAATCTTCTAGAATCAAATCTTGAATCTACGTGTTGAATATAAAATCCATTTTTTTTATATCTTAATAAATCATATCCACTATCTTTTTCAATAATATTTGTATTTAATCCTATTTTTGATGTATATTTTTTTCCAATTTTAGCAATATAATGGTATAGGTCATCATCAATTTTTTTTCTAATAGGTTGATCTTTTTTAAAATTTGATAATCCAATCAAATCACAATTTCTAATATTGGTATCTAATATACCCTTACCATTTCCTACTAAACTTGGTCTCCATTCATTAGAATCTTTGTATTCTTTTAAAATTGTATCACAAAGATCATGAGGAATTGCATTTTCAATAGTTATTATATAGTTTTTAATTGATAATTGTGGAGATTCAAAATAAGAGTCTTTATATTTTCCATTACTTTTTACATAATGTAAAAATACTTGAGTATATGATTTTCCTTTAAATTTTTTTCTCCAGTGTGGTAGTATTGTGCCAGAATAAAGTATTGCATCTCCTGGATTGAGAATAATTTTATTTTCTTTTCCGTTAGAATCTTCTATATAAAATTTCCAATCTTTATCTCCATCAAGATGAATAGTTAATGATATTTCACATGATTCTCTATCAGTATGTTTTTCTAAAATTGCATCTTTCTTATAAAATCTAGCATAAGAATATGTTGGAAGGACAGGTTCTCCAATTATTTTTGAAACTTCTGTATTTTTTTCACATAATAATTCCAAAAAAGGAGTAAAATTGTATTTTGAGGGAGATCCTTTTACTTGGTCATCATCTCTACATTCTGATGGATTTTGATTACAAAAGTCTATAAATTCATCGGATAATTTTTTTGATCTGTCTGGTGATATAAAATTTTTAATTATATAAAATCCATATTTTTTAAAGTTGTCATTCATCTTTTTTTAATTTTAATTGTTTTTTTATATATGTACGAGCTTGTTTATATGTATTCACATATTCTATCTGATTTCCTGCATTAATAATCATAAATCCCTTTCCACAAGGAATTGCTGCCCACATTCCATCATTAGTACAATAACCAAGAGGATTTCCTTGTTTTGCCTTTAGAATATTAGGGTTTGGAATAAAAGGTTTAACAAATTTTGTCATTTAAATACGGCAGTAACACCAATTACACGGGCATTTGGATTGCGAGCAAGTGCCACTTCACGTGCTTCTGCATAATTTCGGGCATTAACAGTTTCGATGAAAACTCTGCCAGCAACATAGAGTTTGACTTCACAGACCATTGGATTGCTCCTTAATAGACATAGTATATCATATCAATTATTGTTTGGCAACAGCAGGTTGACCTTTAACAAATATAGTATCCACTACAGCATTCAAGTTTTTAGCAGTGCTAATACCAACTTTATCAGATACTGGTACAACACACAGTCCATGTGTCTTCTCTTTGTTACCTCGTCTGATTACACGTCCTATTGTCTGACTCATGGCAATGTAATTCATATTACGCATCATAATCGTTGCTTCAAGTCCTGGTACATCAATACCTTCAGATAAAATACTATGGTGCATGACTACAAACTTCATATCATCATCCTTACCCCATTTATCTAAAGTCTCAAAGAATTTTTCACGATTCACACTCTCGCCATTGATAACTCCACCGTGCTTGGCAGTAATATACATCCAATTATATCCACGCATTTGTAACTGATTGCAGAAGTTAGTTTCTTCTGTCATTCTAATAATTTGAGATACTTTTCTAACACAAATTAATACTTTATCAATATTAATATCATCAAGAGTCATTAATAAATTTTCTGCATCCGTTTTAATTGTTTTATTTTCTTCAATCATATCTAACTGTTTAACTAATACTTTAGCAGGGAGTATGTGCTTTTGGACTACTAATTCAGGAGCACTTACTTGCTCTAATACTTTACCAAATACTTCTTCATCATTCATTCCAGGATCCGAAATAGTAGTAGAATGCTTAGGAGTAGCAGTAAAGAAATAACAGCGTATTCCATCCACATTAGCAAAAAATTCAGTAGCAGGGAAATGATGTCGTTGAACTGCATTATGTGCCTCATCGAAATAGATTGTATCTACATTTATATTAGATTTTTGTATTTTATGTAGGGAATGATATGTAGTAAAGATTATTTTGTTATATCTGTAATTCTTTTCATCCCATTTTATAATCTCATTGGGATCTGTGGTGGATTTTTGTGAAGTATATCCACTATGTACATGTAAAGGTTTAATCTGTAACATAGGATTTGCATCAAGTAAATTTAAGAAATACTCACTATGTTGTTGTGTTAATAAGATACGTGGTGATACAACTATAATGGTTTTTCTATCAGGATTTTTTAGAAATATATTCCATTTACAACTATTAAACTGTTTATTTGCATCTTTAATCATGCATAAAGTTTTACCACCACCAGTAGGCACAATGATTTGACCCTTGCGGTGTTTCCACATGGCATTAATGCAACGTTGTTGGTGTGTTCGTAGTTTCATCATAAAGACATTATAACTTATTTTATATCATATGGTAGAGGTATATGACAGATTTTTAATTGGCATATTACCTAAATAAAATTAAATTAAAATTTCTTTTCTGATGTCATTTATCAACAAGATTACATATAATACAAGTCCAGTTGTTGCATTCTCTCTTATTTTTGGTTTTATTATTCTTGGGACTGGAATTTATCATGGAACTTTCCATACTAATTCAAGAACTACTCATTGTCATATTGAAGGTGTTTGTCACAAACATTAGTGGTTGAATTTATTTTAGTTTAATGGTATAATATTTTTTGATTATTATTTTTATAATGACTACCAATGAAAAACTTTTATTTTGCACTTCATTTATTGTGTTTATGAATTGGGGTAGTAGATTGTTTCAAGTCTTCTTGAATAATATTATATAAAAACAAATGAATTTGATTTATCATTCTGGTTATGGTTATTCTAGACCTCTTTGTGAAGATGTTGCTTCTTGGTTTTTGAATAAATTTTTTCCACGACATAAAATTACAGTGGATATTCTTCATCGTGGATTAAAACGTGAAGGTGTTCATGGATGGTGTGATATTATAGGGAAAAAGTACTATCCCCGTAATTTTTTAATTGAACTTGATACTTATATGGATAAAGAATTATATATTAAAACCCTTTTTCATGAATTAGTTCATGTTAAGCAATGGGTTGATGGCACACTTAGTAATAAAAAGCAATATAGATATTATAATTCTGTTAATATTGATGAAATGGATTATGAAGATCAACCTCATGAGATTGAGGCATATAAAAAAGAAGAAGAATTGTTTAATGAATATAAAAATTTGAAATTTTGATCTTTTAAAAATGAAATTTAAATATGGTCAAAAGGTTAGGTGGAAAAATGATGAAGGTTATGTTAATTTTGTTGATGAAGAATACATAACTATTTGTGTGCATGAATGGGATAGATGTGATATATTGAAAAAACATTCAAGAAAACCAACCAATCAGGTAAATGTAGTGTGTTATAATACGTATTGGGATGATGTAATAGATTTAGAATTAAAATGACAATATTAGCAACTGTTTATCCATTTCTCTTTATTATTATACTTGTGGTAGGATTGCATTATACTTGGCCACTGAAGTATAGAGGTAAATGAAAATAATTATGTAATTCTTCTTCTATACTTCACTTCATAGTCAATCTGTATAAAATGATAATAAGTATCGTCATTTTTAAAACTTAATTTATTAAGAAGTTTTCCAATTAAATTGTATCTTGATTTTATATTGCTGACTGAAAAGTTAATTTTTTTTCTATTATAAAATATTGCTTCATTATTATTAAGTTCTAATTGTAGATTTCCAATATTTACTTCACCACCAATAAAAGAATTAGTATTTACTTGAAGAAAAAGACTCATTCCATTATGATTTGATAATTTAATTTGTTCTTTATTATAATAAATTGCATTTGTTATGTTTGTAATTTTATATACATTTTTGTAAATATTTGAAAGTATTGATTCTGTTTCATCAATATTAAATTCTTTATTTGGTACAAATAAGTTTTTTATTCTACTAAATCCATGTTTATTGAGATATTGAGATGCACCTGACTCTATTGGATCTATATTAAAATCTAATGAATATTTCAAATACCTATCAGTATAATTGTTATCATTTTCCATTAAATAATTCATTGTCTAATCTCCCATGTTTCTGTTTCTTCATTCCATTCATAATTAGTCCATGTTTGTGTTTCTTCATTCCATTCATAATTAGTTGATTCATTTTCTGGTGGCATTGGAACTGGTGGATACCATTCTGCGGTATGAATTCCAACAGACCATGATGGATAAGGTTGATGTCTAATAAAGATATCAGTTGATCCTACACCCAGTGTTTCTACATTAGTCATATAAAGCATTCCAATACCTGCAAAATGTCCTCTTATTTTCCCATTATAGGAACTTTGTACCCATTTTGTAGTTTGTCCATATAGTTTTTGACAAAATTCAATACCAAGGTTTTCTTTTTCAATATTATTATCAAAAGTTATATTATTTGATATTGAAATAACTCTTAGAACTACGTTATTTGAATTTAATTCTGCAAAATATGCCATATTTTTTAACTCCCTGTTGAATAACTAATAATAACTATACCACTTCCTCCATTACCACCATAATTATCAGCAGTTTCTGAATAATTAGGCGTATAACCACCACTTCCAGCACCACCACCTCCTCCTGTATTTGCAATACCATGGTCTCCTGGATCTCCTTGGGGTGGTCCTTCTACACCATTTCCTCCATCTCCTCCACCATGTATTCCAATGCCACCATTTGGATTAATTGGGAATGAAGTTGGTTGAGGAGATCTACGAGCTCCACCACCGCCACCACCACCAAAAAATCTTCTAACATTACTATTCCCTGGTGATCCATAATCAGAAGGTAAAGAATCATAATCTTCATTAATAACACCAAATGCTCTTCCAATACCACCATTACCAGATCCAAAATATTCATTATAACGAGGAAATGTTTCTGAAAGTGCTGCTGTTCCTTCATTGTAATAACCATCATCACCAGCACCACCAATACCTCCTCCTCCACCACCTGATCCATTAACTCCATCACCACCAGGATAACCACGGAGAATTTCAGTTGGAGATGAAGACAGGGACGCAGTTCCTCCAGTATTGTAATTTACTTCTGAATAACCGGAGAATCCACGTCCACCTCCACCACATCCTCCAGGATTGGCAGTCCTACCTTCATGGTTGCTATTAGAAGGGTAGTAAGGATTGACTCCTCCATATCCTCCACCTATAGCAATAACAATAGAAGTTGTTGGATTACTTATTTTAGAATCTTCTCCATTGGCAGCCCAAATCCACTCTTCACTAGTTTTAGGATCTCTAGATCCTCCAACACCACCAGCACCAACATCTACAGGATAAGTATTTGCTTCTGCATGAAGTATTCCTGCTTTATATGCACCTGCTCCACCACCTCCACCACCACGAGTACTGTAGGAACTTCCACCACGTCCACCTCCACCACCTCCACCAATAACAGTGTAATATATTTTTCCACCAGTTGTTACAGTAAAAGTTCCTGGCGACTTAAAAACATGATATTTATATCCATTTCCAGGTTCTAGAATAGGAGGATCATCACCAGTAGTAGATTCTGAAGATGCTTCTACAAATGGAGGCCATTTTTCTTTATTTTTTAAATAAAATTGTTGTGATGTATTAAAAATTCCACCATCACTGTAAGTCGATACTGCAAATCCTACTTTATTTCCTAAAAACTTTGGCATTTTAATTATAAATTTGTTTTGTATCTAATAATAGTTATACCACTTCCACCAGAACTAGCATTAGGAGGACCAGAATTTGGACTAGGTCCATAACCACCACCACCTCCTCCTCCGGTATTTATTGTACCATTATCACCAGCAGCGAACGGCGATCTTGGCCATCTACCATCACCACCACCTCCAAGACCTCCTGATGAACTACTCCCATTGTTATCAGTCTCAGAAATAGGTCTTTTTCCTATAGCACCACCGCCGCCACCAGCAAAATATTTATCAGATCCTGATTCTTCTCCAAATGAATTTGGTATTGCTGGAGAATATTCATATGCTACACCATTTCCACCATCTCCACCTTGAAGAACTCCTCCTCCGCCACCACTAGATCCAGCACCTCCTCCTCCACCTCCTGCATAATTATGGTTACCACCTCCACCGCCACCATCTTTCCCACCACCATCTGGATAATTTGTGCTATCTCCACCTTGAGAATATCTCCATCCATCCCAGGGTGTGGGATGTCCACATCCTCCTCCACCACATCCTCCTGCAGTTGCATCATAACCACCAGAATACTGTGGATTATATTTACCACCTCTTCCACCACCTGGAGATTCTATTTTAGTCATTATACTATTGGGGTTTCCAATTGTACTGTTATAATAAATTAATGATGATGGAGAACCATTTGGTTTCTTAAGATAATCGTCAGGTGCTCCAGCACCAATTGTTATTGTAACTGATCCTTCTTGTAAATATATTTCTCCTTGCCTAAGTGCTCCACCTCCTCCACCACCAGAACCACCCCTCCAATCAAATGAGTCAACACCTCCTCCACCACCACCAACAACCATATAATGAAACAAACGACCAATACCTGTAATATTAAATTGATCTGAACCAGTAAAAATTACATAAGTATATCCATCACCTGGTGTATATGTTTGTGGTGCAATTGATGCGGGTAAATTAACAGATCCATCAAAAATATTTTTTTTTCTAAGATTATAATATCTTAATGTATTAAATAAACCACTATCATTAATTGAAGATCCAATTCTATTTCCAATATTTCTTGTCATATGATTTAATCTTTGATTTTTTCATATGATACAGTAATGGTTGCATCACTGCCAGATCGCTTTGCTCTTAAATTATGGGTTTCTAAAACGTAAATGGGAGTATCTTTACCAATAATTGCAAGTGAAGAACCAGGTGGTATTATAATTTCATGAGCAATGAGGTAATCAATAGTATCAGCATAATAAGATAAACTTAATGTGCAATTACTAGTTCCAATATTAGCTGCTAAAATTGTATTAATTTTATAAACACAATCAGCAGGTACGGCTGATGAAAGTAACTCAACGTAACTATTTGTGTCTATATCTTTAAATTCTGTTTCTCCTGTTATATCTGTAACGTTGTAAATATTTGGGTTTGTCATAATTTAAATCTTTTTTATATTTATTTTATGAAGGTGATAACCAAGCAATTACTGCCATACCTTTACCAGATATTCCGGTAGGCCCTAGAGGACCTTGAGTACCTTGAAAATTACTTAATGTACCTTGAAGACCCTGCAGACCTTGAAGACCCTGAAGACCCTGAAGACCCTGAAGACCCTGCAGACCTTGAGTACCTTGAGTACCTTGATTACTTAAACCTTGAAGACCCTGCAGACCTTGAGCACCTTGAAGACCTTGAGCACCTTGAAGACCTTGAGTACCTTGAGTACCTTGATTACTTAAACCTTGAAGACCCTGCAGACCTTGAGCACCTTGAAGACCTTGAATACCTTGAAGACCTTGAGTACCTTGATTACTTAAACCTTGAAGACCCTGCAGACCTTGAGCACCTTGAAGACCCTGAAGACCCTGCAGACCTTGAAGACCCTGCAGACCTTGAAGACCTTGAGTACCTTGAAAATTACTTAATGCTCCCTGAACACCAAGACCTTTAAGACCTTGAAGACCTTGAGTACCTTGAAAACTACCACCAAGTATTTCTGATAATTTTAGAGCCATTATAAAATTGTTACTTTTTGTTATTTATTATACATCATAAAAGGAGGTATATCGTTTATCTAATATTTTAGGATCACTAATAAATAATGGTTTTATTTTTTTCCAAGGAAGAACATAGAATAAACCCTTTTGTTTATTATTGAATAGTAGTTTATGTAATCTTCGTCTTCCATCAAGCATTATATACTTATTGTCAAATGGATTAGGTCCATTTGTAATAATTCCTGGGTAATCAGTATCTGCTGCTTCGTATCTTCTACGTGGATTTAAATTGAGATAATATAAAGATTTATTTGATATTTCACCATTTTCATAACAATAGTTATGTTTTCCTCTCCATGCAATATTCTTTAGTTTAATTTTTTTCAGATTATCTTTTGTCATATACTCAACCACATCTTCCATAAAAAGAAAATGTCTTTTACCTGATTCTATAGACCAATTACCATATCTATCATCTTCTGCCACATAGACACAATGAAACCAATCTAAAAATTTCATTTTTCTTTTAGATTATTCATTTCTTCTTCACTAAGGTTCATTCTTTCATCTATTATTTTAGGATCACTAACAAATAATGGTTTTATTTCTTCCCAAGGAAGAACATAAAATAAACCTTCTTTTTCATCATTTAATAATCGTTTACATAATCTTCGTCTTCCATCAAGCATTCTATACTTATTGTCAAATGGATTAGGTCCATTTGTAATAATTCCTGGACAATTAATATCTGCTTCTTCATATCTGTCTTTTGGACCTATAGCGAGTTCCTTTATAATTCTAATTGATGTTTTATCTTTATGATATCTGTGTTTATATTTCCATGCAATATGCTTTAGGTTAATTTTTTTCAAATTATCTTTTGTCAAATAATCTAAAATATCTTCCAAAAAAAGAACATGTGTTTTATTTAATTCAATATTCCAATTACCCACCATACTATCTGATTCACATGTATGAGCCCCATAAAACCATTTTAGTACCATGTTAGACTAAATACTTTTTCATTTATATTATATCATATATTTAAATAACTGTAGAGCTTGGAATCGAACCAAGAAGACCCACCCCGTCAAAGTTGAGTCAGAAGGGAAACAACCTCCTGCGTTTACCAATTTCGCCACTCTACAAAGAAGGCCATCTAAGTTTTAAATGCTCCATCATCAGAGTCTTCAATTTGCCCGTCATAATACTTATTAAGTGCTGACATTAGTCGTTGCACACCAATACCTCCACCACTTCTGGGGAAGAAATCAAAGGAAAGGAAATCTTCGAGTTCTTTTTCTACCCTTTCTTTACCAAATTTATCAATAATAAGTTGAGCATACCCACCATTTGATATGGTGTAGAAAGTATCTCTCATTTGATTCTTATCAGTACTACGTTCAGCACTACCAATAGTTTCCATACCACCTAATATCACATCAATTTTTTTACTTGTACCATCATCATTTCTTGCCATATTCCAGAAAGGTGATGTCCATTCAGGGAAATCAGTAATCAGACCATTATCAATCAATTTTTCATGATCATGATATAATTCTTTAGTATCATAATCTTTTGCCCAAGTTTCATATGATTTTATTTTAAAACCAGGTACATCTATACCTAAATGGCGGCATAAATCCAGTTCCATTTTTTTAAGTTCTTCCACACCACCCTTCATTTCAAATTCAAACATAGGGAAGATAGTTTCATGTCTTCCAGGAACAGGATTAGGTTCTGCTCTATATGAAGTAGAGACACAGAAAAATCCTTCTGCCTCTGGATTAGAAAGAAGTTCATATTCTAACCACATTTGACCAGTCTGTGGTAGTGGCCAAATATTACCACCATAATTGTATGTTGCTACTGTTTCTGGATCTTCGCAAGCAGCAAGGATACTTAAACGGTTTTGAGTATGAACCTCATAGAAGCCTTTAGCCAAAAAAAAGGAGCGTAACCGCCCCACCGTTTCAGTATATTGTTTAGGATCGATCAGAGTTGTCATTATTTTGTCGCAAAACTAATTTATTTAGTAATTTAAAAAGTTATGCATTAAAAATAACGTGAAAAGAAATGAGTAGTACCACTATCATCATCAAGAGCAAAATAATCATGTGATAATTCACAATCCCATACTTCTTGCCAATCAATATGACTGGTAAGGAATTCAGGAATATCAGAATCACTATCACTATCACCAAGATATCCCAAGTCATCAATTAACTGTTCAACAAATTGTGCTTCACAATTAATAGTAGTAGGAATACTGCATACATATGCATCTTCCCATTGTTCAATAGTTTCTATACCTTCATCAATAATATTTTGATAGAAATCATATTCTAAGTCAGGAATATCTTCTTTAATATATTGAAATAATGGATCTTCCCTTCCACCACTAATTAAATCTTCATCTTTTAACTTATTATAATTGTAGTAACTTTCAAAATTAGTTCTAATTTTTGGTTCTGTCATTAGATTTCCTCTGATAGTTCTTTTTTTACAAACTCTTTCATTTCTTCTATTCGTTTATCCTTTAGTAGATAGACATATTCATCAATTATCTCTTCTAAGATAGTTGCATCTTCACTACAAAGATGTTCTAAATCTTTACATAATTCTTGACGTTCTTTTATACCATAATGTTTTTGATAGTTGAATGAGACATTTGGAAGTGATGATGTTTTCATGATTTCAGAGACATTTGGAAGTGATGATATTTTCATGGTTTTAAGATAGTTTTGATAAGCAGATGTGTCAAATGGTGGTTCCACTAGAGTTTCTTCTGGTGGTTCCTTTGAGGTTTTTTCTGGTGAAAGTTCACTAGGTTTTGCTGGATGATAATCTAAAATTCTTACTTTTTTTCTAAAACAAAAAGTTGCAACCCCTAAAAGACCATAATACTCATTTTTATACATTTTTACAGTATTTTCTTTATTGTACTCAACTTCTGATGTAATTGTCAATCCACAATCTTCGGCAGTTTTAACAATCTCCTCTGGACAAATAAATTCTCCTGCAGGTCCTGTTCCTCTGGTATTTTTATCAAATCTAATATCAGATGACACTAAAAAATATCCACCAGGTTTTAATATTCTTTTAACTGCTTTAAAAACACTTTCCCATCCATAATTCTTATCATTGGTAAAATTAAAATGAGTTACAGAACAAGTGTCCAAAAATATATCAACGGATTCATCTTTATAATCATGAAGAAATTCCATTGCATCTTTTAATACCATAACAGCTAAACTTTGATATGGATGATTTACAGTATTTAAATCAACACCTATAACATCAAATCCTTGATCAGCAATTATATGACATATAGGACTACTACCAACACCAAGATCAACAACTTTACATGATGGACTTTTTACCTCATCAAACATCATTAAACATGATGCCCATTTGACATAACATCCTTCTTCATACCAAAGACTATCAGATCTATTCCCATATTTTCTTCTTAAATCATTATCCTTAATATACTTATCACAAGCATTTACATCACTAATAGTGTTAATTTTATTAGTAACACCCATTTTAATATTATTAGTAACACCCATTTTAATACCCCGAATTATTATTTGTTTCTATTGAAAGGTTTTTAATGATTAAGAATCTGTTTTCGTTGTCAAGTGCTTCTCCATATGACATGCTAACTTCAAATGTATCATTAAAACTCCATTGTGCATTATAAATTGCCTTTGAGACATCTCCTAATAGTTGTGTAGTAGAAGGAGTTACTGGATAAACCTTACCACCTTCAGAAGGGTCCTCATCGGGCAATACATGCTCCTCTGGTTCTAGTTCTCCATGCATGATGTCTTATGTGTGTGTGACATGGTTATTATGGCATATTTGATATGGGATTGTCAATACCAGAATATGGGTTGCCTGAGGATCGAACTCAGGACCGGTCGGTTAAAAGCCGAATGCTCTACCTCTGAGCTAGCAACCCAAACTGGTGTGGTAGGAATCGAACCTACAGTCCTACGATTAACAGTCGTTTGCATTACCGTTATGCTACACACCATTTAACATGGTTATTATGGCATATTTGATATGGGATTGTCAATGTCAGAAGTAATTAAACAATAGAATGCTCCCTGCAACACTGATAAGCACTATTGATGAATAGACAAGAAACATCCAATACTTCCAAAGGAATAGATGAATACTTTTATTAAATTCATTTTGTGATTGATAATCCATTTTAATATGCATATTACCATGAATATAAGCAGATCAATGATAATAAAGAGATAGTCAATGGTTTTGTTTCATTCATTATTATTAAAGTCTTTTAATTTAAATCTTGTAGATTTAAAATATTCTAATCTTTGTTTCAATGAGGTTACTTTTCTTTTAAGATTTTTATTTTCTTCTTCTAGGTATTCAATATGGTCTTCGTAAAGAACGTACATGTGCGCTATTTTAACATAAGAGATTTTTTTATATATAAAATGAATTTGAAAGGGATGACATACTATGTCTGAAATCAATAAGTATAATTTATTCTTAATGGAAACAATGGGATGGGAATTACAAAAAAAGAATTTAACTAAAGAAGAATGCGATAAGGCTATGGAAGTATATTTTAAGGATGGTATTAGTCCAGATAGAATTAGAGTAAGAAGAATATCATAGAGTTATCTTCTAACTACCATATCTCCATCATCTTCTTCATCATCATCTTCTTCATCATCATCTTCATCTTCGTATTCTTCAATTATTTCATTAATACGATTTTGCAATGATGCATACAGAGGATCTTTTTCTTTTTCCTCTTTCTTATTAAATCTAACTATCATAAGTTCTTCATCAGGATCTATGTCTTCCATTTCTGGATGTATGTTGTTATTCATAGGAATTCCCCATTCGGTTGCCATTAATCCAATACTAAAAAATAAAAGAATGATGAATGTTATGAAATAAAGAATATCAATCATTATTCTTTATATACGATGTATTTTTATGTATGATTTTCAATATAAGCAAGAACGAGAGTTCCCGCGAGAATTTTCGAGATAAGAGGCTTTAAGGGATTATAATGACTCATAAGACTTATAATGACTCATAAGACTTATAATGACTCATAAGACTTATAATGACTCATAAGGACTTCATAACCTTACGTAAGCCGTACTGCATAATATATGCTTCAATGGCATCTTCAACCATTTGTGTGGTAAAAGAATAAGAATCACCAACCTTGATACCTTTCTTTTGAGCAGCAATATGAACTTGTAAGATTTTATTTACTATTTCCTCTTGTAGTACAAAGTCTAGTGCTTTCTTCTTTTCTTTAATTATAACACCCCAGTATAGATTGTCTATAGAGTTATTTGCACGATCTCCATCCCTATGAAGAACACGTTGTGAAGCATCATAAGTTGGAATAAATGCAAGAGCAACTAACTTATGAATATAAACTGTTCGTGCAACTCCATGATCATCTCTTATTTTTGAAGTATAATATGCACAAATACCCTTACCACTCAAAGATATTTTTAATTTACGTGTCTTTTTATACTTTAATGACCAAAGATTACCATCAGTATCTATCGAGTATTTACTAAAATCTTCATATCCTTCCAATTCATCAAGTGTCTTTGACTGCCTCATTTTCTCACATTTTTAGAATGTTGATTGTCCTTGTAGAAATGTCCTTATGGAGATAATTATAAGGACAAGGATAATTGAAATGGTTTTTAAGATCGTGCATAAATAGGTGGTTTTGTGTATTATATCATAAGGACAAGGACAATGAAATACTTGTATATTTGTATGGTTTTATAAGTACTTTAAATGCTTAGAGTTATTGTAGTCTTGGCGTGCATACCATAAGACTCGCAGTTTGTCAAGTCCACAGACGAAAAAAATTATAAAATTTCGAAGTTTCATACATAAGACTTTTTAATATCAGCATTCCTTATAGGATCTCGACTAGACATGACACATTCTTATATCAGCATTCCTTATAGGATCTCGACTAGACATGACACATTCTTATATGTTACATTTATTAACATTTCACACCATATAATAAATATATAATAATATCTTATCAAAGAATCTGCATTACTTGCTGTTCTTTAATTTTTGTGCTATAATAAAACCATATACATCTCGACTAGACATGTACAACGAATACGATCTAGAAAACATATTCTCAATTGAGAATGATTTTAATGAGGATTCGTATATAATGAACGAATCATTGTATGATCTCGACGATGAATATAGAGATTCTCAAAATTACATGGATCTTGCATATCGACATTATGCATGATATAATAAGACATCTACGCATCTAGATTCTCATGATATCTCGACGACATAGTGTCCAAGTCATTTTAGACATAGATTGTTACGATGATTTAGATTTAACTCGACTAGATTGGGAATCTGTTCTAACTTTAGAAGGAGATGAAAAGGTAAATTCTGTTATTATACAAGAAAAAGATGAAATATTTTGTTGATGAAGATTGGGTCTATTTCATCAAAGATGATGAACTACACAAATCTAGTCTAGATTCTGTTGGATTTTTTGAAACCGATAGATCTGTTAGAGTTGCAATGTGTAGAGAATCTACTATAGAAGGTAGAATAGATCATCTAGAAAAATTAAGATCTCTTCTTAAAAAGAAACAAGAAACATAAGAATTTTTAATATTAGCATTACTTATAGAAAATTAAAACTAGATAAGCATTACTAATATTAGCATTACTTATAGAAAATTAAAACTAGATAAGCATTACTAATA
>Ga0080013_1003824_pt1 | contig 15364 bp, 17 predicted proteins | sample ETNvirenome_6_85_FD_69236 | JGI IMG/M metagenome (GOLD analysis project Ga0080013, IMG submission 69236) | Marine viral communities from the Pacific Ocean - ETNP_6_85 (SPADES assembly) (version 2) | ecosystem: Environmental > Aquatic > Marine > Oceanic | place: Pacific Ocean | collected 2013-06-19
TTAACTAGATCCTCATCCTCATTGATATCCTTATAATCTATTAATACATGAACGTCTAAATCAGAATAATCATTATAATTGTAGTTACTATTGCTACCAGTAAGAGTAATGTCATGTATGTCGACATTTTCTAAATCTAAATTATCAATAAAATCTTCTGAGATATTCAGAAGCTTTTCTCTAATTTCTGGATCAAATTTTTTATCTTCTGACCAAAACTTTTTATTAAGAGTTTTGTTATAGAACTTCACATCTATATTTATTAAAAAAGCCCGAAGAGGGGTAACTCAACGGGCTTTTAAATTATTAATATTTGAATGTTTTTATTCGAAGGCGTTCTTACCAACCGCTAAGTCACCTACTTTATTATTTTTCAAACCATGGTCAACTTTGTGATGTAGGGTAGATCCAGCATCAACACCATATCCTCCGCCGTCTTTCATCTTAGCAGCACCAGTTGGCTTTAAGTTACCGACTTTGTTTTGCCCGCCTTTACCGTAATTTACTTCTCCTTTAAGGGTTGAGCCAGCATCTACACCGTATCCTCCACCATCTTTCATTACTGCTTCTTCATCCTCTTCAAAGTCCAATGTTTCAGTTTCATCGACTTCTACTTCAGTCTCAACTTCAACTTCTTGATCTTCTAAAGCTGCTGTAAGAATATCACAGAGGGTTTGTGCTAATTCGCTAGGTAAAGTGACTGTAATATCCTCTGGCTCTTCTTCGGTAATACCAAGAGCTTCGAGGTCTTCAGTCTCAGAAAATTCCTCTTCGAACTCTTCCGAAACCATTACCTTGTTATAAAGTTTATCAAATACGGATTGTTTGGCCATAAAATTATTTAGGCTCTTACGGGCGTTTTTCTCGTGTTCTGACAAAATTTCTTCATCTTCTTCGTTTTTTCCGGCGCCTTTATTATCTTCCTCTTCTTCATCTTCTTGACCTAAAATGAAAACGTTTCTATATTCTTGCATTTCTTCTACTAGCTCTTTTGAGTGTTGAATTAGGCCCTCTAGTGTCGGATCTCCATAATATGTTTCTCGTTTGTGCACCTCTTGTAGGTGATTAGAGAAACCATCGACCTGCTCATATAAACCCTCTATGTTTGAGGATACAAAAAAGAGATCTTGCAAGAGCCTTCTTGTATACCAAACAAAAACGCCATTAATGGCTAAAGAAAAAAGCAGTAGCAATACAACGTAAATCATGACTTATATTCTTCACTCTTCATTTTATCTTTTTCCTCTCTGACCTCTTTCTTGGTCTCTTCAATAAACTTTTTAACAATTTGACCAGCTGGGGCCTTGTTTTCTGTTTTTTTATAACTTTTCATTTTCCGGATTGTTGTATAAACTTTTTTAAGATTACCAACTTTTTTACAACTTTGGCATTTTTCTAAACGCTCGTTTATTCCATGCACCACTGTGAATTCAGATTCACATAGTTCACAACGATACTGATAACGAGGCATCTTATTCCTCAGTTGTTGCCTGAGATAAGGTTTCCATATCGCCATGATTAACCTTTACAACTGGTGGGTTTAATACCACCAAATCACCGCCATTGTCAGCTAACTTAAAAGATTTCAAGACGGGAACAATATCGCTTTGTTCCAAAAGTGATTTTTGCAAAGCCATCATCACGGCCCCTAAAGCCTGATCTGAAAAGTGCAATTCTTTAATATTTTCTTTACTCATTATTATACTCCTGTGGTAAATTTTCTATAGTCCTCATCGAACATGATTTCAGCTAATTTTTGAAACGTTACTTTTGGTTTCCAGCCTAGCCTAGCTTTTGCTTTGTCAACATTTCCAATAAGATACGGTACTTCATGGGGTCTAAATAGTCTCTTATCGATTTTGACATAATTCTTATAGTCTCCTAGCCCAGCATATTCAAATACGTGGCTTAAGAAGTCTCTAACTGTGTGTGTCTCTCCGGTAGCGATTACAAAATCGTCTGCCTTTTCTTGTTGTAACATTAACCACATTGCTTCAACATACTCTCCCGCATATCCCCAGTCCCTATAAGCATCGAGGTTTCCTAAGTTAATAGACGTTTGAACACCAGCTTTGATTCTGGCTGCGGCCATGGTTATTTTTCTAGTGACAAATGTTTCACCTCTTCTTGGAGACTCGTGATTAAAAAGAATGCCAGAGCAGGCATATAGCCCGTAAGCCTCTCTATAGTTTCTTACCAAGCTGTGTGCAAAAACCTTTGCGCAAGCATAAGGCGAGGCTGGCATGAAAGTGGATTCCTCATCAAAAGGATAATTTGGATTATCGCCATACATCTCTGATGAGGATGCCTGGTAAAACCTAGAGTTCGGGAGTAGTTCCTTCATGGCGTTAAGAATCCTCAACGTGCCCATTGCTATACCTTCCACAGTATGCTCTGGAACGTCAAAAGATACTCGTACATGAGACTGTGCTGCTAAGTTATATATCTCTTCTGGCTTATATTTATTAAGCAATTGCCAGGTTCTTCCGGTATCGTTTAGATCGTAGAATTCCATTGTTAGGTTTGGATTCTTAAGCAGATGATCGATTCTCTCTGTGCAGATCACAGAAGTTCTTCTTCTGACCCCTATTACTTTATATCCCTTAGAAAGCAGGAAATCTGCTAAATAAGAGCCATCTTGACCAGTTATACCGGTAACTAGCGCTGTTTTACCGTTCCATTCTATGTCTGTACCACTCATATGTTTCCTTAACTCCATCCTTAAATTCTTTAAATTCAAAGTCTCCAATAAGCTCGATTAATCTCTTGTTTGATCCATCTTTTCTAAATTGACCATCTAATTTGTTATTATAGCCTATTTTAATATCTTTATTAACCTGTTTCAATAAAATTGATACCATTTCCGATATTGAAAGATTTTCGTGCGGGGCCACGATGATTGGCATGTTAGTATGGTGCTTTTCTAAAAGCAGAGGTATGATTTTTGCCAAATCATCAACATGAAGCTGCTGTCTGAGGGGGCGGCCAGTTCCCCAGAACTCAATAGTTTCCCCAGGAGAAGCTTCATGAAATTTTCTCACCATTGCAGGAACAAAGTGAGAGGTATCCAAATCAAAATTATCCTCTGGGCCGTAGATGTTAGATGGGCAAAAGGTAGAATAGTCAACCTGATACTGCCTTCTATACGCGTTCATTTGAATATATAACGATCTTTTTGCATATCCATAAGATATATTTGTTGCGGCGGGTGGGCCATCGAAAATATCTTCTTCGGTAAGCGGGTATGTTTCCACAACGTCGGGAAAGGTACAGGTGCTCAATGCGGCCAAAACTCTGGTGCATCCATTCTCGTATGCCTTTTGAATTACGTTGGAATTCATCATTATATTCATATAATAAAAATCTGCAGGTCTATCGTTGTTAGCCTTGATTCCGCCTACCTGGCCAGCTAAATGTACAACTGCACTTGGCTTAAGTTCCTTGTACATTCTATCGCATTCATCGGGATCCATCAAATTATAATCCTTTGATGAAAGATATACCCAATCTGGCTTTACTAGCTTAAGCCTTTTGCCAACAAAACCTGAGCCTCCTGTTACTACAACTGTCATTCCACTCTCTGCTCGCCGTCTTTTGTGACCATATGAGGATATGGCATTGGAAACAATAACTTACCGCCAGACTCTAGATAGTCCTGCTCCCTTTGTACAATTTCTTCTTTAAAATACCAGGGAAGCACCAGCATGCAACTTGGCTTAAGACTTCTTGCATGTTCTTCAGAAATAAGCTCGATGTCTGTCCCTAGCGTCCTTAGCCCAACCTTATCTGGGTTTCTCTCGCTGATGTAGGGTAGCATTTGTTTAGTGATTCCAAAAAGTTGCAATAGCATGTTCCCCTTTGTCGAAGCTCCCAGGCCTAGAACAAGTTTTCCCTTGTTTATCTCATTGAGCATTGAATTTTTTATTTTGTCCCTAAGGTTTTTAATCTTATCATAAAAATCAATGTAAGTCTGGGGATTGTATAGATCCATCCTGGTTTCCTGATCCAAAAGACCTTTCAGGGCTTCTGTTTCGCCGTCTGGTGAGTCAATGTGCTTAATAAAGACGCGGGCGCTGCCGCCGTTTACATGATTCGTTGACGCGTCGACAATCTTCAGTCCGTTTCGGTTCATCAAGTTATTTAAAACATGTAAAGAATAATACTCTAAGTGCTCGTTACAAATATCATAAAAGTTTGTGTTTATTAACATTAAGGGAAGATAACTCAGTTGTATGCACCAGACCCCCTCGTCGTGAAGAGTCGATTTTACGTCAGCTACAAAACTATTGGGATCATCCAGATCATAAAACATTGCACAACTGGTGAATATCTTTGCTTTTTGGTCTCGTGTGGCCCTTACCACGGATCTCCTTGAGAAATAGTCGTTGACAACTGTAATTGAATCGTGGACGTCTGTCCAATCGATATTTTCTGCGGGTTCAACCCCCACCCTCTTGAGATTATCAGGAAAATAGGACAACATTGTGCAATCATTCGCACCAATATCAATGACCAAATCGTTTTCATTCAGGGTCACCCTGGACGTGACATCTTCTACTACGTCGTAAAGATCTTTCCTCATGGTATCGCTCACTGCAGATCTATAGAAGTATTGTTTGTAAAGTAAATCGGGCTTTACAGTCTCTTTTAGTTGCAGAAGGCCACAGTTATCTGGGTTCTTGTTTTTGTCGCAAAGCACCAGGGTCTGTGATACCTTGATATCAGATAAATCATTTCCCTTGTTTGTCGCTACGAATGTTGGCGACAAGTGTTGTTCCTCAATGTATATCACTTCTGTTAGATCTGTAGAATCACATATTCTGCAGCGTGATACTTCTTTAAAATGTTCAGACATTAGCTATTACCTCTTTTGTAGTCGTCCTGTATTCTAACGATGTCGTCTTCGCCAAAATATGTTCCTTGTTGTACTTCAATGAAGACCAGTTTTTCATTGCCATCATTTTCTATTCTATGTCGTGTTTCTTTCGGTATTTCAATTATATCTCCCGAAGAGATGTTTCTTTCTTGGTCATCTAATGTTACTTTGCCGCTTCCGCATACAACCGTCCACACTTCACTTCTTTTGTGGTGATACTGATAACTCAGTCTATGGTTTTCATTAACAACTATTCTTTTTACTTTACAGTAGTCGGCATCTAATAAAATTTCATAAGTGCCCCATGGGCGAAAATGTTTTTCCATTTCTATCTTCCCCTTAAAGATTCTCTTTTTTTCAATTCACTGCCAAGTACTTGCCGTGGGGCCGGTCGGCCTAATGCGTTTTCAATATCTCTGATACCTTTAACTAACTTAATGAGCCCGTGTGGTTCGACCGATGCCATTTGATCGCTGCCCCACATCGTCCTATCTAGTGTTATGTGTCTTTCTATCCATGTTACACCCATTGGTATTGTTGCAAAAGTTGTAACCAACCCAAACTCATGACCACTGTACCCTACCTGTTTTCCAGGGTATTTCTCTTTTAGCCACGTTATATAACTTAGGTTTAATTCATGTACTTGCGAAGGGTAGGAGGAGTTGGTATGCATAATAACATCCGGGTTGCAATTCAAAATACTTTGTTGTATTTCTTGTTCTGTGCTCATCCCTGTTGAAATTATTAACGTTTCGTTCTTTTCTCTTGCACTATTACAAAGTTCCGTTTCTGTGATTAGGGCGGAAGGGACCTTGGTTATATCAGTGTATTCAGACATAAAATCGACCGATGGTTTGTCCCAAACCGAGGCGAAACATCCAATGCCTTTTTGCTCAGCGTAAGAGAATATATCATCAAATTCCTCTTTTCCAAATTCAATTTTGTGTTTATAATCAATATATTTCATCTCGCCCCAAGGCGTATCTCGAAGCTTGTTTTTCTGAGCTTCTGGTACACACAGTTCTGGCTCTCTTTTCTGAAACTTGACATAATCGCAGCCTGCGACACAGGCTACATCAATCAATTTTTTGGTTGTTTCGATACAGCCATTATGGTTTATTCCTATCTCTGCTATAATCTTAATCATCTTTCACCGCCACTTTATCAAGGTCCTTTTGAGTGTCAACGTCGACGACGTACTCAATCGGGAAAAAAATGGTACTATCATTATACATGTTTCTATTAAGGTTGTTTAGTTCATTTACTTTAAAAATACAAACAAAGTGTGAAATTTCAAAACACTTGGGGTAATCCTGTCTTCTGTAAAGGTCGTGAGTTACAATTTGCTTTCCTTTATTCTCGCCAAGATCATACATACACAAGAACGGGTGTGTGTCAACTGGTTTTGAGCAAAGAAGCGAGGTGCCCTCTTGTTCTTTAAAAAACAATAACGCCTCTTGAATATTTTCCCACTTACGCTGGGGATATGTCAGATACAACATAGTGATAGTATCGTTCTGACTAATATTGTTTTTCTTAATAACGTCCAGCATAACATTTCTAATCGAGGTGTTATCCTGGGCTATAGCAGAATCTCTGTATATGTGTGCTATATTGTTTGTTTTGGCGACCTCTAATATTTCCTCGTCGTCAGAGGTCACTATCGTGTTATCATACTCTGTGTCCGGTATCGTGTTCAAGGTATGTCTTAGAAGCTTTCTATTTTTAAAAGGGAGGCCTTTTGACCCTTTTCTAGCCGGTATTACAAACCAGTTCCTCATCAACGTCCCCCTTGGCAAATACATCGTGCCAAGATTCTTTATTTAAGTTTATTATCCTAATTTGGCGCAATTTAGCGGATTCATTTAGTATCTCCATATCGCTTAGCAGGTTTTCACTATTATCCTGCCACATAGTATAGTGTCCCATGGGGACCTCTTTTTTCTCGTTTGCATAACCATGACTATAATTCAGATCTAGGCCAGTAACGTATATGGGGTTGCAGCCCATCATGATGGCAAAGGCAATCGCGTGAAAAGCAACGGTATCCCCCGTGCTATAATGTTTTTCTGCAGCAGACAACTTTTGCAACTCTTCTTGTATCGTGGTCGCATCTCTCCTGTCGCAACATCTCATGTACGGATCAAAACCAGCCCACCCTTCAGGGCCGCCAGTTCTTGGCGGGTGCCACATAATATTGTTATTGCCATAATCTTTGAAATCAAAGTTGTTGTTTTCTGTGTGGTACTTTTTAAAGGCCTTCAATATGGTAATGCAATCGTGGCCTTTAAAATGTCGTTGATCGTATGGGAGATAGTCACATTTTAAGTTTTGTTGTATATATTCATCCGTGGAATTGTCGCCTTCTTTTGAATAAAATATTGGCGCCTTAAATTCGTTCATTATCCCTAAAACTTTTGGAATGGCATATTCGCTGTTTGAGATTACCCAGTAATCTGGAGCGGTTTCAAAATGGTGATACCAGTTGTTAACTGAAAATCTAATCAACTTTCCAGAAGCCTGTAGTTTTGCTATGGTCTCCTTGTGAGAATTTAAACTTGGACCATGAAGACAGACGACGGCGGGCTTAGCAGTGTGTTTTTCGACTATATCTTCTATCTTTAATTTCTTAATTGTCATCTTTTAGAACCTTTTCCTTTGCCCATTCGACTGCGGATTTGAGATAGTCATATGTTTTTTCATGCATCTCATCCCAGTCCATCCACTTTAAATGCTCATGTTCGATAATCCCTGTTTTTTCATTAGGGATTATTTTTCCTTCTTGTGTGGTCTCAGCGAGATATACTGTCAAGTGGCTAACTTCAATGGGCTCATTCCCCCATTTAAAATATAAGTCTGTTATACTAGCTTCTTCCTCGGTTTCTCTTATAGCCGTGTCAAACACGCCCTCTCCATCTTCTACGTGGCCTTTTGGAATATCGTAACCACCCCTGGACCAGAGGCCCAAAACCTTATATTCTCCATCAATTTTTCGAACCACCACTACGCCAGCGCCGATGGATTCGGGCGCGGTATCCCATGTCCACTTCATTTTCTACACCTTTTTCCTTTTTGTTTTACAGGAACCGACGCGGCGACCCCACCAAAGAGTTTCCTTGCCCCATTCGTAAAAATCTCCATTATAGTTTTTTGCGTTAAATTCTATTTTATTTTCACTCACTTTAAGGTCTGCTTTTTTCGTCACTACGTCGTGTATATTATATTTAAACGTCTTGCTGATTGGGTATTCTACTCTAGGGTCAAGAATGCCGTGATATTGATATTCAAAGAGATCTTTCATTACCTCCTCATTATAATCAAAATTGAAACTATGTTTCAGGAATTTTTCTACTTCCGAATAAAATAAATCTTTATCCTTGCAAACATTTATAGCCGTAGCTTCTTCGAAATCCCATGCAAAGTTCTTTTTTATATCGTCTAATATTCTGCCCCACGGCTGCTTTGCTGCCAACGTATCTTCTAGGCTTAAGATTGTTTCTTGTAGTTCTTTCCCAATAAAAGAGTTTGGATTATCGTATGCCCATTGCAAAAACTTCTCATAAAATTCTTTATAAGATACGTCATGCATTTTTCTTAAAAAGCGACTAATAAACTGAGTTATTCCAAGAAAATGCCCGGACATGACAGCCCATCTAAAATAGTGACAATTCTTGTAATCATCAAAAGTCATCGTGCTGCTGCCAACAACCATATTTTCTCTCTCAAAGGTGTTTTGCTCTGAGATATCGTAATGATTAAAAGCAGTGTATGTGTTTATGATGTCAATTTCGTATTTATCGATATACTCCTGTTGTCCAAAAGGGGTGTTCGGAAGCGCGGTCATAGCGTAGATGCCGATATAGTTGTGCTGATCTAGTTCTATAACATCGCAAATTCCATCGACAAAACTATCAAAAGACTCCTCAGGGAGGCCCAGTATTAATTCCACGTAGGCCGGTACACCACCTTCATTATACATCTTTAGAAAATCACTTAATTTTCCATCGTCCAGGTTCTTTCTTTTTACAGCCTTAAGCACGTCTGGGTTTCTCGACTGTAAGGCTATGGTGATTCCTTTATCCATTCCGGAATCTGTAAATAACTTGGCTAATTCAAATATCTTATCTGCCTTGTTTTTTGCCCAGTCGCAGCGGTGTTTTGCTGGATATCCGGTTTCAGCTTTTTTATTAACAAAGTATTTCGTAACCTCCAAGTGTGATGGAAGCAGTCCAAAATTAGAATCAGCATTATAAACAAACTCAACTTTGTTGTCAGACATCCAATCAATCTCTTTAAAAACTTTTTCAAGCTCTTGCCATTTAATCTTTTGATAATATTTGGTGCCTATTTCGCAGAATGTGCATTGGTATGGGCAACCTCTTGTTGTCTCTAGTGTTGCTTCCAACACGTAAGGACAGCCCTCTACAAGCTGATCGAATAGGCCATTTAGGTATGGGCTAGGCATGCCGTTTAAGTCCTGTATACGGGCTCGTGGGGGCGTCACGAAGGTCTTAAGATCTTCTTCGGGCACGGAGCAGCCCTCAACAGACTTCCAGTCTCTTTCGCTTTCTGATTTTAGTTTTTCTAATAGTACGTCTTTGAATGTAAGCTCGCCCTCTCCGTGAACGATAACATCAACATACGAATTATCCTCAAAGAAGCCATCACTGCGATCCGAGAACGGAGGATACCAACCGCCGAAAACAATGGTACAATCGGGCCACTCTTTTTTTATTTCTTTTGCAATTTCTTTACAATATTTCCAATTCCAAACAAAGCAACTAAAGCCGATTACCGAAGGGTTGTCAATTTGGGATAATACTGTTTCCATTTCTTGTCTGTAATAAAACCAGCCATCCAGATTATAGTTGTCTGTGACCTGTTTATCTAAGATACAATAAGACCATATCAAGCCCGTGCTATACGGCAGCTTCATTTGATTTGCAATAATATCATTTATTTCAAAAAGATATACATTTTTCTTATCCATTATGAAATATCTTATAGCCCGACAAATCTTTGTAAGCCCAAGACCCTCCTGTATCTGCGTTTTCTTTGTCCAATTCCTCAAACAGTAAGATGCCTCTAGCAGCCTGCTCTGGTGTCATGTACATGTTCCAACCTAAGATCTCATGAGTATCTTCTTCCATGGGTACATCGAGATTTCTGCCCTCATACCTCGCTATCTTAAACCACTTATATGCTTCTTCATCATCAGTTAAAATCATTCCGCCCTTTCCGATTCCAAGAATCTTTCTATGGTGAAAAGATATGCATTGATAGGCGCCGGGCACGTACATATCTTTTGTAAATCTTGTAGCGCCATCGAGAACCGCGGTTGGTTTAAGTGGATATAAACCTGACCATTCTATCTCTTCAAATTCAACAGTGCAGCCTGCATGAATTATCATGCCCGGGACGGATAGCCATGTTCTGTTTGGTATTGTTATTGGACCCTCATATCTAAGATATTTTAAACACAAGAACATTCCATCTGTACAATTATCAACTCCAACAGCATATTTACTCCCTGCAAATTCTGCTATCTTTTTTTCAAAAATGTCTAGAATATCCCATGGATCGTTTATAGTATGTCCTTGCTTTTCCAAAATCGGTTTAACCTTTTCAATTAAATCCGGTTCAAACATATTATCCCTCTTCAAATAATGTATAGTAATCGCCAATTAAGAACTGTTTAGTGGTGGTTCCCGCGGCGTTACGTGCGCTCGCCCGGGCTTCGAGATCCCATTGATCTGGGTTGTAGTTACTCAAAGGCATAATTCTGAAATCGAAACTAACTCTGGTCGAGCCTGTTTTGTTTACTTTGTTTCCATGAGCACACTGGTTTCCATCAAACTGTACAAATTGCCCGTATTCCATTTCCATTGGTTGAAAATCTCCAGCACCAGGAGATGTTTCAGTCCAAGTTGCATTACTGGCAAAAGTCTTTGTTGCTGGTAAAATAAAATTTAACTCCCCCACTGGATGGAGATGTTGTTTATCGCTGTCCGTATGCCATAACGAGACCGCCTTATTATTTGGAACCTGCACCCTGAATGACGGGGTTTTCTGGTAGGCGAAGGGCTCCTTGATTAGTGTCGACACCTCATTTTTAACGAATTCATTGTATGTGTCGATAAACTTGGTCCATGGTTCCCGTAGTTTCGAATAAAATTTTTCATGGAAAAAGGTCTTCACTTCATTTTCAAACCGTACCAGCGCCCATTCGCCAGCACAAAGTTCGGGATCCAAAATATGAAGCTTGCTTAGATCCTCGACCTCGAATAGATCCTCAAGCAACGCTGCGATATTGTATTTGTTTATATTATAATCTCTAATTATTGGTTTCATTTAAAGCCTCCTTATACTGCTCGGTCGGTTTGATAATTTTTAATTATTGGTTTCATTTAAAGTCTCCTGTATATTCGGATATTCGATGAGTTTTTTGTATAAAGCATCATCTGAATTCGTGTGGTTATCTCTTGTTTTTTCAAAGTTAACCTTTGCATATTCTAACATAGAATTATATTTTTCTTCAGTCAAATTTTCAAGGATATCTTTTAATTCATCAGGCGTGTTGAATGTAAGTATACCCCTTTCATCGAAGAAGTCTCCAATATTTGGGCAACCCCAGTATATTGGTATTGTACCTGTGATAAAACAATCCAAAATTTTATCTGTAAAATAGTTCCTTAATCTCCCGTTTTCAATTGCAATTTGAAACATGAAGTCTCTACAGCCATCGGACTTTAATTGTATTGGATTATTCACTCCGGAGCCAAATAATTCTATCTTGTCGCGGTTAGTTATTTTTGAAATCAAGTTTTTTGCAATTATGTGTCTTAATTTGTGTCCATCAAAATCTTTTTTTTCAGAAACAAACATGGATGCTAGTCTTGATTTGTTGTGTATCTTATGACTGCTGTGTTCAATCGTTGAAATAAATGGTGCAAAGGCCTTGTATTTGTGAGGATCCCTTTTCAAAAGAGCATCATCATAAGTAAAAATTAAATCAAAATACTCTTCAAATTCTGTAATCAACAGGTTTGGATTTGTTGGTTGAGCTTCCGTTACGGCATAAATTTTAGATCTAACCTCAGAAGACTCAAAAATAACTGCAATTTTTACCTCCGAACTGATATGGGGCGCCCAGTGCGTTGTTTTATCAGTAAAATATGTGACCCCGGGCCAGTGTGTGTTGTATAACTTCTCGCCTGTGGAGAGAACTATTGTTTTGTGGCGTTGTAGGCGTGTTTCACATTCTTTTGTTGCATCATCTAATTCTTCACGAAGGCCGGCAAGGGCCCTGGTGCGTTCCACATCGCTTTTAAAAAGGGCGTTTTCTGAAACGGCTTCATACATCTGATCTCCTTTTTCCAACATTGACCTATAATATGCGGCCCAAAAATCCGAGGTGTAGCCTTGGTTGAAAACATATTTGACACACCTGGTCTCTTTCATAAAAGGTTCTTCGTTAGAAACCACATCATGGCTTAAATCACCGGTCTTGATATGTGCTGATTCGGTGAAAGTCTTGTCTAAAGCCACCATGTCGATACGATTTATGAACCTATCTGCTGGCTTATGGTAGGTTTCATCTTCGAAGTCATAGTAAACTGGGTACAACATAAGTATTCCTCCTTCACTGGACACAGCCTTACAACCACGATCTAAATTCTTACTTTTCTTCATCGGGGGCACTCTCCTCGGGTCCTACAAATTTAATCCCTAGATACTCCACTGTCTTCTCAAAGAAATAATCATCGAAGTTCGTGTATTTTTCTTTTGCAACATCAAAATTAAGCTTTGCATATTCTAGCATAGAGTTATATTTCTCTTCACTTAAGCTTTCCATGATCTCCTTAAGTTCGTCCATGGTGTTAAAAATTAAAATCCCGCGGGTGTCGAAATAATCTGCAATGTTTGGGCAGCCCCAATAAATTGGTATGGTCCCTGTGATAAAACAATCCAAAATCTTATCTGCAAAATAGTCTTTTCTATAAGCGTTTTCGATTGCAATCTGAAACATGTAATCGTTGCACCCTTCTGATTTATTTTTCAATGGCTTATCTGTCCCAGTGCCATAAAAGTCCACCTTGTCGTATTTTATCTCTGGTAAAAACTGCCTGGCTATTATATGTCTCAACTGGTGGCCTTGTAGTTGGGTCTTATCTGAATAAATCATTGACACCAGTTTTGTTTTTTCATGCATTTTACAACTTGGATCTTCAATTGCCGCAATGTCTGGGGGGAAATACTTATACTTTTCCGGATATCTTTCTATTAGTTCGTGTGCATAAGTGAATATCAGGTCGTAATGTTCTTCGTATTGCTGTATATCTTCATATATTTCCGGAAGCAACTCAGGCGGTTCAAATAAGATAGCAACTTTTATTTTTGAATTAACTTCCTCCGCAAGATGCAAAAGTTTATCTGTAAAATATGTGATACCATGAGGCCACTCTTTATAATTCCTAACATATTGGACGTGCTTTGGTTCGCGAAAAGGGCCGTCAGGCGCAGGACACTTCTGTGCTGACTTTGTAAAACTATCTTCCAGCGCTGTTACATCAATTCTATTTATTATTATTTTGTCCATTACCACACAAATTTGTTTTTATAATATCTCACTATCCCTTTTATCTCTTCGTCAAAAGACTTCTTAGGTGTCCAACCTAATGACCTGAGTTTATCGTCATCAAGCGCATAACGAACATCCTGGCCAACACGATTATATGAAAAGTCTACATGATTGCGCCAATCGACATCGGGCCCATAATACTCTTTTAAGACCTTCTTAACAGTGTCAACATTCTTTTGTTCAAATCCGCCCGCAACGTTAAAGATCTCATTTCTGCGTTCCGATTTTATGATCGCCATGACGGCCTCGGCGGTGTCGTCAGCATGAAGCCAGTTTCTTATTGGCTCTCCCATGTTATGCAGTCTGATTTTTTTGCCTCTATTGAGATTCTTGATTGACAACGGAATGAGTTTTTCAGGATATTGTCCTATGCCATAGTTGTTTGTCGGCCTCAAAATTATGTAATCGATTCCAAAGGTCCTAGCCCAAGCTAAAACCAACATGTCTGCGGCTGCTTTTGATGCAGAGTATGGATTGCTGGGCTTTAAAATATCTTTCTCCGTGTGCGCACCTGCTGAGACGTCTCCGTATACTTCGTCGGTGCTAAAATGAAAAAAGATTGGTTGACCCCCTTCGTTTTGAGGCCGGCTTCTTACAAGCTCCAGAAGATTTTTGGTTCCCAGTACGTTACTGTTAATAAAATCGTCACTATTGATGATACTGCTTCCAACATGAGATTCCGCGGCGGTGTTGATAACGTAGTCGCAATCATGTAGAAACTTCATGTCCTTAATATCAATCTCTTCAAAGCGAAAATTATCATATTTCTTGAAACTTTCCAGGGCACTAGTGTTCGCAGCATATGTTATCTTATCTATACCAAAAACCTTCCACCCCATATCCAAGCATTTACGAGTAACATAGGAGCCAATAAATCCTAAACAACCTGTTATATAAACTATCTTCATCAATACCCTTTGAAAAAATTATCAACAACTTGTTGAATATATTGCAATTTTTCTTCAGTTATTCCAGCGTAAGTTCCTAAGAAAAAAGAACTTGTTGTAACTTGGTGTGCAACAGGGAAGGTTTCTTGAAGATCATCATAGGCTTCGGCTAAGTCCACGTAACCCGGGTGGTATAACACGTTGCCTGAAAAATACGATCTTGTCTGAATCATGGCCTCTTCGAAATGAGAAACTATATCAGCTTTTGTAAATGGTGCGTCTTCTTTCACAGTCATCAGATATGCAAACCAGCTAGGATCAGACTTCTCTGTCGCGACTGGAAGGTGAAGATATTTTTCATACGGCTTAAAGATTTCTGTGAGTCTATCAAAATTCTCTTTTCTTGCCTCATGGAAATCTTCCAGTTTTTTGACCTGTTCCAAGCCGATGGCCGCTTGAAGCTCAAGTGGTTTCAAATTATACCCTACTTCATCAAACACATATCTGTGGTCGTAATCGATCCCTGGTGCGCCCGGTAACCAATCTCTGAATCTCCATCCACATGCTGTACCAGAGGTCACGTCGCCTGGTTTTTGTGTATTACAGTAACAAGCTCGGCCCCAGTCTCGAAAGCTTGCAAGGACTTTCCTTGCTCTTGCGCTGTCGGTGGCCACAAAGCCGCCCTCTCCAAGTGTCATGTGGTGTGCGGGGAAAAAGGAGCAGGTTGAAATAAAACCAAAAGATCCCAGCTTTTTACCATCATATGTTGAACCGAGGGCATCACAAGCATCTTCTAAAAACACAAGATCATATTTCTCAACCAACGCCATGAGGCGATCCATATCGGGCGGATTACCGAGCACATGTGCAAAAGCAACTCCCCTAATCTCACCGCTTGTATCCTCTTCTAGCAATCTCTCCATTTGATTTAAGTCAAGGTTGCAGTCTGGCAGGGTCACA
>Ga0080013_1003826_pt1 | contig 15362 bp, 22 predicted proteins | sample ETNvirenome_6_85_FD_69236 | JGI IMG/M metagenome (GOLD analysis project Ga0080013, IMG submission 69236) | Marine viral communities from the Pacific Ocean - ETNP_6_85 (SPADES assembly) (version 2) | ecosystem: Environmental > Aquatic > Marine > Oceanic | place: Pacific Ocean | collected 2013-06-19
GACGCGCTGATTTCTGACTGGCAATATGCGAACTGGACTCAAGCACCCTGCTGCGGCTGAGATATAGGAGTTAAACTATTATGAATGTTGAAACTTTGAAAGACTTCCGCTTGACTCTCGATGACTGGCTTGCTGTCTTGCGTGTCGGCAACGGTGTGCTTACGCCTAAGCCGATCCACGTCGAGATGCTGATCCTGGCTGGTCTTGTCGTGCGCGACAATGATCAGCTTTGTCTCACCGATGAAGGCGTAGAAGCATATGCTTCGATCGATACGATCTTTGATTGGCATGAGTTCGCGCACGTAGAAGACGCTGACAGCCCTTCTGACGGCGAGGAGATGGTTTTCCTTAACGGTGAGCCCATCAAGCGCAGCGAAGCCCTGGAGATGGTTGCGGAGCGCCCTAAGCCGCTCTCTGTCGGCTCGCTGGTGCGTCACGTTCCAACCGGTGGCGTCGGGCTCATCACGCAGCACACTATGTACGATGCCGATTGGGGCGGGTTCTACGTGGATTTCGTGAAGCCTGTTGATAACATCATCGGCGGCCGCGCTGTCAACAAGTTGAGCCACATGTTCGATCGCGCAGACAAGTTTGAGAGAATGGCTTGACAAAATCCCTTGACATTTACTTTACAATAAACCCCTTGTGCTTTGCCCGTTCTTATGGTATACTTACTAAGTAAGTTAGAGAGATACCCTTCCCCTGGAGAAACCCATGTCCGTCGATTTCAAGACCTTCCTCGCCACCGTCCCCCACATCCTCTCGGCAAAGCTGCCGGTCCTCGTTCGGGGCCGTCACGGCGTCGGCAAGTCTCAGGTGGTCTACCAGACCGCTGAGAGTCTCGGGCTCCCCGTTGTGGAGCGCCGCGCCTCTCAGATGACTGAGGGTGATCTTCTCGGCTTGCCTGACACCGCTGAGACGACCATCAGCGGCCGCAAGGCTACCACTTGGAACGCTCCTGACTGGCTTGTGACTGCGTGTGAGCAGCCCGTCGTCCTCTTCTTGGATGAGGTGGACCGCGCGACGATGGAAGTGCGTCAGGGGCTCTTTGAGCTTACTGACAGCCGCAAGATCAACGGGTGGCACTTGCACCCTGAGACTCTGATCCTCGCTGCTGTCAACGGTGGCGAGCATGGCGCGCAGTATCAGGTTGGCGAGATGGACCCCGCCGAGCTTGACCGCTGGACCGTCTTCGACGTGGAGCCTTCCACTGAAGACTGGCTGCACTGGGCCAAGGCGGAGGTTGACGGCATCCTGTGGGATTTTATCAATCAGAATCGTCAGCACCTTGAGCATCAGGGTGAGTTTGAGCCTAACAAGGTTTACCCTTCCCGTCGTAGCTGGAAGCGGTTCAACGATACCGTAGTTCCTACGGGCGTTTTCACGCAGGACAGCCAGAACGGTGACCTGCTATTCAACCTCGCAACCGCGTTTGTCGGCTTTGAAGCTGCGGTTTCCCTCAAGGACTTCGTTGAGAAATACGAGTGGCAGGTGACTGTCGAGGATCTTCTTGACAATGGGGAGATCGATAAGACAAAGGAGTGGGGCATCAATGATCATGCTGCCATGATCGAGAAGATGGAGGCGTCGGAGGTCTTTGCGGATACTTTGACTGAGGGGCAGGTATCGAACCTTGCCGCCTATTTCGTGAGCCTTCCCAGCGAGGTCGCGATGAAGCTGTGGACTGTGCTGGGCGACTCCGATAATATCGAGAATGTCGTGGCCCTCCACAAAGCGCAGACTCCCAGCGGCGTTAAAGTCAGTGAGCACCTTGTTGAGATTCTGGGAGGTTCACAATAGTGCGCGATTTGAAAGTGGGGGACATGGTTGTCCCTCATGTCATCGCTGAAGCTGGGGGCGGAAATCGCCCCTGGCTCGTCCTTGAGGTGTCAGACACGGGTAAGCCCCGTTATGGCACTCAGAAGGGCACCAGACGCCTCTACAGGCTTGTAGAGCCCGCATCTGGACTGTCCCGATGGTTCCCCGAGACTCAGATCCGGGTTGAGTTCAAGTTGTCATGACGCTTGACATTCTCTTTACAACTTTGCTATTGACTTCACCCCCTTTTCTATGGTATACTTACTAAGTATTCAAGGAGAGATTCATGTCCGATGCCCCTAAGCCCCCGCCGTTCAACCTGAACATGCACACCGCTCGTCTTCTTATGCGCGAGCCCTTCTTCGCCGCGCTGTCTCGTCGCATCGACAAGACGCCCACTACCGCGATCCCGACTGCGGGCGTGCGGATCAATCCTGAGCGCGCGCAGTTTGAACTGATGTATAACCCTGAGTTTATGGGCGCGCTTAAAGATGAGCATAAACTCGGCGTGCTTATGCACGAGTTTTACCATATTATCCTTGAGCACGTGACAGGACGAAAGCCAGTCGAAGGGATTCGTCGCATTGATAATATCGCCATGGACCTCGCCATCAATGGATTGTCTGAGATGAGGGGCAAGCTGCCTTGTGAAGCCGATCCGGGGCCGCCAACTGGCTCCGCTGGTGAACCCATGAAAGGGTGTTTGCCCGGCGAAGGACCATTCGCTCATTTGCCCGCTGGCAAGTCTTACGAGTGGTATCTTAACGCTCTGGAGGAGATGCAGAAGGAACAAGAGGAGGGCGAAGGCGCGCAAGGCGACGGTGACGGCGAACCCGGCGAAGGGAGCGGTCAAGGCCAGCCGGGATCGGGTGATCCGTTCGGTGGCATGGATTCCTTTGATGATCATGATGCGTTTGGGGAAGGCACAGGTACCGTTGAAGAGATCGCCAAGGAGCGACTCAAGGAAGCTATCAAGGAAGCAGCGGAGGAGGCTCAGAAGGCTAACAACTGGGGTTCGGTTTCTTCTGGGATGAGGAAGGATATCATGGATCGCCTCTCAACACATGTTGATTGGCGCAAGGTGATGCGTTATTTTGTGAAGACCACCCAACGCTCCGATCGCCGCTCGACCCCTAGGCGCCTGAATAAGCGATTCCCACGCATCCATCCCGGCAAGCGCGTGACGCGCCATGCTCGCATCGCGGTGAGCATCGACCAGAGTGGATCGGTGGACGATCGCATGCTTGTCGCGTTCTTCTCCGAGTTGAATAAGCTGGCTGAGTTCGCAGAGTTTACCGTTGTTCCATTCGATACGCGAGTGGATGAGAGTAAGGTGTATATCTGGAAAAAAGGGCAGGCTCGTAAGACCGAGCGTGTTTTATGTGGAGGTACCTGCTTCGACGCTCCGACGAAGTTCGTCAATGCCGGCGGCTTCGATGGCCATATCGTGCTCACCGATATGATGGCTCCCAAGCCTATCAATAGTCGCTGTCAACGCATGTGGATGACCACAAAGGCATACGCCGCGCGTCCCTATTTCCAAACCAATGAGCGCGTTATCGCAATCGACTAAGGTGCGTTAAACTATTTGGCCGTCTCTGGACGGTAACCGATCTAAAGGAGATCATCTATGAAATACTATGTAAGTCAAACCACTGTCGAGTTAGACGCCGCTGGTCGCATCTCAGGCTATGAGTCGGTCCTTACCAAGCCTGACACCCGCCGCGCCGCCGAGAACAGCCTGAGAAGGCTCACAGCCCTCGGAATCGAGCATCTACACTTGTGCAAGCATCCCGAAAACTCGCGCCGCTGGGGGAAGCTCAATCGCGCCGCCAACAAGCGCATCAAGACGCGAAAGTTGACCGTTGCGGACTTGGCGGAGGATATTGCCGAGATCGAAAAGGCACGATGTAAGGAGGTTAACAGTGAGGCCAACGACCTTTAACATTCTCTTGACACGATTTACTTGATTGTTTTACGCACATATGGTATAGTTATACATATGAACTAAGGAGGTTCTCTACATGGCTCGTCTTACCTATCGCGATCGTCTTCAAACTATCATTGATAATCCCGCCTGCGGTTCCCGCGATCGCACGTTCGCTGAATCGCTGCTTGACTACTACAACCGCAGCGGCAAGCTGACTCAGGGACGCGCGCGCTGTGTAAAGCAGCTTGAGGAGCGTTATAGCCCTGAAAACCTTGCGGCCAATGCTGCCAAGGGTCAGGAGTCGCTTGCACGCCTCAACGCAGTCTGCGAGCGTACAGAGGAGAAGTCATGGGATCGTGGCTTCATCAACAGTCTCCAGAGTCAGGTGATGACCGGCCGCGAGCTTTCGGCGCGCCAGCTTGAGATCCTGGGGCAGATTGAGGAGCGCAATAATGACGCTGCCATTCGCGAGCGCGCCACGTGGGGGAGCATGTATGACGAGATCGGTGCGCGCGGCGCTTCTCGTCGCGACTGCGCTATGATTGCGGCGCACTACTATCAGCAGGCTGGATATTTTCAGGCCCTTGTGACGAATATCCTGACGGATCCGAGCTTCGTTCCTTCTCAGCGAGAGTACAACAAGATCACAGGGAATAAGTATGCTCAGAAGGTCATCAGTGCGTCTCTGGACGCTCCCAAGTACGCAGCGGGGTCTTTGGTCATGATGCGTCCAGCCGCGCCCACAGTGGCGCGTAGAGCGGCAGCAAATCGCCCCTGCGTTGTAATCACCACGACGGAGCCGATTGTAAGCGCGGCCAAGGGTGCAAAGATGTACAAGGTTCTGCCCATGGGGGCAGTCGAAACAATGCTCGTTGAAGAACGACACATTAAGAAGGCGAGGGTATAGATGTTTAAGATAATGACAAACGACAAGGTAATCGAGGCATGGGCCGCGGGCAATACTGCACGAAACCATAAGAACACGTTACTGGCTGATGGTGCTGGCGCTCTGTTCAGCTATGGGCTCAAGATCGGTCAGCGATCCGATGCGGGTGTGTGCGTTGTGGGCGACTATACGGCAGGTGGAGGAGGTTATCACTCTCAAACCACGTCATGCCATGTCGGACGCGCAAAGCGAGTGTCAGGCGCGTGTGTGATGCATGCGAAGGTCTGGCAAGCGAGCCCTTTCAGCTTTGAACTACCATTCTAAGGAGTTAAACTATGGGACAGGTGATTGATTTAGCCGCTTATCGTCAGGAACGAGAACGCGAGACTGCGCGCGAGCAAAAGCAACTAAGCGAGAAGACCGAGCGTGCAGAGCTTGAAAAGATGCTTGCTATCGTGAGTGAGATTGTTGAGAGCTTTGGCGATGAGCTACAAAAGCCTTTTCGCCTCTCAGTGGAAGAGATGGACGAGTATGCGCCGGAGTTCTCCACACATCAATGGTGGTTTGAGAGCACTCCAGACGGGTATTATGATGACGACACGACCCTTTAAGGTGGGTGACCTTGTTAGAATCAAGGAGACAACGCACGATTCCCAGATGCCGACCGCGCGCACGGGTATGATTGTGCAACGGGTGTTTACCAAAGTACACTATAAATCGCCCCGCGACGAGCGCACAAATGTATGGAGGGTGCTGATGACGAATGGCCACATGCTCCGGTTTCATCAGATGTATCTAGAACATATAAACAAACGAGGAAGAGGTTAAAATGAACGAGACTGTATCAAATAAAGAGTTAACACCCATGGAGGCTAGCGTGATCGCGTGTGAGAATCTGGTAGCATGCCTGACGCTCCACCAGCAAATGACCGAGGCAGGCGAAGCCCTTAATAGTGAAGTTAAGGATTACCTGCAGGCTAGCCTAACACTTTTAATGCCGCTAACGGGTGAAGCATGAACGCAGTCGAAGTTGACTGGCCCCCCGCTCTTACGACTCTGGCAAGCGGTCAACGATACGCAATCAGCGGCGGAACGTGGATTCTCGTGCCGTCTGATACCACTTTCGATGACCTCCCCAAGTATATGGTCGTTAAACGTCGCGAGAGCCCTTCTGACGCCTCTCAGGGCTCATGGCAGGTAGAGGGCAGCAAAGGAGACATCTATACGGTCAAAGCCCGCGCAGGCGATTTCACCTGCACGTGTGCAGGATTCGGATGGCGCCGCAAATGCAAGCATATTGCGCGGATTAACGAGAAAGATGTATAAAGTATTATCGTCAATGACATCAGCAAAGAGATACGCGCGTATTGTATGCGCGGATAACTTCAGCATGAGCGTACAAGCCGGCTCAACCCAGTATTGCTCGCCGCGCGACAACAGAGGGCCCTATAAAGCGGTAGAAGTTGGGTTCCCGTCGCAATATGAAGAGTTGTTGATCCAGTACGCAGAACGTGACGATGATCCCACTAAAACAGTTTATGGATGGGTGCCTTCCTCTATTGTAACACTGGTTATAGCTAAACACGGTGGCATTGTTGAGGGTGAACTGCCGCCGGGAGTGCCGGCGCTTAAAGCCCACGCACAAACTTAGATGGCCGAGATCAATACAAATAAATATCCCTCTGGTACATTGTTAAAAGCATTACCTAAGAGTGAGTACTTCAGACCTATTGATTTAGATAGATATTGGGTAGTGGTTAATAAGTATCAGAATGAAGACATCACGTATATGATTAATGTGACAAGTGGTCGAGGTGCAGCCTTGGTTAGTAGGCATATAGTTAATGCGTTTGATATCATAAGTGTACCCACAGAGCCATAAATGGTATTATTGTGTATTAAAGTGGAGTAAAGTGGCACAAAGTGGATGGTGGTGGTGCCGCGCTCGTTAGTGTATGGCAGCTAGTTTTGTGTATGTACTTATAATGTTTTGTTTTTTATGTGTTGGGCTGCGATGGCCTTATACATAGGTGCTGACACACTGTCAAGCACAATCTTGTCGACATTGTAGCATGATTAATGTGACAGATATGCGCGTGCATGCTGTCGGTGATACATTTAATACATTAATGATATCAATGACTTAGTTAGCCATGGCCTTAATGCGAAAGGATTGCGAGAGTGTATAATAATATACATATCAAAACATATACGGCATGCGGGTGTAAACATATATGTGTCACAATGTATACAGGTGCGTTAAACTATTTAACAGCTCTGATCACATCACTGCTAGCATGTATGCATATTAAATGTATACAAGTATACACGTATTAATGTTACACTATGATGGGAGACCGCGAAATGTGCGCGAGACTAAAGAATATAAATAACATAATAGGTAAAGGTCATTCAGCTATAGGTTGGGGTATGTTTATATGTGTATTGTATAGTAAGATTGTATACAACCGTATTAAACACAAATAATACATTAAATGCGACAGCTGATTGTTGGCTTGTAACCTTTGTTATGAGGGACACCCCCTCCCCCCTACCCCGAATCTATGTCTCCATAGATGCGACACGCATGCGGCGGGCTAGATCCCTGTTCGATATGGCCATGAAAAATTCTGAGATTTTTTGGTAACAGCTGAGCCACCGCATAATTACTATACGATGCCTACCGCAGTGCTATATCGAATATCACAAGACAATCCGTACAAATGTCCTAAGTGCGGAGCGTCGATTAGATGGTCATGCAGCGGAGAGAAAGGCTACGCACGATGCGCCAGACACCCTACAGCCACGCGTTCGTTCAAGCGGGGTGAGTTCGACGAACTTAGCTTTTGTGATTGGTCAGGCAGCTGCCGTCGACGCTCTAACGGCGCCGTCGACATTCTATACGAGTACAGCAGAAAGGTCGACCCAAAAATTTGTGAGGACAGCAATGCATGAGCCGGCAGAAAGCGGAGTCCTTTGTTGTAGGTGACCTAGTATATTATCAGGGCACGATCGAAGTGCCGGAATACTCAAAGGTTGCTATAGCACAGCGCGCGTTTGTACCACATGTGTATATGGGCATTGTGGTAAAGAAAGGTATAGGTAAGAACAACTATGAGATATACCTGATTGATAATAAAAAAGTTGTATATACGGTTGCAAGTCAATTAGAATTGGTGTATACTGTATAAAAGGCCGAGAAAAGGAAACGCCCGTGGCGCAATATATTCCTTCAGTTTCGGGGAAATCGTACTATTTATTAACATGGATAAAATACCACAGTATATTCGTCAGCTTATTTACGAAGAATTAACTAAAACTGATAAAGCAGATATCAAGTCGATGATTAAAAAGGAACTTGATGCTGAGCTAAAGGATAAACTCGACAAGGTAGTCAAAAAGGAAGTAGAAGCGGTGTTCAAGGATAAGGCAACAAAGGATGAGATTGGGGAAATTTCTAAGAAAATTATCAAGAAGCTCTATAAAGATCTTTCTTTCCATCATCCATACATCATCGATCGTATCAAAGTATAATTATGTTTAACACTCTACCCACAATAGGATCCTTTATTAAGGACCTTTCGCCTCAACGTCGTTCGATGGGGGTCGTCATTGATGTAAATCAAAGGACTAATATGATGCTCGTCAATTTTCCGAAAAAATCTCAATCTCAATGGATACCATGGAATAATTTGGGACACTATATCGTTATTTCGTGAACGAACTATTTATATTCTCTTCTGAAAGGCACCACTATGAGACTTACTCTTTTTCTATTTTTGACGTCGTGTAACAATTTTGCCATTCATCATGGGCCGATCGACGCGCCACCGCGCGGCCCGCAAATCGATTACGTTCAATTACATCATAAAATCTGTACTATTGATAATTTTGATACAAACCAAGCTAATACGGTTTTCGAAGCTAGTTTAGATAATTGCTTAAATAATATGCCTAAGAGGTTAAACCTATACGCCTTCTAATTAGAGAAGGATGGCGCAAGACCTTAAACTCATGAGTGGCGATATTATTGTCGACTACGAAAGTGGCGATATTGGTATACTGATATACCGCTATGCTCTTATGGAAGAAGATGTAGAAGAGCACTCGATGTGGGCCTGGGATGTATATTGGACCGGCCCCGAGGTGGAAATATCGCATCGATTGCAACCGTGGACTGAAGTTGGGCTTTTAAACATTATAAAGAATGGGGTATTCCACCATTATAGAAATATTTAGTATATGGCTTATGAAGAGTTGCACGAAAAGAAAAAACATGTTATACTGAGTGTAGGTGATATGATCTATGATCTTCGTGCGGATAGTGTTGGTATTCTTGTAAATCGCGATCGCCGCGTAGATATGGTCCAAGACGATATTTATATGTGGCAAGTGAAGTGGATACGTGCTAAGGATGTACCGGATGTGGAACTACCCTTAGTGGATTATGTGGAAGAAGAAGGACTTAAAATGTCGATTGTAATTGGTATCACTCAATGGCACTCAATAGATGGAGGTACATATGAACCATAATTGGAACGTATATAAAGTGTTTAAAAACGGCAAACGTGCGAAAGCACCAATAGGACAATTTGTATGTGAGGGAGATGATGTTGAAGCGTTAAGTTTTTTTAACGAAAGCGTTAAGGAAAATTTTAGCGGAAAAAATCGCGGAACGGACTTTGCAATCTTACGTGCGGATTTGCCCCAAGAGCGTATAGCGGAAAAAAATAATTTAGAAGAAGAAAAAAACCTTCGAAACCGCTCAATTGTGCTGGGGCGCCTTTTGCGCGCGGAGGGGATCACTCATAAACGTCGTGTTGCTGCGGCCCTCATGCTAACCAAAGAAACTGATTGGAAGTGGCAGTGGTGTGCTGCTGAGGCCGGCACCCACAAATATATTGGGGGGCTGTCACAAAAATTTAATAACCATACCGAGGCGGTAACATGGCTAGAGGACCAGATTGCATCCATGGGGTAATGTGGGATATTCAAAGGGGAGATTTAGTTCGAACCCGACATAAAAGATATACAACCCTCGATGGTAATCAGCAATTAGTATACTACCATGGTATTGTGATAGGATCGCCCCACGTGGGGCAATTAACAATGTTTCCGGAAATTGAAGTATATATTTTTGAGACTAGACGCGTCGAAACCTTCGTCGCAGGACAAATAGAGACCATATCATCTACATACTATTAGAAGATATGGAAACGTGGAATAAAATAAGAAATTCTCTTTGTTTGTTAGGGATAACTTTCAATATATTATTGTTTTTTACAGGATGGGGTCTTGAAAATAGAGACTTGCAACTTCTTTCTCTTTTTAATATGGCCGCATTTAGTATAGGACTTATAGCGGATCACCATACTGGCAATAAGAAAAATGACATTCAAGAAAGATGACTGGGTATTATACCAACCATTCCCCGACAGTAAGTTTTTAAGTGTTAAACGCATGAAAGCACTCATCTTAGAGCGTTTAGAGGACGACATTTTTTACGATTATTTAATAATAATCGATGAAACCGGTGAAAGAAAAAAAGTAAAAAGTAGAAATTTATTTCCAATTCTAGATTAATCCCCTCTAGTTACGTTTAGGAGGGCAACTTATGGAAATATTAAAAAAAATGTGTGTGTTATTGATGGGATTCGGGTTAATGAACCCCTCTTTCGCACAAAATCCAGCTGATTTAAGCACAATTTCAATTAGCGATTCGCTTACTAGAGTGGAACGAAACGTCAGAGGAGCGGCCGTCATGGTGACTGACGGCGCCGGACATGGATCAGGCAGTATTGTGAGGTATCATGATATGCAATTGGTTCTTACAGCCCAGCATGTGGCTGATGGTCAGCCCGGGCAGGCTTATGTTGTGGTTAATGGGAATACTCCAGCTGCAGCAATTCTAATTTATTCAGATCCAGCCCATGATATAGCCGTATTATACATGCCTCCCGACGGACCACTACAGGATAAGGGCTTGAGGTATCGACCGCGAACTGATTTATTGGATGTGGGAGGTTCTATTACGTACTCAGGTCATCCCTCATACCACAGCTTAATGACCTATCGAGGGTATGTCGCAGGGAGAGAAAGTATCCCCGGTGGAGGTATACATTTATTATTGAACACTTATGGGTGGTTTGGGTGCAGCGGATCCGTTGTATATGACACCGGTGGCCGCATTGTAGGTATTTTATGGGGAGTTGATATTGAGCATTACCCAGGCTTACAAGTTCAGGAAAACATGGTGTGGGTTTCTCCAATTCAAAACTTAAATTTAGCCACTGCTATCGTTCCTTTATGTGAAGCATTGGAAAATGAGCCGCGCGCATGCAGAAGATAAGCTGTTTTATGAGATAAATAACTACTTATTTTGAAACCCAAGGTCATCATAATGAGATATTTATTCCTCTTACTAAGTTTAGCATGTGTTACAACTAAAAACCCACCTCCCGAAGAAACTTATCGTTATCATAACGAATATATTTTAGAAGAACTCGATATTGAAGAGGAAGAGTTGGACGATTTACCCGAGGCCGGCGAAACTGAGTCACAAGATACCGGCATAGAGGAATAAAATGAATAAAATGTATTCTGACGAACAAATTTTAGAAAAAACGAACCTTTTACTTGAAGAATTAGACCAAAATCTTACGATAAGTTCCGAAAAAGTACTGCGGGAGATTTCTGATGCTGAGTACGGCGCCATCGAAGATATCTTAGAGGATATGAAGGGAGAAGATATTGCCTTCAACGACCTGTTCCAAGGCGAGACTCGCAAGGTCATTGACTTCCCTGGTGCCGTTGATACAACTAGTGAGCTTGGGAGGTTTGTGGATTTCTTCGACAAACAAGAGTACAAGGTAGATTGGGAAAAGGGAATGGTCTCCGCGGAGCGTAGAGTCTCCCCAAGTCTCGATGACACGGTAGATATGCTCATGGGCCGACCGGTCGAGCAAAGAAAGAAAAAGATTCAGATGAAAATCGGAAAGCTTTTTTCAAAGATCCGAGATTTGCAATTAAAAAGAGAAAAGATGTTTTATGAAGTAATTCAGGCACGACTCAACAAAAAATATGAAGAAGCGGTCAAGGGAGTCCCCGAGTACACCAAGGAGTATCAACAGGCACTTATTGGAGTTGTTCTTCCGCCTCGCTCTCTGGCCCGTGCGCGCCTTACGGGAAATGATTTGAATTCGATTCTTAACGATAAGGAACTTGAAACATGGAATAGACTTAACGATACATATAGCCTGTATGTACCAAATCCCGGCTACCTTGCCCCGGATTATGATGAGACAGGTAATGAGCCTAAGCACGCCCAATGGCCGGCGAAAATGGCTAGTTACTGGCAAGAGCATGCTGGATATATTAAAGACGAATTTCAAAATATGAGGAGCAGTCAGTACTCCATTATTCTTACGCGAGATCCTATCGACATCCTCCGTATGAGTGATTTCGACAAGATCACATCATGCCACAGCCCTCCATCGAGAGGAGGGGGACAACAAACTTATTATAAATGCGCAGTAGCAGAAGCTCAGGGCCACGGAGCGGTAGCTTATGTAGTAAACACTGAAGACCTTCTGCATGCGACCAATACCGGAAATATTGAAAGTGCACAACAGGAAATACAAGAAGGGGAACTATTTGCCGATGAAGCGCGCGCCGGCAATCATCCCCATCACGAAAACATAGAGCCTATTTCACGCGTACGATTGCGCCAAATGCGCTATTTTGACTGGGAAAAATATGATGCCGGTGAAGATGATGGAACAGAAGTTGCTGTGCCCGAGAATCGCGTTTATGGCGTTGGAATTCCCGGTTTTGTTGATAGGGTAGTGAAGTGGGCCCGGGAAAACCAAGAAGAAGTAATCTCCAATATGCCGCGATCCGGAGGAAAAGTTGATCTCGATGATTTTAAGATTTTTGGAGGGAGTTCGGAAGATACTTCTCGTAAAACTTTACTCGCGCAACTTACAGGATTATCTCTAGGCGATTTTACCGGTGAAGTAACGCAAGATACTGAAACAGAAGACAACTTACCCGAAAATTGGGTGGGTGATCTTAGTGCAGAATGGGAACGAGAGTGCGAAGATATCAAAAACGAGTGGAACGAGCGTTATGCAGCTGCACAAGTAGATTTTCGCATTGAAGAAGATTATGATGGTGGATTTTATATTATGGGATCTGCAAGGCTCATTATAGAGTGGGATCTTGATGATTGGAACCAGTTACCCAACTCATATCCAATGGGCCCGCATCTTGCAGCTGAAATTAATGAATACTACGGCGACATTTTCGATGATAACAGTGGGTTCATTAATAAGAAAGACCACAATATGGTTCGATGGGGGTGTGATGTTAATCTTGCGCATCCAGCTTTCGAATCGGTGGGAGATACTTTTTTTGATCCTAGTGCGTTTAATGAGATGTGCGCAATTATTGACGTAGCTATTGATGATAAACGCAATGCATTTGAAGAAATAGCCGAAAAATTCTTTAAGCGTGAAGGTGTAATGTCAGGTGGACTATACATGGACCTCACTAGAAAAATCGAGAATAATGAGATTGGCTCTTATGAGTGGGATGTAGAGTATGATGGAGATTATGATGAGTCTTACGAAGCATGGGCTACAATATCTTATGATTTTGATCCCGAAGCATTGGGAATTGAGCCAAGAATTCTTTTTGACCTCGTAGATCGTAGAGAGTTTGCACTTCTTTTGAGAGGATACTTAACTGGACCTGCGAGAGAAGAAACAGGTAGTGAATATTGGCTCTCTATTCGCGATAAGAGTGCAGTAGAAGTTGGCGGAGAAATTCGCTACCAGATCACTTTTAAAGTCGACGCAGACACCCCTGACGACCTTGTAACACAGTTCTACGAATTGGTCACCGGTGATATGGATGACGAAGATGAAATTACAAAGGCATTCTTGGGCGCGCTCAACGAAGAGGCAAAAAAGAATGGTGTTAATCTCGCAGCTGCAGAACCCGAAAAAGAACGCAATTGGGATAACTTAAATGATTTAGGGGAGAATAAGAAACATGACTCTAATTATTGGGTTAAACGCTGGAAGATGAACTTCTAAATCTGATGGAACTCATTTCAACACATTTCTGTAAAGCAGCCAATGTAGGCTATCACGGCAACTTGTTTGGTGGTATTATGTTGGCATGGCTTGATGAAGCTGGGGCTATTTTTGCATGCCAAGCATGTGATACTCCGCGAATGGTTACGAAGAAGATCTCGGAAGTTGTTTTTAATAAGCCAGTAAGACCGGGCCAGATTATAAAAATTTACGGTAAAGTTAAAGCTATTGGTAACCGGTCAATTGTTGTGCGTTTAGAGGCTCGACGACATAGTGTTTATAATGGTTCTCAACGAATTGTTCTTACTACTGATATGACCTTTGTGCGCATTGACGGAGACGGCGAGGCTATTCCGATCAGCGAAAAAGTGAAAAATAAATATAGGCCCGGGCCGCAGCACACAGAAAAGACCACTACTGAAGAGTATAGCGCCGAAGAAAAACTATATATGATATATGGTGGCGATTAGTGAAAGTATTATTAAACAGGTGGTGGCAATATTTGGGCGAAAATAAAGATACGGAAAAGGTAGTAAAAGCAGTTATTTATAGCGATGACAAATTATTGCTTATTAAACGTTCTGATTATACTGCTAAACATGCCGGCGAGTGGGACTTACCGGGTGGTCATATTGAAGTTGATGAACCTAAAGAAGAAGCATTGCGACGAGAAGTTAAAGAAGAGACGGGGTTAGAGATCTCTGATGTAAGACCCTTAAGAACAGTGGAAAAAACCACTTTTTATCGCGCTCAATCAAAAGGCGACGATGTAATTCTAAGCGATGAACATACAGAATACCGGTGGGTGTCCGAAGAAGAAATAAAAAAGTTAGAGATTGGCACTAAATATAGAGAAGCAATAGAAGATACATTTAAATAAACTATTTATGTCGAGGAGTTAAAAAAATGGCTTATAAAAGTTCAAAAGGTGGTCGCGAGTTTGGCGATTTAAAAAACGAAGACGATACCGATACCCAAATAGACTGGGGCTCTGACTCCATAACATTTAAAACTAATAACGCTGAGCGTTTTATCATTCAGAATGCCCAACTTTCTGGTTCTGAACAATGTACACTGGGCTCCAATGTGCTTATAAGTGGGGATCAATACTGCGGTGGTACTCTTAATGTATCGGGGGCTGCAACTCTCGCTGGCCCTGCGAGTGGTTCTGTGGCTGGGCCCGGAAGTTATCTTGGAGTAGATTCTAACGGACTGCTTGTATTAGATACCCCAGAAGGTTCCGGAGGAGGTGGTATCTCCTGGGACGGTTCTACTGCTAATGGCGTGGCGACATATAAAGATAGTGATGAGGCAACTGTAGAGTCTAATTTAACTTTTGATGGAACAGACTTAGGTGTCTCTGACAAGATCGTTCATATAGGTGATGCGGATACGTTTATCAACTTTACAGATGACGACATAAACTTTCAAGCCGGCGGCGTCAATTTTCTAGATCTCACCGAGGATACTCAAAACGAAGTAACTTTTAACGAAGGTGGTGTTGATATTGACTTTAGGGTTGAGTCTGAGAACGACACGCATATGCTTTTTGTTGACGGTGCAAATGATGCTGTTAGTATTGGTGTTTCCACCGATGCGCCGGCGGCTGTGTTAGAGGTTGTAGGTGATG
>Ga0080013_1003827_pt1 | contig 15360 bp, 14 predicted proteins | sample ETNvirenome_6_85_FD_69236 | JGI IMG/M metagenome (GOLD analysis project Ga0080013, IMG submission 69236) | Marine viral communities from the Pacific Ocean - ETNP_6_85 (SPADES assembly) (version 2) | ecosystem: Environmental > Aquatic > Marine > Oceanic | place: Pacific Ocean | collected 2013-06-19
TACTCCTTCTAATCTTTGCGCTGTAGCGAACATGTTTCTTGCGCCCTCTAATCCTTGAGATTCTTCTGATACTTGTCCGCCTTGTTCTAAGTTATTCATAACGTTTTCCATTACTTCAGCGCCCTTGTCGATGTCTCCTCCGCCTGCCGCACGGACTGCATCTGCTGTAAATACAAATTCGTTTTTACTTAATCTAGCTGGTACATCATCTGCCTTCTCTTGTCCACCAATAGGTACAAAACCACCTTCTTGTCTATAATCTTTTTCCATGCCACCAAGGTCCATGAGCCCACCTTCTTGTTTTTTTGGTCTTGTTTGTTGCATCAACCACCAGCTGTGAGATCCTGGTTTATGTACAGATCCTTTTTTATACCCAATTCTTCCGCCTTGAGCATTATACTCTATACCAATCATTTCTGGTGATCCTATTGTACCTGGTTCTGCAAATCCATATGGCCAGTCTTCTAATGTATCTTTACCTGGTCTCATAGATGCAATTCCCTGTGCCATTTCAGGTAAATAAATATCACTAAACCAATTATCAAACTGTTCTTTGCCTCCTGCATTTTTATAAGTGTTAAAAGCTTGCATCATATTTTCTTTTTGTTCTACGCTATCTCCAGCATAGTATCCAGTTCTTCCACCTTTAGCATAAGCTGTTGTTGCTTCACCTTTTGGAAGGAAGTGTAAACCTGGATCTGATCCTGTTAATGCTCTACTACGAATGTCTGCAATATCAATTCCTGATGTGTCTTGTGGCATTACATCTTTAGGCATTGCTGCTTGAATAGCTCCTGCCGCCATTCCTCCTGCGATAGGCCCTGCAATGTTAACTGGATAATGCATTTTTCCGTTTATTTCGTAAGGGTCTTTTGGTCCAAGAAAACCTGCTACGTCAGAAACTCCACCTTTAAATCGCTCCCATAATGAAGGATCATTTTGAAAAGCTGCATCTTTTATACCTTGAGGTGTTCTATTCATAGCTATGTCCATAATTCTATCTGTGTAAGGACCTTGTTGTGTAGCTACTTGTCCTAACTGTCCTAATAAATCCCTACCTGGCGTTTGTCCTACTGCTCCAGTTTCAAATATGTTTTGGTATGGACTTCCAGTTAACTGTCCTAACTGTCCTAATAAATCCCTACCGGGCGTTTGTCCTACTGCTCCAGTTTCAAATATGTTGTCGTACCAAGTAGAAGAAAAAGGATTTGATTTAGTTCCACTCATATAATCCATACTTCCACCAACATCTCCTAACATTCCAGGCATTCCTGACATTAAAGATTTAACTCCACTCATATAATCCATACTTCCACCAACATCTCCTAACATTCCAGGTTTCGCTGCAGTAGTTGCTTTAATAATATCTTGAGCACCTTCAGGTACCAAGTTAGATTGTAGTGATGATCCTGTTGCTTTATCCACAGCAGAGCCCAACATTTCTTTTCCTCCCGTTACTAAATTTGAAAACCAATCTTGTCCCATTCTATCTCCAGGTGTTCCAGTAAATGGAACTCCATATTGATTTAATAAAGCACCAGCTGCAACTGATGATAAAAGAGGATTCTCTTTAATTTCATTTGGAATAATATCGTCTACAAATTTGTCTTTAGCTTCTTGAAACCATGATCCAATACCATATCTTTTTCTACCATCTACTCCTGCAATACCACCATAAGCCATTCTTTGTTTTCTCTTTTGAGTGTATGTAGGGTTTGCTGTTCCGCCGTAAGCACGACCTTGAGGTTTTTGAGTCATCATTTGCCAATACTCTAAGCTTCCTGGTTGAGGTCCTGAATCCCATTTTCCTGACAAAGGTTTTGTAAAACCAGGGTCTAATCTTTTAGGATAGCCTTTAGGCAAGGGTCTCATAAAACCAGGGTCTAATCTTTTAGGATAGTCTTCAGGCATTGGTCTTATAAAACCAGGGTCTATATTTGGAGTTTTCTTGTTCCATATTGATCTTAAATGTTCTAAAGCTCCAGGTGAAAATTCATACGGTTCATCAGTAACTCCATGCATTTTTTTCTGTAATAATAGTCTTATAGCTTCGTCTCTATTTTCAACAACACCTGCTTCAACCATTGCATTTGCTTGTTTTTCTAAAGCAGTTTCATTTTTTAATCTCTCATAATAACCTTTGTAATCTGCAACATCTTCTATATTAGGATTTGCAATTCTAAATTCTCTCGCGTCTTCTACTTCTTCAAATACAGGAGGATTACCCATGGGTCCTGGATCATGTGTATTAATCCAATCTGGTCCACCACCTTGAAATCCTATTCTTCCACCTTGAGCCATACCTGATACAGCTTGTTGTTTAAATTGTTCTATTGACATTGGCTCACGTCCCATTTCTTGCATTTCAAAAACATGTTTATTATATTCTTCTTGCAACATTGGATCAGCAGCAGAAGCTGTTCTTGTTTCTCCAGAAGCGCTTTGTATTAATTTTTCAACATCGATTCCTTTTGCTGTAAGAGTTTTTATTAACCCTTGTAATTCTATTTTTTCTTGTTCTGATAAAGGTCCACCTTCTCTAACTTTTTCAAGAAGTTCTAAAACACGATTGTATTCTCCACCTGCGATTTGCTGTGGGGATTTGGGTCCTTCATTACCTGAATAGGTAATTTCTCCTGCACCTGATTGTAATGATGATATTCCTGTTCTATCTATAGCCATAATTTTTTATGTTAATTTATTAAGAGCAGGAATTTCACCTGGGTTTATAATAATACTTGTTTTTTACAAGTAAATCAAGTCTAGGATGTAACGATCCTAGGTTTAATTTCGAGCGCAGATAAGACTACATGTAGTCTATTAGCCGTTGCTGCGGTTACTTTTATAATTTCGCTCTCTGCAACGACTAGTGGTGCCGAAAGCAGTTCTGATGTTGCATTAGCAGATATAGCTTTAGTCTTAAAAAGGCTAAAAACAGCGTCATCTGTATCAGTTATAGTCACTGTTATAGTATCAGCATTACCTGAATCTTCAGATACTATTATAGATTTAACAACAGCTGTTGTTGCTGAGGGTACAGTGTACAAAGTCGTAGCTGACGTACTCGTTAAATCCTTCTTTTTGTTTACAAATGTATTAGCCAATGAAACCTCCGTATTTATATAAATCTATAATTCCACCACCTGCTTTTTGTTCTGGTTTGATTGAATCTAAATAACCTTGTAAAGAATCTTCAAGTTTGTCATAAATGCCTTTATGATAATAAGGACTATCTTCTATATAATTTTTTGCACCTACGCTGCCTGCAGGATCATACTTCATATCATAATAACGAGCAAGTAATTCTTCTTGTTCTTTTAATGCATCTTCTTCTGTACCTCCGAATTCTGGAGTTTGTAACATTTTTAAAAAGTCTTCCTCTCCTGTCCAGTTGAGATGTCTTAATTCATGACCAATAGTTCCCGCAAGTTGTAAATCTTTTTTTCCTGCAGCTCCAGAAGCTTGTTCAATAGGCACTAAGTGGGGTGGGCCTGAAGCACCTCCGCGTGGACCAGGAGAAAACCAGTCAAGTGGTGGAGCAACTGCTTCTTTTCCAAAATCTTCTAAACCTTCAACATAAGCTTTTCCACTTTTCGTCGAAAAACCATGCACTCCTTTTTGGTATTCCTTCTCTTTTTCTATTAAACCTCTTACCTCGTTTGCTAGTTCTTCAGCTTCTTTTTTAGCCTGTCCAGTTTTAGTTTCTGCGTATCCTTCGGCTTTGTGAAGAAGATCATAATAGTCTTGAAGGTTCTCATCATAGGTTTTTAATTTATTCCAATTATAAAGATATTGTTGAGCAGATGGATCTTCAGCCAACAATGATTGCAGCAATGCTTTTTGTTTAAAATCTAGTGCCATTATGCCATAAAGAAAGCTTGCGCTTCTGCCTCATCTTTTAAATCCTGTTGAAAGGATGTGTTTAATTTTTGTACTATACTATCAACGTCTCTAACAAATGATTGTTGAATCTGTTGATCGTATTTTTCTAGTGGTTGTGTTAATGATTGTACAATTCTAGCCATATATGCTCCTTGGGTCTGCTTGGTATTGGCTTATCAACTGATTCATCTGTGCCAAAGTACTCATACCTTGTTCATTTAATTGTCCTTTATCCGCATGTCCTTGTAGTATCATCATTTTTCTTCTCATCTCATCCATTTGAGCTGTTTGTTGATCTGTTGGTTGAAATTTTTCTATGCCTGCTTGTATAACATTTGCAGGTGCTTGACCTTGATTACCACCTCTTAAATCCGCTTCACTAGGCCCAGCCCATGCAGTTTTTGTTCCTGTTCCTTTAGGAAGTTTTGCCATAAGTGCTCCTATTGGATCTTTACCAAATAAAGATGCAATACCTAAAAAAGGATTAAGAAAACCTAACCCTAATTTGTTAAGTGCAAAACTTGTAGCACCTTTTTTAAGTTGGTTTCCAATCATGCTCTTTCCTGTATCTGCAAAACTGCTCATGATGCCTTGACCTTGACCTGAAGGATCAGAAACATCCATTAAAGATTTATCTGTTTGAAGAGCTATATTTCCAAGTGCTCTTTTTCGAATGTCCTCTGCTCTTTCATCTTGAATTCTAGTTCTTAGTGGTGGTTTTGGTATATCTGTTCTAGCTCCTGGTTGTTCAAAAGGATTTTTTATTTGTGCTGGAGGTTTATATGCACCACCTGGTAAATTTCCTGTTTGTTCAAAAGGATTTATTACTGGTTTCTGTTGATTTATTAATCCTTGAATAGGACCTGCAATTTTCGGTTGATTTATTAATCCTTGAATAGGACCTGCAATTGATCCTAATCCTTCACCAGTTGTTACTGGTGCTCTTCCTGGTGTTTGTTGTATTGCTCCAGTTTGAAATATGTTTTGGTAGCTTGATGAACCAGGTTTTATACCTGTTGTTTTTTCATAATTAGTTTTTTCTCCTTTAGCGTGTCTATCTGCATCTTCTATAGCTAGTTGAAGATTATCAATTTTACCTTCTTTATAAAGGTCTATAATTTCTTGTTTTTTATCTCCTTCTCCAGTTGTTACTGGTGCTCTTCCTGATGTCTGTGATACTGCTCCAGTGTCAAATATGTTTTGGTAGCCTGGTGTTGCTGCTTGAGCCGTGCCCATTAAATTAAGATTAGCAAGTTTACCTTTAACACCACCTTTATTAATAAAGTCTAATATAGCACTACCAGCGCTTCCCGTATCTGGATCAGGAGTAAAATCATATTTTAAACCAGTACGACCTTCGGGACTAAATCCATATCTTCCTGCACTTCCTGCTAAACCAAAATCAACAGGATCATTTAAAGCTAAATCAAACAAACCTCCTGTAAATCGTCCTCCAGGGGTTGAAACAGGTAGACCATAGTCTTCATATCCAATGCTTCCAGTAGGTCCTTTTTTAGATTCTAACTCTATCATTCTATCTTGCATAGAAGGTGTTGCTACAGGATCTTGATAACCTAAAACACCCCTTCCAAAATTTATTGCAGGTGCAGCAACATTCATTAAAGTTTCTGCTATAGGAAAACCACTTTTTAATGTTTCCCCTAAACCTTTACTTGGTGGCTTCGTACTTGGACCTCTGCCACTCATTTTACTTTGTGTTTCAGCAGCAGTTTTAGCTTTTTGTACAGCAGCTTTTTCAGCTGCAGCTTGTTGAGCTACTCTCTGTTGTCTATCTGCTTCTGCTCTTTGTGCAGCAGCTTGTGCCGCTTGTTGTTTTTCAGCAGCAGCTACTTGTGCTTGCATTGCTCTTTGTGCAGCAGCCTGTTGTGCAGCTCTTTGTGCAGCTTGACCGCCGCCTCCGCCGCCGCCACCGCCGCCACCATGAGGACCACCTCCGCCGCCAGAAGAGCCACCACCTCCGCCGCCAGACCAGCCTCCCATATCTCCTTGAAGAGATATGATGCCTGATGGACCACGGTTAGGTTTGCCATTTTTTAATGAACCATAAATATTTAGATCAAGTAATATATCTTTTTCTTTTTTAGTGATGTAAGCAAGTTCTGCAGTTTCATGATCAGGAGATGATTTCCATTTCTTAGGAGCAGTAACCATTTTCTGCTTACCTAAATAATTAGGTCCACCACCTTGTATTGCATAATGTTGTCTTGTGCTTTTATCTATCATTATCTTCTGCCATCTGATTGTATATCTAATCTAAATGTACCAAGTTTCCAATGCTGAGTTAACCCAGTATTATCTACTTTTAATGATATAGCACGTGCACGTGCTCTTGTATCTATTTTTGTTGTACTTGTTGTAGTCGTAAAAGGACCTAATGAAGAACTAGCTTCTGAATCTGTTGGATAATTTTTTAATAATAATGTAACTCTTGCATCTCCAGTTTGAGATAAAAAATCTGGGAGCACTCTTCTAATTTTCATCATATATTCACCATCTCCTCTTAAATCTGCCCCTCCCTGTGTTGCTGATATATCAAAATCACCTGATTGTATGTTTGCAGCAATAGCCGAAGACGACCCTGCTTTAATTTGATTGTTCCCTGTTTCGTGTTCATAATAAATTGTAACACCATCCGTGTTTCCAACTGTAGAATCACTTGTTGCATCAGAATCATATTCTGTTGCGTGTGGTTTACCAAATATATGTGAATCTGACCATGTTGATCTTGCAAGTGAACTTGTAGTCCATACAGGTCTTTCAGGTGTTGAGTCCATATAGTTATAAGTAACTGATCTATTATTAGATGCAGCTCCACTACCTGGATAGAACCAAGTAACTTCACCAAACAAATTGTTTAATCCAGCATATATATGATTTTTAGGAACTGTGTTAATATCATCATAAACATAATCCTCAACTAAACATGGTAATGATTCTAGTTTACCAGTATATCTAAAGAAACCATTCTCTGACATCCAGTAAGCAGAACCATCAACTTCAACGGCTGCACTCTTTCCAATCAATCCACAGTTAGTTCCAACTTGTTGAAATGAGAAAGTAAATGGAGCACCAACAAATCTCATAATGAATAAAGATGTATCAGTCCAAATGTAAATTGCATCCCGACCTCTTATAGCTCCCACGATCCGTGTTCCGTCGGCCAGTCTTTGTGTACCAGCGGTATTGGTTGCTGAAGGTGCATACGAAGTTGATGCATTAATTGATTCTTGATCCGACCAACGTATATACATATCATCTTGAGTTGATGTTGTTCCAATAGTTGTTTCAGTTCCAAAAAATACTAAGTGTCTATCAGGTGTAGATACTAAAGTTTGTACGGCTGCTGTTGGTGCATTAGCAATAATCGTTGCTCTTGTAGATGTTGAACCATCTGAGTCCCATTCAAAAGTTGCACCATCTGTTATGGTTGCAATAAGTTTATTTCCATAATTGTCCAAGGTCCATAGACCAGGCGCTGTTACAATGTCACCTGTTTGTGATGCACCCCATTTCGTATAGTCTGATGCATCGGTAACTGTTGCTCCATCAGAGTGACTAGCAGCTGTCGTGTTGTCTGATCCTCTAGTTAATCCTGATAAAGTATCTGTTCCTGTAGTGTTTGTTGTATAAGCAATTCTTTCACTATCTATTAAAACTGTTCCAGATGCCGGCATTGATCCTGAATCTGCTAGAACAATACTAGATGAACCAGAAGTTAATGCACCATTTAAAGTAGACGTAATTTCTCCAGCAACAGTACCACCCCATAAACCTAGTCCCCAACCAGCAGCTGATGCTTCAACAGCAGGGCCAATAGAATAAAAATGCTGAACTCTTATACCACCAGAAGTACTAGCGCCTGATCCAGATTCTGCTGAACCCATTTCAATAGTAAGTGTTGTAGAAGTTGGAACCGTTGTGACCATAAAATTTGTATCATCAAAGTCATCAGAGTCAAAATTAGAATTCGTAATAGCAGTAAAATTATCTAAACGAATAATATCATACTTAGAAATATTGTGATCGGATGCAAAAGTAAGTGTAACCGTTGCATCACTTTGTGTTGTTGTAAAGGCGTTGGTTAATGTTGTTGTAGCTTTGATAGGAGTAATGTCATAGAAGGCTCCTCCAGAATATACATATAAAAATCTGTTTGTACCAATGGCTGCGTACTTAATACCACTGGCATTGACGAAATGATGTAGTGCTGTGTTTCTTCCCGTGAGTGTATTGTCCCCTAGTTGAGCCCAACCTCCTACTTTCTCAGGTGTACCATATCTAAATCTAACATAGTCACCACCAATCCATTGGCCTTCGCCTCCAGTTGCTGTAACTTGTTTATTAAATCCTGGATGAAATCCTAGTTTCTGTAGCATAAAAAATCCTAATAATAAGGCAAGAGACATTCTGTGGTGGAGATATCTCCCGCCATAGTATTATATACAATATTATTTAGGTAATTTAAAGCCTTAGTTAGTAAGATTAATTATTAAGATTTTGGATATTTTTCCTTAATTGCTGTTCGTTTAGCTTGAAGATCAGTAAGAGTATCTCCACCATCTAGTAGTGCATGAATACAATCTTCAAGTTTTGGATATTCAGCTTGTCTATTTCTTTTCCATTCTTCAGCATCATATTCAGCTTGTACTTCAGGCAGCTTTGCTTCAATGTCAGATTTAGAAATTGGACTTGTTCCTTCTACCCAAACAATTTGATCAATAGAATTATTATGAACTGCAAATTGTGCGTCAGGATTTATTTTTTGAATTGCTTTACTTATCTTTAATCCATTATTCATATTAACCCCCTATTTCTAATAAAAAAATTCTTTTTGCTATCCACTCAACAGTAGCTGACGAATTTCCAGCAATTTCTATTGTGTAGGTTATTTCTGAAGTTGTACTTGGTGCGTCCAACCATTGTAGCATAAACGAAAGTCTTATTTCTTCGTTTGCAGTTCCAGCTGCCGTGTACCAATTATATTTAGCAGTTTCGCCATGAGTTGTTGTAGCACCACCAGATATTGTTCTTTGTACTCTAGTTCCGTATCCTTCTGTATCATTAAGTTTGGCTTCCCACATATAAAATACTAATATTTTACTATCAGATGAAGATGGAGTAATTGTATCTGTCAAAGTTGAATCTATCCAAGAAGTGCTAGTTATACTTGTAGAACCTTGTTCTTCTACTGGTCCTTCTGTATTTACGATCCTTCCACTTGCACCACTAACTGCTTCAAATCCTTGTGATAAACCAGCACCAGCACTTGTAAAGACTTGTCCATCCGTTCCTAATTTAGCTACAATACCAGAGCCTCTAGTATTAAAATAACTTCCTACTATTCCACTCATAATTTTTATTTTCCTATTATAATGTTTGATCTAAATAACTAACTACAACATCAACATCTGCTGAGCCTCCAGTTATAAAACCTAGCATATCATTTGCTTCTAAAACTATTCGACCAGTATGCTCGAAAGTTTCGTTAGCGCCTAATGCTTGTGTCTTGTAAATGTAATGATCTGTTCCTCCATCGTCATCGTCGACATAGAGATCAAAAGTCTCGGCAGCCCCGGCCGTTTCACAAATTGTAATTGATAGAACAACATAAGTGTGTCCACTTGCACCATCTATCAATTTCGTTTCTGAATTTGAACACGTTGGTTTTACTGCTACTTTGAATAGTTCACTTGCCATATTTTCCTCCTAATTAAAATCCAAACACTGCTGCTTTACCAGTACTTGTAATATCTGGTGCCATTGAGCCTGCATTTGTAATTGCTCCACCAGCAGCAATAGCTATAGTTGATCCAGATAGAATTGTAAAGGTATTTGCTGTCATTGTAAAATCATCAGCCCCTGCAATTTCAAAGTCTATTTGATCATCCGTTGGTGATGAAATTGTTGTATTTCCATTAGCATCAAGAATTAAACCATCTGCCGTTCCATTTAAGTCAAAACTCGTACCAACTGTGGTTCCTGTAATCGTTAAATTGTCAGCAACCGTTGTTTCAGAAGTTGTATGTCCAATAGTAACTGCGATACCTGAAGTTTCTGTTGCTAATTTTAAAGCCCCTGTTGCATTTGTGATATAGGAGTGTGAACCATCATGATAAACAGTCATATCTCCGCCATCACCAATTTTAATTGGAGAAGAATCTGTTAATTCTAATGCATCATCGGATTCATCCCATAATAAGAAACTACCAGAAGTAGCACCAAAGAATTTAACATCGTGCCCTGTATCATCTATTCCAGTTGTAATTGTACCAATACAAGTTAATGCAGAACCTGTAAAAGTTAAATTCGCTTCTGCATCTAGTTCAGATGTTGTGGATCCGATTGTAACAAGTTCATTGTTTGTTGCATTGTTTATTGCTGTTACTGAACCTCCAGAGGCATCTTCCCATGCGGGAGCTGTTCCTGCGCCAGTAGATGTTAATACTTGTCCATCGGTACCATAATTAGCACCTCCGACACCCAACTCTCCTTGAGAAGTAAATCTAAACTTTTCTGTATTTGCTTCTGAATGTCCTGTATAAAATATTAAATCTGTCGCATTGACAGAAGAACTAAATGTAGCTTGAGCAAGAGCTTGAATGGAAGCAGCAACAGTAATAGCGTCTGTTCCTCCAGCTTCATGTGGGGCTTGGAATTCTATTTTTCCTATTACGTCATTTGCATTAACATCTGTTAAAGATGTAGCTAAAAGCAGTTTACCTGTACTAGTAGTCGCATCCGCAGATGCTCCCATAATTCTAAGTTGATCTGCACTTTCATCCCATTCCATGTAGGCACCAGCAGAAGCACCAAAAAATTTTACATCTAATCCTGTGTCATCGACACCGACTGTTACTGTACCACTGAATTGTGCATTACCCGATACATCAAGAGTACCATTTAAATCTACTGCTGTAGCTGTTAAATCTATTTCATCTGTTGCACCAATAGATAATACTGTTGCACTAGAACCCTGTACGAATTGGCTGGCATCATTGAAACAAAGTTTATTTGTTGAATTTAAAGTTAATCCTGTTCCGTCTGTATGGACTAATGTTGTGTCTTGGTCATCGCCAAATTGAATTGAACCAGAATCATTTAAGAAAAGGTCATTAAATTCTAATGCTGTTGTTCCTAAATCAGCGCCACCTGAAGCATCTGGTACGAAAGCAGTTTCTGCTGTAATTGTTGCAGATCTTATATTTGAAGTTCCATTATCTATTGCACCAAATCCTGAAGTAATTGATCCAGAATCTAAAGCACCAGTTGTTACAATACTAGAACTTCCTGCAACTACACCATAGACAGACCCAATAGCTGTACCATTAATTGTAATAGCATCAGCTTCTAAAGTACCATCTACATCTACATCACCAGAAAAATCTCCTGTTGCAGCGTCTAGCTCACCTGACAAAGTAATATCAGTAGCACCAGTAATAGCACCATTCAGTGCAACAGCACCATTAATATCAATTGTTGTTGCAGCAATTTGTATTTCTGTGTCTGCCACTAAATCTAATTGGCCATCAGTAGATGAATTAATATATAAAGCAGAATCTCTAAAAAGAAGTTTATTTGTTGAATTTAAAGTTAATCCTGTACCATCTGTGTGAGTTAAAGTTGTATCTTGGTCATTACCAAAATAGATAACACCACTATCAGCTAAATATAAATCAGAAAATTCTTTTGATGCACTTCCAAGAGCTTCTCCATCAGCAGAATCTGGTGCAAATTTATTAGATGTTATTCCAGTATCAACAACATCAGTACCATTACAATATAATATTTTTGTTCCTTTATCTGTTGTAGCCCAAGTGACACCTGTTTGACCTGATACCAGAACTTGAACTGTGTAAGCTCCAGAAGTTTGATTATCTATAATCCAGACTTTTTCTTTTGCTGTAACTGTTACAACTTGGTTTCCTGTTATAGTTCCAGTTAATGCAATAACTGCATTACGCGCACTATCTCCTGTAGAACCATCTGTATAAGTTAAAGCTGTTGTATCTGCACTACCAGCAATAGATACTGCAACATAACCACGGATCGCTTCTTCTATAATTTGTATATTGGTATTAGTTTTTGTTCCCCAGTTACCGGCGTTCTCGCCAGTGGTCATTAACTCTGTTCCAATATCCGTATATGTCGATGCCATTAAGCGCTCCCTACAAAAATTTCCACATCACATGCTGCAGTATCTGTGTCTACTGTAATATCTACTAAGTCAGAAAGACCTGAAGCCAAAGCTGATCCTGCTGCTTTCATTGTATCTACAACGCCACCACTATTATCACCTGGATAAATAAACGAATGACCTGCATCTACTTTCATTCTAAATTCTGTGTTATCTTCATCTCTAAAAGTTAGCATAATATGATTTGATGAATCTAAATTTGTAATTCTAATATATCGTACATCGCCATCATCAAACATTCCTGCAACATAACCAATTTTATTAGCGGATACACCAACGCTACTAAGCGCCGATAAAAATCCTATAAGACCACATTCTGTTGTTGAAGCCGTTACTACTCTTTTAACAATTTCATTAACACTGGAAATATCTAAAGATCTTTCCGATCCATAATCTATGTTGTTAAGAGTGATTGCTTCTTTTACTGATACTGTTAGTGTTGCCATAGTTTAATCCTTACGGTGTCTGTTGAGGAACGGGTATACGTGGTTCACCATCCGTATAATCGTCTCTTCTTCGTCTACCTATTTGTTCTCCACCGAATTTTTGTACTTCGGTTTGATATTTTTGTTCGTATAATTGTAGCATATCCATTGGACCTTTTAAATAGCTAAATGCTTCTACAAGGCATGCATATAAAAGTCCATTTCCAAAATTAAGACTTAAATAAGTTGTCGTATTTGCCGAGCTCAATCCTAGAGGTCTAGCATTGTAATGTAATTTATACATAAAACCTGAACTTGGAGTAGGCACAATTGTTATTCTTCCTGAAGAAGTTGCACCACTTCCTGTTGCTCCTCCTGACATAGCATAGTATTTTGGTGTGCCAGTAGTCGTTTCAGCTGCATCATATTCTCTAAGAAATGTAATATCTTTTTTCTCCAGCCAGCTATTAGCTCCAGTTGCAGCAGTCGTTGAAGTATAAACTTGTATTCCTCTAACAAATAATGTTCCAGCTGGAGCGTAAACATTATCTTTTGAAGATACTAAATTACCTACAACTTCTTTTCGATCTGCATCAATTGGAACCTCTCTTTGAATTCTAAGTTCTGAATTATCTATGAACTGATCTGTAATTGTACTTGAAAGTACTCCTGTTCCAACTTCAGTATAATTCTGAATTGCTGTTGTAAGTGTTGAATATGTAAATCCTGCCATTATGCACTAAGAGTTACTGGTCCTACCGAGACCGGAAACCCTCCTCCTTTCACGCTACCTGCTGTTGCAGTGTTTGTGTTAACTGTAAAATAAAACCAATTGTCTGTTTGATCTGTATCTCTGCTGCCGCTAACATATTTACCTGTAGTAATAGCATAACCTGAAGCATATGCAATATTGGACCCTGCTATACCATCGAAGCTGCCTGGATCACCATAAGCGCCCGCAGTTGTTGGTGCTCCTCTAAATCTGTACGTTGATCCATTTGTCAGCCCATGATTCGGCGCATAAACATTTATAATGCCTGATCCTGATGCATAAGTTGTAAAAGGTTGATGTGGTAATAATTGTGCTACAGTACTTTCTGTTCTATCTGTTCTTACATTTTGTAATCCTTGTGCATCTCCACCATGAGGTCTTGGCTCTAATTGAGGTTGTTTATTTTCAAATTCAGATTTATGAACAAACATACCATTCCATTCTCTAACCATTTCATTATATGGAAAAGCCATTCCTGATCGGTCTGATATTGCCTGTGCGTATTTTCCTCTTGCGTATGCCATTATATATTCGGGTAGTAATTCTTCGGAGTTATATAAGTACTAGCTGAAGAACCATCTTCTGCTAATGCTCGTGTTAACTCGTCTTCATACAACAATTTCATTTGTTGTACTAATTGTGGGTTAAATTTTTGTGCTAAATAAAATGCAAGTCCTGAAACCATACAAGGTACAAATCTGTATGGAACATTTGTTGAATCTGTGTAAGTTGCATCTGCATCTTGAAGTCTTTTTACATAATAAAAATGTAAGTCTTTAGATGCATTAGATGAATCTGCTGTTGGATAAACGGTTAAAGTTGTTTTGTCCACGAATCGTTGAACAAAATATTGTGATGGAGTTCCTTTAGAAAGTTTACTTGATAATGCTGAATAAGCAGACCTAGCTATTTTTGTAAGAGCAGAATCAGATTGATCTGTTGCTGTTCTATCAGATCTAAGTGTTGCCTCAAGAATATCTGCTACACCATAAACGCTTGCTGGAGCAGTTGTTACGGAACTTGTACCATCACCCGATGCTCTATAAAAAGTATATTCCGCTTGTCCTTCAATAAGATCAATATTAGTTTCTGCTACTTCCCAGTAGTGCAAACCTCTATTGCCCCATTCTTGAAAAAGAATATTTAAAGATCGTCTTGCTGTTTTTAATTGATATCCAGAAGTTACTTGTGAACCTATACGTTCATAAGCTTCATTGATAATTTCATCGACCGAAAACGTTTTGTCAAAAGTGACTGTTCCAGAAGTAGTATTCGCCATGCGCTACCTCCTAATATAACTTCTTAAATTCTGCTATTACCGTATACATGTTTCCAGAATCAGCGGCACCTGGAACTACAAAATTTACATCACTTTCATTACTATTAGCTGATTTGTCAGTTTTTAATCCACCAAATTCTCTAAAATCCCAATAACCTGTTCCTGTTAAACCTAAAACTGGAATGTCACCATTGTTATCTTCTTCATCTAAACGACCATAAGTGTCTCCGCCATCGCCAGCTACACATGAAAACCAAATTCTTTGTAATACTAAGTGCAGACAAGATGCCCCGTTCTCATTTGTTTCCATTGCTGAAACATCGCCAAAAACTGTTGTTTTACCTGTTCCGTCTGATTGCTGAACTATTTTTATAACTACCCTTGCATCATTTTGTTGCATGATAGTTGGTCCTGTTACTGTATCTGCCATAATCCCTCCTTAATTAAGATTACTAGATGGGGCCGAAGCCCCATCATAAGTTATTTATTATTGATCTGCAAATGCAGGTGCGTCTGCACCTTGTGAGAATCCCCAAATTAGCCAGTTAGTACTATCTTTAGCTAAAATATTAATCTCCATAGAACCGAAGTCTGTAAGAGTTAATGTAGAGTTAGAGTTTCCATCAGCATAAATAGATACGTCATCAGCATCTGAATCATCATGAACAATACTGCCAATGAAATAATTAGCATCAGCACCTGTATCAAAGATAACGTTTTGTGCTTCTTCTGCAGCGCCACCATAAATAAATTTAAAGTGTGCACCAGCAACAGGTGATGGTAATGT
>Ga0080013_1003828_pt1 | contig 15354 bp, 15 predicted proteins | sample ETNvirenome_6_85_FD_69236 | JGI IMG/M metagenome (GOLD analysis project Ga0080013, IMG submission 69236) | Marine viral communities from the Pacific Ocean - ETNP_6_85 (SPADES assembly) (version 2) | ecosystem: Environmental > Aquatic > Marine > Oceanic | place: Pacific Ocean | collected 2013-06-19
CATACAATAGTCAAATATTTCTTTTGGATCAAAATAGCACAAGTGCGATCTTTCATAATCAACATAGCTTGTCAGCATATTAAAGCAAACAGATTTATTAGATAAAGATAGCATTTCACCTATTGTATTATAGCAGTATTTTTTCCACCCATCTTTTGATATATCCATTGATACATTGAATATCCCATTCGCCACTACATGATCAAATGATTTTTGTTCTTCAAACTTAGAAAAAAAATGACCTCCACTATTGATTTCTGAGGCACTTTGGATTGCTTTTTCGTTTATGTCATATCCAAAATAATCTAATTTACTTCCTGCATTTTCTAGAATCTGATACATTTTGCCATATCCGCAGCCAAAATCCAATATAGAGTCACAACAATCGGATGATATATGTGAAATTAGATTTTGTATTCTGTATGAGTGTGATCCATCATCATTCCAATCAACTCCACTAGAAGTCGCTCCGTGTTTGACAAACTTATCTTCATAATAATCTTTTATAAGCGATTTATATTCTTGATGCATTTTTATTCCTTAGTTAAAATATTTTATAGTGTCATCTCCAAGATTAAAAAACATATCCAATATGCTTACTTTGTGGTCAAAACCATCCCACCCTTGCTGATAAACTGGAAATTTTTCTAAATCAGAATAGCACAACTTAATATTATTTTTCATAAATAAATCTTCTTCAATATATCCTTTCGCTGCTGGACCAGTAAAATATTCTTTTGCTCGCAAATCATTACATATGTTGATTAGCTTTTCTGTTTTTCCGCCCCTTATATCAAATTCTCTTGAATCTAAAACTTGTATATCAATCCCCAACAATGCAATACATTTTTTTAAAATGATATTATTAACGTCTGTCAAATAAACAACATTTTTTAATTCTTTAAGATATAGATCTTTAAAATGTTTTGAATATTCTTGGTAAAATGGGGATTTTCTATAGTTATGTTCTATTTTATTCCAGTGATCCACACTCCAACTATGATTATTTATTTTTGCTTCATTTATTTTTTGGTGAAATTTACCTTTAACATCAATCGGAATTGACAACCAAGATGGACCAGATTGAGTAATAATTTTGTTTCTATTTCTCCAATCTCTTTTTGTATATTGTGCGTCATCATATATTACAAAATGAGTTGCTTTTCTCATAGATGTGAAGTATCCCTTCCAAGGGATATAATTTGATTGTGTTATTATTATTCTATTTGACATTTTTATTATTTCTTTTCAGCCTATATTGTCTAAATTCTTCTACACTTAGATGCTCTCTGCTTGTAAATCCTAATAACTTTTTCATATTTTCATCCTGTATGCTGCCTTCAAGAATATGACAATAGTTAATCTGTTGTTTTATAAATGGCAAAGTAAACATATTATTAACACCAAATCTAATATTTTTAGATGAGTTTGTTCCTGCTCTATGATAAACCATTGAATCAAAAAGTATAACAGAACCTTTCTTGACTTTTGGAGTTTCTTCTAAAATATTTAAATCAAATTTATCACTTTTATGGCTGCGAGGCAAAAAAGTTGTTCCACCATTTTCTTTACTATAATCATCAAGGCAATAATACAAATTTATACCAATCGGCTTTGAGGAAGTAAAATCTTGATATATAATATCCCTATGATAAAAACTTTGATGATGCTTTTGTTTTGGAGGTATTATTATTCCATTCTGCAAGCTTAATATTGCGTAATCTCCTAGAATATCTTTTACAATATTTTTTGCGAAGCTAGAGAAGAACATATCATTAAACTGACTGTCGTATAAAAATGGAGATCTTACTAGGTTTTCTTCTTGTATAGATCTTAAGTTCTGAATTCCAAATTCTTTCACTTGATGATTATAAACATCTAATAACTTTTTTTTATAAACGTTAATCTGATTCTTATCTAAGATGTTTTCAAAAACTTGATACCCTGTCTCGTAAAATTTATTATACTTCATGTTTTTTTAAAAAAGTTTCCCATTTACCAACCAATGCTTTGGTATCAAAAGTGCGGTTATAATCGTCATACAAGTTTTTAGAAATTTGTTTTCTTTCACTTTCAGAATAATTTGCAAATCTATGCATCTCTTCAGCATATTTCTTAACATCATAAGTTGGAACAAGAGCGCCTTTGTTTTCATTAATTAAATCGCTAGCATTACAATTATCAAAAGATATCACTGGTGTTCCTGCCGATGCTGCTTCTAGAGTTGTTCTAGGTCCTGCGTCACTAACGGTAGTTGAGCAGTAAATATCACTAGCTGAAATTAGAAAATCATAATTTTGTCTAGAAATGTGATTGGTGAATACGACGGGAATTCCTAATTCCAATATGGTTTTGACGGCAGTTTCATCTCCCATTTTACATGTAAAAATCATTAGCACTTCTTCAAAGCGATTAAATTTTAATAAATATTTTAAAATTCTCAAACAATTAATGTAATAATCAATACCTTTTCTTTTGATTGCTATATCATGCGCTGACCACATAACAATAAATTTAATTTTGTCTGTATGAAAGTTTTTATTATTATTTTTTAAATTTTCTAAGAATTTAGATTTATTTTCTTTTTTAGTGTTCCACAAAGTTTCAAAATCATCAACAGTGTACCAATTTTTTAAAGGTATGAGGCATTTTTCAACATCTTTGAATAAATAACTCCCCTCGGCTTCTTTAAGAGAATAAGAACTTCCAACGTTCAACAAAACAGAATCTCTATTTCTTTCCAAAAATTCTCTTGTATCGCTAAAGGTATTTTTTACAAAATCACCAGCAACATTTTCCCTATCTGCAATCGCTGGACATGGGTTACAGCATCCTGCTTCAGTTTTAAATTTGTCGCAGTTAAATTCATCTGGAAAAGAGCAGAATCCGGTCCAAGCGTTATTGACAGCAGATAATATGATCAGTTTTGACTTAAAGTGTTTCATAACTGCTTCCAACACTAATAGATCTATCTCCCCCCTATCTGCGATTGCTATAAACTTGTGATTAGGCAAATTTTCAATAAAAACTTTTGACGCGCAATCAACATAGTCTTCTTTTTCCATATTTAACCAAGATTGTGGATGGTTTTTCAGAGGCTTACTCAATGAGGGCGTAATTTGTTGCGCCAACTTCAAACCCTCACCTAGATGGCTTATATCAAAAATATCAATGCTATTCTCATACATGCTGCCGAGAGTGCTAGCAAAAACACTTTTTACTTTTACGTTTTTTTTAAAAAACTCATGCATTTGGAACAATCCATGGTTGTTTGTTCCTTCATTGTGGTCATGACAACTTAAAAAAATAACATCTACGTCTTTAAGATCTTTAATACTTGAAACAGATTCGGTCATTTTTTCTCCAAAATATAAAATGACTTTTTAAAGCCACATTTCTCAAAAAGCTTAACGCTAGCATTATTATCTATTTTAACCTTTGCAAAAGCATTAGGGTGAAGACTCATTAGTTGATTTATCATATACTTCCCCACGCCCATTCCTTGGAAATCTGGATGTGTGGCTACTCTAATATCATCTTCAATGACTCCAACGTACCCTGCGGGTTTTTCATCAACTAGACAAATATAAAAACAATCACCATATTTCGACATATAAGCTTTTTGCTGCTCTTCGGAAATATAATCTTGAAATACAAAACCCGTTTTTACATCCGGATGGTTGCGAAGGTTCCTGATAAATTCCCAATGTTCTTTTTTATTTTTTACTAGTATCATATTTTTAACTGTGGAAAAAACATATTACGTGGTATATTCCCTTTTCGTGTATGTTTGGCTTTTTTGTGTATGATATATGGGATCCAGTATCTGCGTTGTCCCAATGTGCATATCTTGGTCCCTTTAAGATATCAACCAATAATCTTAAATCCATTTCCATAGTAATATATTTATCGGAGTTAAGCAAATGTTTTTTATCGACAAAATAACATCCGCCACCATTCATTGATACATATATATGGTTATCAGAATCAATTTTAATATACACAGATGTGTCAGTAGAAAAGTCTAATCGCTTTCTATGTTTCTCCATTCGTGCATAACAATCTTCCAGAAGAGAGTGTATTTCTCCAATAGGATCTTGTATAGGATCTTTTTTCTCATAATCAAACTTGATTTTTGAAAGTACATTATCAATATATTCTTGCTTATCATCATATGAATAATGCGTATATTCTCTTGATTGAGTGCCAGATTCTATATCAAAAAACTCTCCACGATTTAAAACAACACACTTGTTATCTTTTAGTGAATAAGGATAGTTTTCTTCAAAGTATTGTTTTGCCTCATACGGACAAGAGTTGACTTTCTTATTATTTAATGAGCTAAGTTTTCCAGAAAGAAAGTAAAAACCAGCAAATGGCATGTAATATTTGGGATTTAAAGCTTTTATTAGAGTCGCAGAGCGATCATAACACCACTTTGTGACTCTGTTCTTTTCTTTTTCATACTCTTCTTCAGACAGAGATAGAGTAGTCTGAGGGTAGCACGAAGCTGATGTATATATATTTGCTAGAAAATCTATATCCCCATATTCATTTTTTATCTTATGCAACTCACTTTCTATATTTTCAATAAAGTTATCGTTTGTATTTACGAAAGTGTGTTTTCCATCATTTATGAGACAATATGTGTCTATAGCAGTCTGCTTTCCTTCGTTAGATTCACTAGATTCTTGAGAGGAAAAAACTTTAAAATGAACGTTGTCTGTTAGGTTGTACCTTTCCCCATGTGGTATTTCTATAACACTGAAACCCATTCTTTCGATTATTCTTTTAACAAAAGGTGATTTAAACTTGTGGATCAACACAGGTATATCTTTGTTTAATGCTTCCATGCTTTTTGCACAAAGGTGGTCTTCGTGTGAGTGACTTATATAGATATAATCAATATCACTAAACTCTTCAGGATCAAATTCAAAAGGGGGGTAGTGGTACCAAGATCCATAAAATGCTCCTGGGTATAGCCAAGGATCACATAAAATCTTTAATCCATCGACTTCTACAGATACAACCGCTGCTGTATAATATGTTATTTTCATTTACCACTCGCAATCTTGAAAAAAGTAATGATTAGGCTCGTTTAACCAATAACCTCTCAAATACCCCCGACTCCCTTTCCACCCATCTAGACCAAGCATGGGATTCAAGGTGCTTCCTATATCCATGTATGTATTGTTAGGAAATTTTTTATACAATTCATATATTAAAAGATTAGTCAAACTAGCCGCTGAAAATAAAAATAAGTGGTTCTTGATATTGTTCTCTTCTACCCAGTCCGTCATTTCTTTTATCAAATGAGTGTCATTAATATGGCAATTGCTGCCGATTCTAAAATCTTTTTTTAAATTTAATGGAAATTCATCAAGGTTTGCTTTTTCGTTGCACACATAAACAACTTCATAATTTTTGTCTTTCATCGCTGGTAACATTTGTGTCATAAAGTTAATATAATTTCCATTAATTAAAAGATTTGCAAATGTTAAATTATTTTCATCTTTCGATAATCCATTGCTGAACTGCCAAATCCAATCTTCGTGCCCCATGTCTTGCTTAGTGCAAATTCCCTTGAAATAGTTGTGCTGCTTATGCGTGAAACACTCATTAAGGTGTATTCTAAGATCTTGATTTTCTTCAGGAATAAAAGATTTATGTTCTTCTGCTCCCCAATTTCCAGAATGCTCTGCTTCTCTTAGAAAGCACTTATTTTCTTCTATAACAACTTTTCTATTCTGAAGAATATATAATTCGCCGTCTGAGAATCTTGTGAATGCAAAATGCTCGCCTGTTTTTATTTTTTCTAAAATAATTTTAAAATCTTTTTTAAATTTCATCCTTAAGGACCTCATACACTTTTTTAGCAGCGTATCCGTCTCCATAGGGGCAGTCTCCAACAGGTATGTGATCTGCGTTGACTTGATTGAAAAGACCTTCCAAATCCTCTGGTTCAAGACACATTAAAGCAAAAGTGCCGACACCTTCAAGTCTTTCTGTTTTCTTTCGGCATACAATACATTTCTTTTTTAGAAAAGAAGTTTCTTCTTGTAAGCCGCCAGAATCAGTGATAACGAGCCTTGTTTTAGCCAGCAACTTTATGAATTCATTATACTCTACTGGCTCAACAATTTTAAGGTTTTTTAGTAAATGCTTGTGTTTTTGAACGTTAGGATTTGGATGCAGAGGAATAATAAACTCCAAGTTTTTGTTGGCTTCTGCTATCTTATCAATAGCTTTAAACCATTCATCCATGTTGTCGTGGTTTTCTCTACGATGCATCGTTACAATAACTTTGTTTGTATACTCAGTTTCTATCCCTCGCAGATTATCCAACACAGTATTGCCTACGACTTCTACTCTGCCTTGTGTTTTTTCATTTCTTAAAAATATTTTAGATAATTCAGTTGGACACAAGTGGACATCTGCAATCCTAGAAATGGCTTGTCGGTTAAATTCCTCTGGATATGGTTGGTTCTTGTCGTATGTTCTTAGTCCTGCTTCCAAATGGATCACTTTGATCCTCCTATGAAAAGCAGCGAGAGCAATGGAGAAAGCCGAGGTCGTATCTCCCTGTACCAAAACAGAGGTTATACCCTCAAAAATCTCTTCCAAGTTCATAACGGAACTCACAATAGAATCAAGTCGGTTTGGACCATCCTTGATTTCTAACTTTATTAAATCTATGTCCTCGCCTACTTTTGATAGCAGGTCTGTGTGCTGACCTGTGAAGAGCAAACGGTATGGAATGTTGCCGTCCATTTGGTCTAGCAATGGCTTAATCTTAATCCACTCTGGTCTAGTTCCAAAACTTAATAAAATCATACTTTTATGCCTCGTACAGTTTCCCAGCCGCCTTTGATTGCTGTTTGAACGCAGACATCTCTTTCGTTGAAAAAGCGCTGATGTGATACTGCTTGATTAGTTGAGGTTGCTTTCACATCAATACCCAACTCGTTGCCCAAGATAGATCCGTGGAGGCTTTTATCCTCTGGTGGATGTGGAGGGCAGTAGGTTTGGATGTTTCCGTATTTCTGGGCAAGGTAAGAAAACTGAATGTCTTCACCATTATCCCAAGTTGTTGGCTTTTCTCTCCAAAGGTATTGTAACCAATCTCGCTTAAAGAACCAAGCGTGTCCAACTAGATCTACCCTTGCTGTTTCACTATTCTGCGTTGGCCAACCACAACGGTCGTGCTGAACATATAACTTATCGTTGAGAGTTACGCCAGCAGACCCAAGAATACCTTCGTTAGTTTTCATTGTCTCTAAGCAGTTTTCAAACCATCTTTCGCCGGGGATTGTATCGTCGTCAAATATAGCTACATATTCAGTGTCAGCCAACAAAGCAGCGGCAAACCTTCCATAGAACTTCCAGTTGTAATCATTGTGGAATATTCTATCAAGGTCAAGTTCTTTAAAATTGAATCCATCATTGTCCTCGTGCTGGTTTACCCACAGCCAAATCTGTGTTGGTCTAGTTGTCTGCTTCCTGATCGCATCAATCTGCATTCTAAGATTGTACGGGCGACGATAAGCATTTAAAATAACTGTAATAGGTGCTTTTGTAACCTCGGGTCTTTTCTCGCTTTCCAGAGCTTCTACAACCTTGTCAATGACCTTTGTTTTTTGAGACTTTACAAAGTCTAAAAGCTCTTGCCCCTTGTACTTGGAGAACCATTCCTCGCTAGCACATCCAAGGTTATTATTTGTTTTAAGCTTGCAGTTTACAATACGAGCCTCAACAGCCAAACGGCAGAAAGTTTCGAGGACCTGAGAAAAGAAAACTAAACCATCGTGTTCTGCAAGTTGCTTGATAAAGTTATTATAACTTAGCGAGACAATAAGATTATAATCAATCCCGTTTTTCTCGCAGAAACTTTTAGCTTGGGCTGTGCCTTTGATTTGGTTAGTACTGTTTAGAACAGCCATCTTGCCGTTCTTCTCGCTATCGACATACTTCTGTAGTGTATCCAATTCTTCATCAGACCACAAAGAGCACCCTAGATTTATAACATTTGCTTCTCTGATGTTTTTACTGATTACTTCAGCGTGTAACTTAGATTGAGCGAATACTGCTTTGGCGCTTCTGTAAAAATCAAGATTGAGTAATCTGTTGGCTGGTACTTTGTAGTCTTTGTATGGGGAAGGGTCTCTACCAACAATGTATTTGTGGTCGTGTTCGTATATCACATAGTCGCAAGATTTAAGTAAGTTGATACACATGCCGGGTAGCATAACAAAGTTAGAAACAATAAAAAGCTTATCTGCATTATCCTTGATTAGCTTTTCTGTGACGTGCTTTGATTTAACTCGCGTTACTTTATAACCCCTATTAACGAGAGAAGAGACGACAATCTCATCTACGAGTTCGCCGCCTCCCCTAATCTCCGAAGCATAAAAATCTGCTATGTGGATTATTGATCTCATTAGTCAAAGCTCACAAGCATATTTCCTACTGGAATTTCCTCTGTTTTGACAAGGACGGCATTTGCAAACGCATCATGTTGTTTATCGCTTTCAAATTCTTTTTTAATCCAAGCCTTTAATTTGGTCGCCACATCCTTGTATTTATCATAACTGTCCGTGATATCCCCTAGAATGCTTTTGTAGCTATCCTCTTCGGGATAACACCAATTAGAATCTGCCTGCAAGACACCATCCCAAACCGCTTCCTTTTGAATTGGTCCAAGAGTGTAAGAAACTTCCGCAAACATCGGCTTCATCACAGTTGTAGTTTTTTTCTTTGCGCCTTTTTTTCTCTGCTTAACAGGCATATTTAAAAAATCACATTGTCCGCTCCAATTTGTTGTTACAATTGGGAGACCTGAATAAGCAGCCTCAAACAGAGGTAACCCAAAACCTTCTCCATGAGAAAGAGAAATAAGACAATTTATCTTTTGATGAGAGTACAGTCCGATCATTTCCTCATCGGACATATCGCCGTGCAAAAGATAAACTTTACATTTTGCTTCTTTCTCTATTAAGGATTTAAGGGCATTTTCTGCATATGCTCGGTCCATGGTACAATTGCTTTTTACAAATCCTTTTACCACCAGACCCACGTCAGGGTTGTCTTTAAACTTCTCGGTAAACCATTTAATAGTATTGCCAATATTTTTTCTAGGACCCCACTGAGATACCATTAGGAAATTAAAATCTGTGTCTAAATCTAATTTAACGGCTTTTTTCTTAGTTAACTTAGCAGGATAACTAACGACTTCGACAGGCGTTTCGACGGAGGCATTTCCTACATGCTGGTTTGTTTGTTGGCTGTATGCCTCATACACAGTATCAACCAAAGTGTTTCTAGCGTGATTTGAAATAACAATAATTTTATCCATTAAATTACTTTTCTCAATCCATCCGGGGGCAATTTTTGTTGTTTCAATTCCAGCAGTATATCCGATATTAATTGGTGCTAGTTTCTCCCACTCGTTAGGTATTGTAACCTGTAGAGACATATCAAAGCTTCCACCATTATTGACAAAATGATATGTTTTTTGAATTATAAAATCAATATATTGCCTCTCTTCATTATCTTGGGGAGTCCATCCTGTAGCGCCCCACTGAGTATTTACCAGATAAACATCAAATCTATCCTCGTGTCTTCTTAGGGAACGCAAAGCAAATCTAGCCTGTTCCCCATAGCCAGACCTACTTAATACTGGTCCTCTTAGCAATATTTTCTTTCTCATATTAGTCCTCTGTTAATTAACTTTTTTAAAAACCCAAGAAGAATATTTTTTTCTATTTTCCCAAGATCCATGGCTCTCATGAATTTCATCCATGACCTCAACCCACTTTCTTCGATAATCTTCAAAAGCATAATTCTTTTCGACATGCTTTCTTCCTGCTTCTCCAAGTGCTGTTCTTTCTTCTTCTCTCATTTCATACATCTTAACCAGAGCATCAATAAAATCCTTTTCTGATATTCTGTCCTCAAATATGTAAGGTACTTGCTGGGATCCTATAAGCGCTTTAGATGCTGGCTCAATACCGATCCCAAACCAATTTTCTCCGTCAGTAATCTGTTCTTGAAGACCGCCAGTCATCGTGGCTATAATTGGAGTCCCACAAGAAAGGCTTTCTAAGGTAGCTAAACCAAACCCTTCTGCATCAGAAATATTAATAGTACAATCTGCTAAATTATACATCATCGAAAGTCTTGATGGCTCTACTTTATCTCTAGAAACTCTAACCTGTCCTTCAGCCATCCCAAAATGAGACATTAAGTGTTCGAGAGGCTGCCCATATGGATCGCTAGGATCCGTATGTAACAATAGCACTGCTTTATCGTGCCCCACTTTATCACAGAATTTTTTAAACCAATAAATTAAACTACCGCTCATCTTTCTTCTAGCATTTCTATTATTCCAAAAGAAAACAAATTTGTTTTCCATATCCTGTGCCTGCTTTATTTTATTTATTTCCTCTTTCGGAATGGGCTTGAAGAAATTAGGATCTACTGCATGTGGAAGATATATATTTTCTACTTCGTCAGTCACCTCATTAACAATATCATGAGTAACCTTCGAAATACACGCAATTAAATCATTTGAATCATAATAGCCTTTATTGAAAACTGGTGCTGGGTGGTTATCCCAGACGTGGTAATATACCATTGGCATGTGTGCTCTGACCTCATTATCAATCGCCCACAACCATTCATAAAATCTAGGATCTGTCATAAACCACATAATATCTGGCTTCTGAGTTCTCAATATTGATCTTATTTGATCCGGGGTCCCGTAGCCGTCTATCGGGTGAACTACCCAATCTTCTCCGAATGGTTCAACCTTGTGAGGTTCATATTTTTCATGTTTCACAGCACCGCCAAGGGAAACGACCTGATATCTTCCCGTTTGTAGAAGCGCTTCTATCATGTATTTTGTTTGAGTTCCGACACCGGATGGGGATAGCGGATGATCGCTAATGGTTAGTACTTTAATTTTTTTATCTGTCATGGGCAGTGTTCCGTTCTATGAAATTCACACTTGCGGCAAGCAAGCCTGTTCTTTATGAAGTTTTTCTTTTCTATATTGTAAATTGCTTTTTCAAGAAATTTAAGTGCGTTTTGAGTTTTTATTTTTCCGCTTGTTACACGAAATATCTCCACTCTGTCGCTCTTCGCAGTTCTCTTAAGTAGTGCAAAGTGAGTTTCTATTGTCTTTGGATCAACATTGTGCTTCTTCGCCCAATAATGTTTGTAGAAGGTAAGCTGGTATGTCATCATTGGATCACTTTTGCGGCGAGCATCCCAACCCCAAGAGCAAGTTTTCCAATCAATGATGTGCGTTTTACCGTCAGGGGTCTTAATAACCAAGTCAATGAAGCCTTTGAACTTATTTTTCTCTTCGCAAGGGAAGTCTTCAATCCTTTCCATCAAGTCTTCCTCGGCAGCGAGGACTTCATACTCTCCGAAGTGCTCTTCCATGGCGGGAAGCACCTCATCTAGTATTAAAGGACCTTGATTTTTCATAGAATTTACTAATTTAGGGTCCTTATTGGCGTCTTCAGGTAGATTTTCGAGGATTTCCTTGAATTTTAGGTCAAAAAACGACTTTTTATCACCTAAACCCTCGGTCATCATCTTCTCACAGGTGTCGTGAATAGCGTTACCAAAAGCGGTAAAAGCGTTGCCTTGGAAGCCTTTTACCTTGTCTAAGTTCATTAATTTGTGATAAAAAGGGCAAAAGTTCCAGTTTTTTGCCTCAGAAAAGCTAATGTGAGCCATTTTTACTCCATGTCTGCTAAAGTTTCTATCCTATTATACAGTATGGGGCTAATATTAGCAAGTGTTTTTAAGTCTTTGTGTAAAAAATAAGCTTCAAACCCTTTGGCAAAGTATTCCCTTACAGAAGTGATGGCATAGGGTGAATAAAACAGACCATTGGTGTAGGCTGTGAGGGCTGGGTATCCTACTTGGGTATACAGATACTCATCAAACTGGTGATTATAAAGGGGATACTGAAAATATACATAATCCAAGAGGGGTTCTTCATATGCTTTTAAGATCTGATATAGTTTTGCTCTTTTCCCAATAAACTCTTGCTCTACTCTGCCATCTCCATAGATTTCATCTTGGTATTTCTCTTCTACGGCATGAGCCACTTCGTGAACAATATCATCAGCCATATCTTCTGCATTATCTTGGACGTTGATGACATAAATCGCCCCACCCTCATAGGCAGCATTTGTTTCTCGTTCTTGAAATAAGGAAAAGTCCCCAACATAGATTACATCTACGTTAGAGACAAGGAAGGAAGGAAGTGAATTTTCTACTATTTTTATTACATCTTCAAGTGTGCTTTTATCATCTGTGAAGATTAATTCATCTTTTATATAAATGGGTATTTCAGAACCAAATAAACTATAGTGATTCATAGACTTAGATCTATTCAAGCTTTCTCTAATATAATCACTCTTGCTCATTATCTTGTTGCTCTTCTTCCCAAGCTTTCCTACCAACTTCTACATCATTTAATGCTTGTTGATACCCTCTAACAAAATTCTCTTCTGCTACTGCTAAAACAAACTCGGGGAATTCGTTTGCAAGTTGATCTACGATCATTTCTACCGTGACATCTTCGTCTTCAGGAGATTGTTTTTCGCCAACATAATTGACCAGCATTGCTTTAAGTTCGTTAACTGGTTCTACAACTTCATCAAGAACTTCGTTAGCGTCCTCTACTGTATCTTTAAACTCAATATCCATTTTATCTCCGTTTATTTGGTGGACCCGCTCGGACTCGAACCGAGGACCTAACCGTTATGAGCGGTGTGCTCTAACCAACTGAGCTACAGGTCCAATATATAATAAGATAAAGTATTATTTAAGTTTTGTCAAGAAAAAAATTATAGAATTTTTGCTGCTAGAGTAGCAACCTTTGACCGCTCGCCTTTTTGGAGGGTGATGTGACCTGAGATATCATGTTCTTTAAACTTTTCAACAGCATAGGTAAGCCCGTTAGACGTCTCGTCGATGTAGATGTTGTCGATTTGTTCGATGTCCCCAGTGAGGATGATCTTTGTTCCCTCGCCAACACGGGTAAGAATAGTCTTAAGTTCGTGTCGTGTGAGGTTTTGTGCTTCGTCAATAATAATGAAGGCATTAGTGATAGAACGCCCTCGGATGTATGTGATGGCTTCTATCTCGATCACACCCTTCTCGAAGTACATTTTGACTGTATCTCTATCATTTCCTAGTAAAAACTCTAGATTATCCTTGATGGGCATCAGCCAAGGATCCATTTTTTCCTCAAGTGTTCCCGGTAAATAACCGATGTCTTTTCCTAGTGGCTGGATTGGGCGAGATACAATAAGTTTTTTATATTCGTTATCGTCGCCTAATACCTGTTCTAATCCTGCTGCTACTGCTAGTAAGGTTTTACCAGAACCAGCCTGACCAATAAGAGATACAACTTCAACATCTGGATCCATTAAGAGTTCTAGGGCGAATGATTGCTCTTTGTTTCTAGCGTCGATTCCCCACACATCATCCATCTTATACATTTTTACAAGAGGGTCGTTGTATTTATAAAACCTAGCCAAAGCAGTTTTCTTGTCGTTTGAGTTAGACACGAGCATTACATATTGGTTTGGTTGAAGTTTTATTTCTTCTTTATCGGCAAAAATGTCTTCGCCAGCGTAGAATGAATCAATAACTTGTTCATCAACAAGGTACTTGGATAGACCTGTAAATACCTCGTCCTTATTATCTACTGTGTCATGAGCCACGTAGTCTTCACACAATAGCCCAAGAGAGTCACACTTGACGCGCATATTGATGTCTTGTGATACGACAACAATCTTTTTTCTTTTGTATTTTGCTTTTTCTGTAAGGGCGGTGGCAATGATTTGATTATCTGGTACCGATAGGTCAAAGTCGTGTGGTAGCCCCTCTGTTTCGTAGTGCTGTACGAAAAGCTTTCCTTTGCCTTCGCCTAGCGAAACGCCTTTGTGAAGGGAGCCTTTTGTTCGGTATACATCTAGAATACGAATGACATAACGAGCATTAAATCCTGCTCCATCTTGTCTGGCTTTGTTTTTATCGATTTCATCTAAAACTTTTAAAGGAATGACGATATCGTTCTCCTCGAACTGTTTTAGGCAGTTGGGATCAGATAGAAAGACACAGGTGTCTAGGACGAATGTTTTTTTCACAGAATTACCTCGTGTTATAAATACTACCAGAAAATATTAAAGTTTAAACTTTTTTCAAACTAATTACGATATGCATTCACGTAACACTTTAACACACCTATTGGGATTAATTATTACATTAGCATTTTTTGCATCTTCTTGCGTAGGTACAAATTATGGATTTCACATTCCAAAAAAATCTAGAGATCAGTTTGTAAAAATTGAACAAAAAATAGAAGCCATCTTATGTAAAGATGAAAAAAACTGCTTACCAAAAAAAACCAGCATTAGCGGATCCGGAGTCGTTGTTAAACAAAATTTGCACGGCTCGTTTGTCCTGACTGCTGGTCATGTTTGTGAGCTTGAACTACCTCATTCTATAGTAGCTGCAGCGTTGGCTAGCGAATCTCACCTAAAAGAAGTTCGTTATCAAATGAAAATAGTCAACCTAGTTCAGTCAAGATACGCTGCTGATATAGTGTCAATTGATATGAACTCTGATGTTTGTTTATTATTTGTCAAGGGGTATTGGAACGAGGAGGGGGCTGTTAAAATGTCCTCGACGGTCCCTTTCAAAGGAGAGAGAGTCTACAATGTTGCCGCTCCCATGGGAATATTTTATGAAGATGTTGTTCCCTTGTTAGAGGGTTTCTATATGAGCAAAAAAGGAAACAAAGCTTATTACTCAATCCCAGCAATGGGGGGAAGTTCAGGCTCTCCAATATTTAATGTAAGGGGTGACTTGGTAGGGATGATACATTCTGTTAATGTTTATTTTCCTGTCATTTCCGTTTCTCCAACATTCGACAATTTAAAATTGTTTTTAGAAAAAAACATTGAGTCTTACGAAAAAAAACAAGAGTTTATTGAGCCATCTATCTTGGATGAGATAGGTAAAGAAATAGGTCGAATCTTAAATTAGTATCGGGAGGGGGACTCGAACCCCCACGCTCAAATGAGCAACAGATTTTAAGTCTGTCGTGTCTACCAATTCCACCACCCCGACATATCAACAATTATACTATAAAACAATTTGCAATATGTGTCAAGGGAAAGTTATTTTTCAGATTTAAGGGGTGATAATATCGTCGACGAGACCATACTTAAGGCAAGTTTTGGCATCCCACCAGAGATCTCTTTTGAGAATATCTTTAATTTTACTTTTTGGTATGTTTGTATGCTCTTCATATATTCCAATGAT
>Ga0080013_1003831_pt1 | contig 15341 bp, 29 predicted proteins | sample ETNvirenome_6_85_FD_69236 | JGI IMG/M metagenome (GOLD analysis project Ga0080013, IMG submission 69236) | Marine viral communities from the Pacific Ocean - ETNP_6_85 (SPADES assembly) (version 2) | ecosystem: Environmental > Aquatic > Marine > Oceanic | place: Pacific Ocean | collected 2013-06-19
GGGCCGGAAACAAAAGTGTTTGTCCCGGCCCCATCGACGAAGGGAGATTCGTCAGTTGTGTCAAGCATCTATCTCTAGGGTGTAGGGCAGAATTTCAAACAAAATAAGCAGCGGTGAAGAAACTCGACATTCGCTGCCTTTCTACCCATTATCGGCCCTTGGAATACGATTTGGGTTACATGGTTCAGTCATCCAAGCGACCAGTTCATCGCTGACGTAGTGTCCTTTGTTCATGCGACCTCGCTTTCTATCTGTTGGTTGGAGTCGTTGTTGACGATAAAGGTCGCTTTGCTGTCGTGCAGCGTGATTGCCGTGATGCGGTCGAATCGGTAGTCCCGTAGGATGATCTGATTCTCGACACCTTGTCGGCTGCTGGACGATTTCTTTGAGAAAAACGCTTTTCGCTTCTCAAGTGCTTCTCCTTCGACGAGTTCGTTGTTCTCGTCTCGGTACTGATGCCCTTGAGATTCGTTGACCTTCATCTCTAGGTAGAAGTTACCTTTGTGTTCTACAAACGGGCTGTTGGGCAATCGGGTTCCCCACTTGCGTTCTTTGGCGACAAAGGTTTCGACTTCCTTGACGGTTGGCACACCATCGACGATCTCGAATCCACCTTCTCGGTCACGTTGCTTATTGACTTCGGCGGTGTAGTGCCAGTTGAGCGTACCACTGACGGTTGACACTTTGAAGAGTTTGCCGAGATACGGGTTGCCACGTTTTCGCATGGCGGGTTCGGTTCGGCTTACGATGGTCACGTCGGCAGGCTCATTGGAAAGAGCGTTGAGCAGAGTTTGCAGGTTGTCGGTGGTGATGATTTGGTGCGACATTGTTCGTTGGTTCCCTTCGGTAGAGTTGGATGGAAAAAAGAGAGGGTCGAGACTGCTAGGTTAGTCTCGTTGAGGGTTATCTTGGCCTTTATGTCCTAGCGGCTTCCCTCGGCCTCACTCATTGGACTTTGCTGCAACTACTCGGGCGCAACTTTTCAGGCGGCCTCTGCTTTTGGCAGTAGATCGACGATGCTTACCGGAGTCGTGATCGGCACGTTTGCCGGAAACTTACCTGCTTGTCTGTCGAGTCTGATCTCGATCTTGGTTCGCTTCAACTTTACGACTGTCGCCGTTTCACCTTGCAGGTACTTGGGTCGTGCTTGGTCGTTAAACACAACTTTGTCGCCGGGGCTGAAATTGCCAAACTTGACTGCGTTGCTGGTCTGTCGAGCAATCCTGCGTCGTTGCTGGATAGCGTCTTTCAGTTGGTCAAGTTGGTCGTCATACTTGCCGGTCAGAATGTCTTGTCGTAATTGGTTCATTTGGTTCCCTTTCGGTTTGGGTATACTTGAAATCATTTCTTCGATAGTTTGACTGCTGGGTTGCGGTTGTCTCTCGCTCTTAGGACTTCGCCCGAATTTCTGGGGCGCAACTATTCTTGGCTTGGTCGCACAAGGTCGGACTCTTCCAACTCGATCAGCCTGTCTTCATTCAGAATGTAAACGTGCTGATCTTGAATGTCGTATTCGCCTTCCTCTTGGGCATCGACCGCTGCGTTGATTACATCGTCATTGGAGTTGAATGGTCCGATTTTATGGATTGCACCATCGGCAACGTACAAAATGGATTGGTTCTCGGACGCCGCCTGCATCTGTTCAAGCGTGACCGCTGCATTTTCCTCTTCCAGCCTCTCAATTCTCTCTCGATCAAGTCGTCGGAGAATATGCAAGTATGCCTGATAGGTTTCGTCGTAGGTTTCTCTGGACGTGCCAGAACCCACCATACGATTGACACCAGTGCCGATGCGATTGCCTTCTGCATCGACCGGATACTCGTCAACGGCTTGGTATCCGTTGCGTCCACCAACAGTGAATCGAACGTCAGCGCCTTTCTCGGCCAGACTTTCGTTGAGGTTTTCGACTTCTGCTCTTAGGTTGGTAACTGTGAATCTCATGGGTTCCCTTTCTGAATGATCGTCTCGGCCTGCGGCCTCGTCTCACCCATAGGACTTCGCTGCAACTACTCGGGCGCAACTACACGCAGGCTGCTGCTGTTAGAGGTCAACTAGAGCGAGTGGCTCCCAGAAGAAATGACCAAAAAATGTAAAGTAAAAAGGGGCCGGAAACAAAAGTGTTTGTCCCGGCCCCATCGACGAAGGGAGATTCGTCAGTTGTGTCGCCGGTTACCACACATCAACAAATCTCGACCGGGTTTGAGGAAAAGAACCGCAGGCAGGGCTTTCTAGCTATGGCCTTCCCGACCTACCTGTGTGACAGCTTCGAGTCTGTCCGGTTATTTTGAGGAAAAGAACCGCAGGCAGGGCTTTCTAGCTATGGCCTTCCCGACCTACCTGTGTGACAGCTTCGAGTCTGTCCGGTTATAACGGTCGTCCCGAGCAGGACTCGAACCTACCCGTTGCACCCAACCCGAATGTTTCTCTCGAACGGACGAGTTACTTTGTTCAAGTTGCCGTTATGGTGACAACAGCACCATGTCAGGACATTAGCCTTGCTCGCTAGATTTAAGGGAGGTAAGTTCACCAACTCTAACCTCAATCCCATCGAATCGCAGCAGCACGTTGGCGTCGTGGACTTCGATCATCGGATTATCAGGATCTCCTATATTAACATCTGCGACAAATCTGCCGTCGCTGCTCTTAATCTCTACTTCCATCGCAGTAACCTTCTTTAGTAAAGGTGATTGTTTGATTGAATACTTTTTGCAGATGAAACCCGTACTCATTCCTTACCTCCGCTTGCGAAGAACAAGACTCCTCCCAGCCGCATTTGCATGTGCCAGTAGATGACGCTTCCTGTCCATACTCGCCAGACCACTCTAGCGTCAGCTTATGGTCTTTGTGTCGCCACCCTCTAGGACGTACTTTCATCATCCCCTCCAGCCATTTGACAAGACGACGACAAGCAGTTGAGCGTAGCTCGGTCGCTGGATTGCCGTCTTGATCGTGCGGTCGCCTTCCCACTGTTGACGAAGTTCGGCCAGTTGTTCGGATTTGTAATTTACCATGTTGTTTCCTTAAACGTAGGGGATTTCGATTTTGATATTGTCGGCTGGCATAGTTTCCCTTTCGGAAAAGAAAAGAGGGCGGATAGAACTTTCTAGCTATGGCCTTCCCGATCTATCCAATGTCAAGGGCTTCGATGTCCCTCACCCTCTTGGCTGGTGTCCGCTACCCTTCGGTCCATCGTGGGTTAGTGGGCACTTCTTTTCCCACTTTCTCCAGTTCCTTGTGACACCCATTCTCTCATTTTTACTTCGCTCTTGTCGGCCAGAGTCGGTTTGGGGTTTCTGTTTCTCTTCACTTTACGAACGAGCTTCATGTTGTTGGCAAACTCTACTGTCTTGCCCTTGAACGTAACTTTCCACGGTCCCAGCGCTTCTCGCTTGTAGGTGCTGGTGCTACCGTCAACTCGGAATCCCAAGTCGAACTGGTTGCTCGCACCATTCATGCGTGCTTTGCTGGTGACTGTCTGATAGCCACCATTGTTGAGGATGATTTCGTTGTCATTGAAGGCGACAACAACGGTATCATGGTAGATGACTCTTGTGTAGCCATCTTCGCCCTTGTTGATCTTCGTTCCGGTCTTGTAAACTCGGTCGTCTCGAATTGCCATTGGGTGTTCCCTTTTGGTTTGGGTGATCTCTCACCCACTTCGCTGGAATTACTCGGGCGCAACTAAACTTTCTGCGTCCACTCCCAGTCGTCTTGGCGAATCTTGTCGAGTGCCTCTTCAATGCTGTTGGCTTTAACTGTGCCAATCCGGTAGGTTTCGTGATGGTCGTGGCTCAATTCTTTTGCGAGTCGAGCGTTGTAGGCATTTTCGTCGGTATCGACGTATAGAGAAAAAGTGCCTTCGTTGACGATCTCGTAACCATGATAGACGATCTGTTGGTGGAATCCAAAGTGGCACCACCCCGTCTCGTCGCTGAGCGCATCGCCCACGTCTCCCTCTTCCAACACTTCCACGGTCAACTCTGTCGGCAGGTCGTCGATTTCCTGTCCATCAGTGTCCCATCGAATGTCGCTGCAAATAACTTTCATAGTGTTTCCCTCGTTCGTGTGGTTTGTGACACCCATCTAGGTACATCTTAACTCAATGGCTTGGGACGCCCGTGTTGATCGTATACGAGCGGCTCAGTGCCAATCAACTCGATGCCCGCTGAGGCGTCGCAGCGGAGAAGGTCTTCGGTGATCTGGTCCGCTATGCGGTCGCCAGTTTCTTCCAGCGTCTCGCCTTCCTCAAAGTTTGTATGCACAAACACCTTGAGTTCGACGACACGCTGATCGTCTTCGTGGTAGCTCATTTCGTGTTCCCTTTCGGTTTGGGTTGCGGTTGTCTCTCGCTCTTAGGACTTCGCCCGAACTTCTGGGGCGCAACTATTCTTGGCTTGCATTTCCCTCGTGCTAAATGCGCACAGTCCTGTGTGTGGGATACTCTCCCGTAGGATGATCTGAATGGACGGTGTGGCCTTGATTTCCACCTTCCACCGACCAGCACCTAGCTTTGATGCCTTAGTGGTCGATACCCCACACACAAGACTGTGCGCTGTCGTTAAATTTTTGGGAGCGCCCTTACTTGCGGGTCGATCTCCATGATTGCCTTGGCGAGATTGACGCTCGCCTCATTTCGCAGGTCAGAATTTTGCTCTGCCATGCCCTCGACAAATTGCATGACAAAACGCATATGGCCCTGTTGCAACGTCCGATGGTCACGCAACAGTTGTGCAACTGCAACCTTTCTTGGTCCGCCACTCATGTTGTTTACGAAACTGGAAAACTCTCGTGCAAACTCTTGACCTGCTTGCTCCTCTTTGTACTCTTGGCTCATGTTGTTTCCTTTCGGCTTGGGTTTCGGTTCTTTCTCACCCATAGGACTACGCTGGAACTACCGGGGCGCAACTACTTTTGGCTTTCGGCGTAGGCTTGTCTTTCCACGTCTTGAATGTTGCCAATGGTGAGCATTATACATCCACTTCTTTTGCATCAGGATAGTGACTACCAAGTTCCCACACTCGACAATTATAACTCATATAACCGATGGGATTTTCGTCTTGATATAGTGTCGGATTAGTCCAGTTGCCGCCTCCGATCATATTATCGCTTTGATACTTCCTAATTGAAGTTTTAAGTTCTTGAAATGTATTTTCGATTAGTCGTTGCGGGTCAGCGATTGGTGCGTATTGTCCAAAATCTGGATTACCGACTGTTTCTATAGTAATTGAAAACATTTTGTTTCTCCTGATATTATTCCACGTCCAGTCCATCGTTAATCATCCCGTTCACGATGTTCTCTGCGCATCCGGCTTCGCACTTGAAACCAAGATCACCCATGCTCATGTAACCGGGAAGGTCAGGGATATTTTCTTCAAGCCATTTCCTTGCCTCGGGGGATTTCGTGAAGAACAAAAAGATGCTGCCGTGGTTCTCTACGGTCACGTCTACGGTGCTTGTGTCGGCCATTATGCTGCCTCGATAAAAGGGTCAAAGCGGTCGGACTGTTCCTTGACGACTGCCTCGGCTGCCGTTTCAGCTTGGGCGGTGTCAAGTTCGCCATCGTTCTCGTCGTCTTCATCGTCGATGTAAAACTCGTCCAGATCGAAGGCGCTGTTGATCTCTTCGATCAGGTCTTTGAACCGATCATGGACTGCATAACCGAAGGTGTACGCCGCCATCGTCTTGATAGACTCTTGAGCGCCCTGCCCTTCCCACAAACCACTGTCGCTCGCTTCGTAGTGGTCCAAGTCGCCAAGCAATTTGACTGCCTCGGCCAGCGTGTAGTGCAGGTCGTTATGCGTCTCGTGATGATAGCTCTCGCTGTAAACACGATTGGTCAGATCAGTTTCGGCCTCGCCATTTTCGAGCAACTGTTCACGAATCTGCTCTTCAAAATTTTTGGCTGCGTCGGCTGCGGCTTCACTTGCCTTGTCGAAGTAGTCGGTCGTTTCGACTTCTCGTTCGACTTCATCAGCACGATAAACCTTGGTGTCGGCATGAAGATCGCCAGCGTTGAGTTGGGTCAATGACATTAGTGTTCCCTTTCGAGGATGAAAATTATGTTAAAGGAATGAACAGAGAGGGCAAACGTCTTTCGTTCCTCCCTTTTGCCTTCGGGGGCGACCGTAACTCCCTGCTCACCTATTGGACTCTGCCCGAACTACTCGGGCGCAACTTCGCTGATTCTTCTCGTTCCCCACTTACTGGTTTATCTCCACACGCACCGTCACCGCCTGGGACGGCTCAGCCGCCCAGACATCTGGCGAGGTTGTTTCGACCACGTATTTGACCTTGGGCTGTGTGGCACAGCCGGTGCAGAGCAGCAATACCGCCAGCAGGTAGCGAACGCTCGCCTCAAAGTGCCACCATTCTTTATCGTAGTTGTTTAGATTCATCAAACCGCTTTCTTTCTCAAGTGATACGGGACAATATCACCGATCTTGTTGAAACCACTGGCGCTGACGGTCGGCCAACCGTTTAGCTCGGCGGTCTTGGTGTAGTAAATGTCCTGTCGGCTCAGTCGGCCTCGGATGCTTTTATGGTCGTCGAGCCAAACGATGAAACGATGTAAGGTTTTTTGAGCGAGGATGTAGAAATCAGCACGCTTCCCGTTGAAGTCTCGCCCACCTTCCAACACAACCTTGTCACCAGCTTTGAGACGCTTGCGAACATCATAGGACGCAACCTTCTCGGTGAACTGTGCCTGTTGGCGAAAGTCAAGTTCGTGCAAGTCAAGCGTGATGCCTCGATGCTTTACTTCCTCGACCGACAGAGCAACTGCGGCAAGAGATTTGAGAGTCTTGAGTTTACATCCAATGCCAACGTGAGTCGTGCGGCGTACCGTATCGGTCCAACCGTTGAACGAGCCACCACTGACATTGAAGCAATACTTCTCGCCATTGATCTCGACCGGGACATAGCTGTATCCCTTTTTTGGCAGGAGCGTAATTTCGCTCTTGGGAATCACAAAGTAGAAGTCTACACCAGCATGAGAGAACCACTTTTTGCGACCATCAGGCCAATGCGCTCTCGTCTCATGCACCTTCATCTGCTTGGCAACCATGTTCGGATGCTCAAAGCGAGTCGGTGCTTTGGGGTAGGTCGCACCAGCAATGACGATGATATAGTCTTCTGCACCAAAGATCACTTGGTACTTGTCTTCCAGTTTGACAATCTGAAACGCATCCGTTGTACCTTCGTCAACGACTGTGCCAGCTTCGGATAGCTTGGTTGGTTCTGTCAAATTCATTGTTGTTCCTTTATGGATGATGGGCTGTTCTCACCCATAGGACTTCGCTCAAACTACTCGGGCGCAACTATCCTTGAAAGTGACGGCAACTTCGCCGTCGTAGTCAGAATGATCGTCTCGGCCTGCGGCCTCGTCTCACCCATAGGACTTCGCTGCAACTATTCGGGCGCAACTACACGCAGGCTGCTGTTAGAGGTCAACTAGAGCGAGCGGCTCCCAGAAGAAATGACCAAAAATGTAAAGTAAAAAGGGGCCGGAAACAAAAGTGTTTGTCCCGGCCCCATCGACGAAGGGAGATTCGTCAGTTGTGTCAGTCAACTCACCACCAACTTCCCAATATGGGAATCATAGGTTCAATCCACGCAGCGAAACGTCTGGGAAGTATTCGTTGATGACTTCCGTTGACAGGTCGGACTCAACCATGCCCTCTTCGGGGTCATCACTTTCGCTTTGACCGATGAAGACTGCTGGACCCTTGATGTAGTCGTTGGGAAGCAACGAGCGGTCCAATTTGGCGAGCATACTAACAACAGCGTCAGTGGCTCGCTGATTGCGCTGTAATCCCTTGGAGATACCATCCTCGTCAACGTACAGGACGAACTCTTCGCCCACCGGGACAAGTTCAAGCCATCCATCATTCAGTTCGGCCTTGATGTCGTCATAGCCAGCAAGACTCTTGATTTCGACAGACCCATTGGGCTGCACAACAATTGCTCGGTTACTCATGGTTTTCCTTTCGGTTTAGTGTTCGGGCTACGGGTCGTAATCCCGACGTGACATGATCTACTTTGTATTCAGAATGATGTTCGGAAAAAGATTCACCGCCCGCATGATCCAGGGCAACTTCTTTTGCTTCTTCCTCGTTAGCTGCCTCTACTTCCATGTCTCGACAGGCATATCCAATTCTTATTACAGCTACAGTAAACTTTGGCATCGTTTTGACTTTCATATCGGTGGGTTTCGATTATAGGACTCTGCCCAAACTACTCGGGCGCAACTATTTTCCTGTGCAGCGTGAGTTCTTGCTTCATTGAACATGCTCCAAATTACAACAACCGATGTTCCCACAATCGCAAGGCGTAGCTCGTGGAAACGGATTCTCGGCGGTAGAATGGAGGAAAGAGGAATACCCGTTTCCATCTTTTCCACGGATTCGATTAAATGTGTCAAATGTCCCTCGCACCACACCCTGAACCCAACTAGCCGATTGAGCCAATGTGGTGTCAGCGGCCTTGGGAGAAAATACCACATGGATAGTCACGTTGTCATCTTTGGTGATGACTTTCGTTCTATCAACATAGGTGCATTTCGACAGTGCCTCACGAACTTGATTCCATCTACCACGCTCATGTGACGTGCTATCGCCAAACGTAAATTCGATTCTTTGACTTTCCCGTTTGCACATGAACCTGCGCCACAATTTTAAGCTCATTTGACAATCCTTTCGAGTGCCGCCACCAATTCGACCAGCGTTTCGATGGAGAATGTTTCGGCCAACTCTTCACGATTGTAAATGTAACTGTCACCCACTATTACATTTCCAACTGACTCGCTGTTGTATTCTCCATCGACAACTAGCTCGTTATCGACTTGACAAGTTGCCAAGTAGAATGAACCTTCATCGTTAATTCCGACAAGCTGAATTTCCTCGGTCGTTGGAATATAGGGGTCAACATCCGGCGCTGACTCGACCCATGTTCTGATGGCAACTCCTGCTTGGCACAGGTCAATTTCACGCTCGGCAGTACGAGCGAAATTCTTTTCTACGAGCGCAACTGCCGTTACAATCGCAGCGTCGTACAAATTGACGAGTCGAGTCTTTAGCTCAACTCCCACGTCTTTCATAAGTGCCATGAATGGTTCCTCCCTTGAAATGAAATTTATGTCAGGGTCGTCGGCCCCTCTGGATTCTTGTCGCATACTAACCTTCCGTTTTACAGGTCGATGGTGCGCTCCACGCACAAGTCACCTGATGGGCAATCTCTGGCCCACTTCGGGGTTTCCTCGCAAGATTCTCTGCTCCGCACTACGAGCGCATTGGAGTCGGGGCCTCAAATTGTCCTAATCGCACCCATGAGTCGCTCCTAAACAAATTTCTATTTTGATATAATCGCAGTCGTAGAAACCCCAAACCGACTCTGGCGAGTTAGAGCCAGATGGTCGGGCCTGCTTCGGCCTCGCCCTCGGATTCAAACCAACCATCTACGTTGTCGGCAAAGACTGCCTTGACCAGCGCCGCAGCAGCACCCCAATGATTGAGATGCTCGGACTGTGGTTCATCCCAAGTCTCTTCGGGATGGTGACGAGTAGCAGGGTCAGTCTTGTATCCAGTTACTTGCCACGCAGGAACCATGATGCAACGAGCGATACTTTTCTGCTCGGTTTCGATCAGGTCAATGCTGAACCCGTAGGGCGACTTGCGACCGTTGCTGTGGAGATACAGCACAACCTGCAAATCCTCGTATCCACGGTTCTCAATCTCAAACGAGACTCGTCCGAGATTGGGCAGTAGTTTCTCAAATGACTTGCCAAGCAGTTCGACAAGTGCATCTACCCACTTCTCGCCAAAGGCGACTTTATCTTCGTGGGACAGTTCTACCAAGCGTTTTTCGTTCATGTTGTTCCTTTCGGGTTGGGTTGTTCTCACCCATAGGACTTCGCTGGAACTACTCGGGCGCAACTGATCTCAACTCCGAAAGGGGCAGGCCGGTATTTTTCCTTGAGTTCGGTGAGGCGAGCAGTCGCCTTTTCGATCATTGCATCACGCTCGGCAGTCTCATCTTCACGGTAGTTGTTCACGTACCAACGTCCAAAACTACGCCAGAATTTGCCACCAAATCCTAGAGCGCCTTGAAATCTCCACTCTCGCACAACTTCGTGCGTTTGGTTATAAACAAAATGCTCTCGATTGCGTTGGTCGTCACGTAGACCACACTCTGCAACGAGAATGTCCCAAATTGCATTAGCAGTTGATTCATTCATGCTACATCCCTTTCTGCTAGTTGCCGCACAAGACCCATGAAAGTGCCTCCTGATGCAATCATGGTGTCACGGTCAAAGTCAGTAAGGACTTGTGGGTCTGCGGCTGCAACGTCGGCGTCGTCGCCATTCCCAATTAGGTCAAGGATAGTTTGCCGGTCAACTGGTAGGTCATTGGTTGGTACACGTGACTCATGATTATCAGGAAGGTTAGCAATCTGGAACCCGATACTTGGATCACCTTTCTTTGGTTCTCCATTGAATCGAGCACGTAGCTGCTCAGTCCGGATTTTTACCTGTTCGTCCAAGCCAAGAAGTTCTCCCGTCTCTTTGTCCCAAGCAAAGAGTTCTTCTGTCTTGTTGGAGAAGTCCCAAATGACCCAATTTCCGTCACCATACAATTCCACCAACCAATCGCCCACTCGGTACTGATGCGAGAAGTCTCGACGTGCCCAAGCGCAGTCGTCCCAATCTAGGTAGTGAACCTCGGCAAGTTCAATTGCCTTCTCTTTGTCGAGTGCCTCAAAGACAGTTTGCAAAATCTCATGTCGCATCCTGTCTTCGCCTTGCCGAAAACGAGGCGCAGGATAGTTGACAACTGCTACGATGTTAGCCTTATCGGTTCGCTCACTCATTGTCTGCTCTTTCTGGAATGGATGTCAATGCCGAGATACGCCAATTCTACCCATAGGACTCTTGCACAACTACTCGGGCGCAAAGAAAAACCGCTCGCCTAATATCAACCAATCCTGACTGCCAAGCAGGCCGCCTGTTAGAGGTCAATAACACGCATCATTAAGGTACTCATAGACGGTCCATCCATCTACACTGGGCAGAGGAAACCGATCCTCGTACTTGTGAGTCTGTGTTCCCCAACTTTCCTCCCAAGTGATGTTGCCACCATCTGCAATGAACTTTTCAACAGCAGCAACTACATGCTTGGGCGGCATGTCATCTTCGGAACAATCCCACTTGAGTTCTCCCCACGTTTCGTGGAAAGCCCAAGGTTCATCTTCTGGACTTCTGACACAATACCAATGAGAGTTGTCACGCTCCCAGAGGAAAGATGCCTCTTTGTCCACATCGTCGATCAACTTCGAGAGTTCTTCTCTTGTTGCACCACCTTCCAAAGTGCCACCAGACACTTCTGCGTCCGAACCCTCAACGATAGAGGACACAGACATTCCGACAACATGCTGTCCTTTCGCCTTCATCTCTTCCAGTGTTCCCAACTTTCCAAGAGTGTCACAGTACAACCATACTGGATCACCTTTCTTTGGTTCTCCATTGAATCGAGGACGTGACTCATGATTATCAGGAAGGTTAGCAATCTGGAACCCGATACTTGGACCACAAGCATTGTACTTGTAGAGCGTGCGATAGATGTACCAGAGGTTGTCAGCACCAAATTCTTCGGCCAATTCATCGACCAATTTCATTGGTTTGGTTGGTGATTCGGGCAGAGGATACAGTTCGAGTGTTACTTCGAGTGTAGTTCTATCACCGTCCACCTCAATTAACTTGCACTCGTCGCTCGTCTCAAGTGCTTTACGAAACGACACAATGTCAACGATCTCTTCATCTTCAATCGTATAACTGTCGTTCAGCAAAAAGTAATCAATGACTTCCTTTCCACCACGCTTGTCCATACGGAGTTTGCTGGTGTCGAGGGTGATGCCATCAAATGAAAGTTTGTACGTTCGTTTCTTCACAATTGCTCTCCTGATTTGGGGTCGTCAGAGAAGTCTTCGGTTTCGGCATCAGTAATGACCTCCAATCTAGTCTCTCTGGCGGGATTGCCGAAACTGCGGTTGGCGTCTTGTGGCTCGCTGCGATGGTACTCACGGCGAGCCTCATCACGGTCGTATCCGCAGTACAGGACTTCGGTGATCCAAAACGATTCGGTGGGCTGGAGAGAACTGGTGCTTCTAACGGAAACTCGGTACATCTTTTCCATCTTGGTTTGCTCCTAGTGAGTGAGAACGGTGCTGTGGAAAAATGAGTGAGGGGCCAATCCCCTCACTCATAGGACTCTGGTCAAACTTCCGGGGCGCAACTAACTTCCGGTTGCAACGATCTCTGCGAGGGAGATTCTTTTGCCTTCGACAAGAATCACAGCGTTGTTGTAGCCGCCATAGTCAAAGTCGTACCATGCTGACTTGCCATGCTCTTGCTCGGCCTTGGCAACTGCTGCCTCGATACGTCTTGTCCCACCATCGGTGATGGTGATGCTCATGCCTTGTCGCCCTTGTCGAGTGGCAACATGGAATCGCTTAACTTCGACTGCTTCGGTCACGTCCACTTCGGAAGCGTCTGTGATATGTCGAGCAGGCTCATTGGCGCACTGCCAGTTTGGTTTGCCCATCGGCTCGCCATCTTCGGTTTGCGCTGGGGTCGTCCAGCTTGCGCCTGGGTTGGAGAGATTGACACTGTTCCAAATCAGGATGCCACCACGATGAAGAATCCAGTCGAGGATGCGTCCAGCGTTGGCGTGGTCGATTACGTGATTGCTCATTTGTCTTCCTTCGTGAAAAGTTTTGCGTCTTCCTCATCAACCAAGAACGAATCGAGTGCCTTTCTCGTCCTGATTGGGTACAGCCCACGCTTCTCATCACGACGTTGTTGCTCGGCCTTCCATTTTTCCCATGCCTTGACGTTTCGTTCGACTGCTTCTAGTACGATATTGAAGTCACTGCTGCCGAATCCATGAATATCCATCACGTCATGGTCGCCAGTGTAAAAGATCACTGCTTCGTACACTTGACACAACAGGTCGTGCAGATCGTTGTCGGCTTTTGGAATTGAAAATTGGAAGTGTCGGCTGTCGGTCGTCCTTCTCATCAGGTTGATGGTCAAGTCGGACTCATTGGGGAAGTACCTGTCGAGCGCTTCGGTGATTCGGTGTAGTTCGTTCATTGTTCTCCTTAAAATGGCGGCTCGTCAGTGACGATGGTTTCGCTGCGTGGATTGAACGGGTAAGGCACTTTGACCTTGGGCCGAACGTCGTAGTAGTATTCGTCGCACTCTTCCTCTTCGTTGAAGCGATTGGCTTGTAGCTCGGCTGCTTCACGTTCAGGATACTCTTGAACCATGACAACACGTTCGCCCAAGATAGCGTCGGTAGATGGGCAATAAGCCGGTCCACAATGCACAAGAGCAACCATGCCACGATCAAGCGCCTTGGCGATTTCAGGGTCAACGAGAGTGGTTTCCATGCGGCTCTGTGCGAAAGCGTTTTCCGCATCGGAGCGAGGATCGTAGTCTAGTTCTTCTCGTTCTTGAATGTTCATGGTCATGTTGTTCCTTTCGTTGAAGTTCGCAAAAACGCCTATGCGTCTAAGATTTTTATTTTATCGGCAAGGCACCAATTACCGCCCTGAGACGCTGGACGCTTAATATCTTGCGTGCCAATCATCAAAACTCGACGCCAAACACGCTGCTCACCGCTTGCGAGTCGCTCATTCAGGTGTGGGGCTAACGGCTGATAGCAGCAATGCCAGAAAGGGCGATATGCGAAGCCTTTCTTCTCGTGGCACGACTCGGCTTGCATCCATTCGCCTACGGGGAGCACAGCAGCGGCATTGATGAATAACGAGCCTAGAGTGCCGTTTTTACGGAACTTGAATAACTTCCAGCCTTGTCGTTCGTTGAGGTTTTCGACTTCTGCTCTTACTGTGAATCTCATGGGTTCCCTTTCTGAATGATCGTCTCGGCCTGCGGCCTCGTCTCACCCATAGGACTTCGCTGCAACTACTCGGGCGCAACTACACGCTCATTTTGCTATCTTTCCTTCCAACTTCTTTCGGAATGCGTCACGTCCTTGGCGGCCTTCTTTCTCAAGCCACTCTTTGACATGATCTTGTGATCCCCAACAACCGTTGGGTGCTTCATTGTAAATGAACATCACAATGTCACCAAGGGTTTCACGATTCCCACTATCCGCTTGTCCATAAGCCCCAAAAAGGCTGTCGGTCAGGACGCTGTGAAGGAATCCGCCAGTGGGCACACCGTATTCGATGTAATCCCGCAGAGCCTCAAGCGTAAGAGGTGGTATCCGGTCTTCGTACTTCTCGTAATCAACTTTAACCAATGCCATTATTTGTCTCCTTAAACGGGGTAGGGGATTTCGATTTTGATATTGTCGGTGTCATAGCCCTTGTCGAACCACAACGTCTTGCCGTACATTTTGCCGTTGTACTCTCGCTGCTTCTCTGGCTGATCGAGGAAGTGATAGTCTTCAATGCCCTGCTCTTTCAGGACTCGTCGAATCGCTGCCTTGGTGCTGCGGAGAGGCTTTGCCCACTTGTAGACTGGAACACCGAACCAGGGTTTTGGCTCGTCAGGCGTCAAGTAGATGAAGACGTTGACGTAGTAACTGTCGAAGTCGTCAGACTGTACGGAATCAACACCGTCGATAGCATTGAGTGCTGCAACGGTCGCTTCCAGTCGTGTTGATTGGTCGGTCGTCATGCTCATGGTTGTTCCCTTTCAGTGAAAATGGGTGAGGCAGATCGTCCTGCCTCACCCATAGGACTCACGCAGAACTTTTCAGGCGCAACTTACTAAAGACAGGCGACTTCCTAGACGTACAGAAGGCAGGTGTCTTCAAGAATCTCTAATATCATTATTGGAAATAACAAAATCTTTCTTTTGTTCCCCGTCATCTAACGTGATAATAACTTCACTACTTTTATGATCGCCATCAAGTGACACATCGTTAATGCGAACATCCTCATATCGTCGCAAGGCTTGATAGATTATGTCTACTAATTCATTTTTCATATTACTGACCTGTGTCATGCTTCCACCTTTTACGTGTTTGAGGATGCTTGCGTATCGTTTGCGGCTGGTTGGGCTGTGGGACACACTATTGTCCAAGTAACGGGCAAAGGCGGTTTTCCACTCTTGCGGAATGGACTCCAAACCAACAAATCGACAACAATCTCGTAAGTAGTCGATATGCGGAGTGCAATGAATCATGGCATGTGGCTTTTCCCCTGGCTCAGTCCAGAGCGGAGCGTGGCCTATGCCATCGTAGCACCCGTTGGCAGTGTTGATGCCATCTTCGTCGAACACAAGCACGTACCCTCTGGCGATGCCAGTGGCGATGCCT
>Ga0080013_1002356_pt2 | contig 15338 bp, 14 predicted proteins | sample ETNvirenome_6_85_FD_69236 | JGI IMG/M metagenome (GOLD analysis project Ga0080013, IMG submission 69236) | Marine viral communities from the Pacific Ocean - ETNP_6_85 (SPADES assembly) (version 2) | ecosystem: Environmental > Aquatic > Marine > Oceanic | place: Pacific Ocean | collected 2013-06-19
CTGTAGAAGTATTTACATTCGTATTTGAATTATTAGCAGTCGAAGTCGAAGTGTTTGTATTTGTTGCAGTCGTAGTGTTAGTGTTTGTATTCGTATTTGTGTTGGTGTTTGTGTTTGTGTTGGTGTTGGTGTTGGTGTTGGTATTATTTGTAGTCGTAGTATTGGTTGTGTTTAGGTTGTTGTTTTCACAATACTCCGTACCATTAGCACATCCTGTTCCAGTTTGATCTGGTGCATCAGCATAAAGATTAATGTTAAAAAACACTAATCCTAAAAGAATTAATTTGTAAATATCCTTTTTCACCTTTAAAACTCTATTCTTGAATTAAAGGCATCCTTGCTCCTGGGTTAGGAGTCTGTAAGCCATTTATTCCTTGCAATAAGTTGTCTATATAAGCTTGATTATAATAGCCTGAGTAGTCTGTTGGGTTGTTAGCTAGGTAGTTCTGTAAGAAATCAGTGTTACTAGCATCCATCTGGTCTTGATTATAATAACCTGAGTAGTCTGTTGGATTATTAGCTAGGTAGTTCTGTAAGAAATCAGTGTTACTAGCATCCATCTGGTCTTGATTATAATAATCTGAGTAATCTGTTGGATTATTGGTTAGGTAGTCCTGTAAGAAAGCAGTGTTACTAGCATCCATCTGATCTTGGTTATAATAGTCATCGTAAATACCATATTGACCTAAATCTAAAGAACCAATTCCTTCGGGGTTGTTTCTCATCCAGTCTTCAATAATATTTTGAGAATTATTGTTTATATAATCATTGATTAAATTTTGTATTGCTTCTTGGTCGTAATAAGGTTCAAGAGTAGGGTCAGTGTACACAGGTTCTGTAATATCTACAGGAGTAGCTGGTGGGTCTTCAACATCATCAGGCTCGACTATTGGTTCTTCAGTTGTGTCGGTTCCAGTTCCAGTTCCAGTTCCAGTGTCGGTGGTTGTTGTGGGTGGTGGTCCAGCTAGGATTGGTCCAAATTGTGCTTGTTGCATAGCCATTAATCCAGCTAACTGTTCTGGTCCACCTGTTGGTTGAGGAGTAAACCCATAAGGTCCAGGATCCCCTAGACTTGGCAACCCAGAACCTTGCATCTGTATTGGGGGTGGTGGGGGTTGTGACTCAGCTTTCTGTAACCCATAGGGGTTAGTAACTGGATCATAAGGATCCATTCCTCCTACTGGGACACCCATTACTGGTTGGTAATCGCCAAAAACATACGACATAATCTTCTCCTAATCCTATAATCCTAAGAAATCATCCATTGTCATTCCTGGAGGTATTTCACCTGTGGTTGTTCTAATGTCAAGATATTCTCTAATATCTCTCCCTTTAGTTTCCCAATATTCTGAAACTACTTCATTTGGACTTCTACCTCTTCCTACTCTTCTAGTGTAGTCTAGTAAATCAGATAATACTCCAGGGTCAGATAATTCAGGTATATCAGCTTCTTTTACAATTTTGTAAACCCCTTGTTGTGTTTCATCTAATTGACTGAAAGTCATGTCTTTTAGTTTTAAGGGGTTTCCTTGCTCTGATATTCTTGGACCCATCCACCCTGCTCTTTCATCAAGAGAATAAGCTTGACCAGGAACACCTGATTCTACTTCTACTTTCGTTAAATTTTTAGTAGAGAACTCAGGTATCACTTCGTTTCCTTTTTCTAATTTTTTTATTCTTTCTCTGTACGTTGCACTACGAGCAGGACCTATTTTCTTAAGGTAGCTGTAATCCATTGGACCAAATGATTCAGGTGGATCCAAATCGCCTCCTCTACCTACTGCTCTCGGTACTGGTCTAGTCATAGCAGCACTTGTGCCAGCTGGTGCGAGATCTTTTATACCACCAACACTTTTATCTACAGGTATTAGTTCACTAGCACCTCTTAACTCGTCTTGCATTATTCCGTATTCTTCATCTCTAACAGCACGAATACCTTTTTCTTCTCGGATAGCGTCTCTAGTTGCGTCAAATCGTTCTCTATTTTTATCACTCATTCCGTGTCTAGCAGCATCTCTTTCCACACTAGCTAACTGTCTTTCTACGTCATCAAGTTCTCTTGTCCTCATCTTCTTGATGCCTTGTTTTGTTAATTCGTATAATAATCTTATCATGTTAATATCCGTGTTTCATTTTAATTAATTTAACTGGACCACCCTTGTTGAAAGGTGCAGGACTGTATTCCCTTTCTTTTGATTTAGTAGCAAACTCATCTGGACCAAATAATTCTAACTCTATTTCGGTGCCTGTTTGGTCAGCACTATAACCCTGTGACCTTTGAGGATCCAGTTGTGCTCCAGTATAATCTTGTTCTGGGCTAAAGCTGATCAACTCTCTGACAATTCCTTGAGTAACAGGGTCACTTAAGAATCTATCCAATACGTTAATGTTTCTAAGCTTTTTAGGGTTTAATAAACCATCGATAACAGCTTTTTCTTTCCCAGACTTACCTAACCTCAGTGCCGCAGTTATCATTCTTCCAGGTCTTGTAAAGATACCAACGTAAGCCCTTACAATATCTAGTCCTGCTTTTAATTTAGCATCCCCTGCCACATCAACTGCAGATTTCCCTTTAGGAAGCAATGCCCTTAGATGATCTCCCCAATCGTTCAAACCTTTAGCAAAATTATCACCGTACCAAACAGCCATTTGGTCACCGTGTTCATCAAGGTATTTAACAACTTTCCTAGGATCCAACTCTAGAGAAACCTTATCACCAGCTTTCCTAGTTATTTCAGAAGTGCTCTTAACAAAATCTTTATAGATCATACCTTTGTACGAGTCTATAAATTCCTCTTTCATTGAGCCTTCTAAATTATCTATCGCATCTTTTAGATTTCTAGTGTATGTAATTTCATTAGACTTAAAAGTTGTGTCAAAAAGCTTTTCGGGTTGGTCTAGTAATTCTTCTGCACCCCATGCAAACTGAGTTAAAGCTTTACGGCTTTTTTCTAATCCTTTTATTTGTGCTTGAGAATACACAGAAGCACTAGCTGCATTTTGAAAACGCTTAAAATCTTTAGGATCAAGCCACTCTTTCATGGCGTCACCATATTGATTCATGAAAGAATTATGTTCTGCCTCAGTCAATCTTCTTGTTTCTCCCGTAGCTGTTTGCATCTTCTTACGGTACAACCCTTTAATTGCAGAACGAATAGCCATTAACCCATCCAACCCTTCGGGTGTGTTTAAGATAGCCCTTAAAGTTCTTCTTCCCTGTGGGTTATCATTCATGATAGCTTGTTTTACAACAGCTTCATCACCTACTTCGTACCTACTTCCTGATCCTTTTAATTTACGAATTAATTTTCCTGATATATCACGAGTAAAATTATCATTGAATTTAGCGTATCTTCTTTCTATATCAGCCAGTTCATCTAAAATGTTTGGGTTACGTTCTATAATTCCTTTACCCCATTTAGTGTTAGGATCTATTAACTGTTCTCTCATCCCTTTGAGTTGGTTTTTCAATTGTTTTAAGAAACCTAACTCTGGGGTTGAGGCACCTGACTCTGCTGATTTTTGAGCCTTCTTTATTTGTCCATTGACGTTAGTGATAGCACGTTTGAGTTGTTCGTAACTTACCTTCTTTCCTGTTCCTGGTTCTTTCTTTAACCCTAACTCCAGTATATCTTCTATAATTCTTTTGTCCTCTATTGCTAAAGAGGGAAGAATATCTCTTTCTATTTTCTTTTGGTTCTTTTTAGCAAAGCTGATTAAATCAGTAGTATCAAAAACAGGATTACCCTGTATGTCTTTTTCTATTGCTGCATATTTAGTGTCAAGAACATCGTCTACTTTACCTCGGACTGTTTCTACAGCATTCCTAACGGCAAAACCAGATTGACCCATTGTGGTAGCCCCTTCTATAAAATCATCTGCTGCTGAAAGTGCTTCTGCTTCTATATCAAGTATCTCTGACTCTAGTCTTTGGACCTCAGGTCTTCTTTGTTTCTCTATGGCTTCCTGTATTTCAGCACCTCTTTTTGACATTTTTGCTGGACCAATTTCAAGAACATCCTCTAGTCCTTCAGATTGTTGACCACTAAACTGTTCTCTAAGTGTTTGTTCTTTAATAGCGTCTTGTTCCGCCATGGTACTTCTGATTTCATCGTACTCTTTCCCAGCTTTACTCTTCATTTGAGAAAGTTCTTGCCAGTACTCTGAAGCTGGTTGTTCATCCGCCCCTTTGACAGAGGAGTGTAGTAGTATTTGAGGAGCAGTTAAGGTTGCTGTTATGTCGTCAGATTCTTTCATAACTTGATCGTACGCTTCAATAAACACGTCTTCATCCCATTCTATTTTAGGACTTATATTTCTAACACCTGCACTGTTCATAACTTTTCTTAATAAACTAAATGCTGCGGAACCACCTGCACCAAAAGCACCAACCATTCCTCCATGCTTCATGGCTTCTATCATCATAACCATATCGTCATCGTACTTAGGGGATAGATAACCGTTATCCCTCATGTTATTCAGTTGAAGATACCTCATGATACCTGCTGCTGTTCCTTCTGCCGTAACACCTGCTGTCATTCTACCCATTGGACCTGAGGGAGTTAATGCTGCTGCTGTAATACCTGCTGATACTTCCCCAACCAATTCAGGTAATTCTGCAGCTACATCTGCAAACTGTAGTCCTGGAGCAAATACCGTTTGATATTGTCCTTCTCTTTCTGGGTCACGGTACATGTACCGTTGAGAACGTGGTTCTTGTTTTACCGCAAAGTCCCAAGGTGATCCGTCTGATTCTGTAGCATCAGGGTAGTAATCTCTTAAAACTTTTTCTAGTCCTCCGCCTTCTTGTACTGAAAAACTATCATTAGGTAACCAAGTAGCTGTACGAACCACACTAAACGGAGCACCTGATGTATCCACACCCATCCTATTAAGGTATTCATCTTCATCTTCATCGACAAAAGGATACGCTTCTCGACCTACTTCTTCGGGCATCAATTCAATATTCCAATCCCCTAGTCTTTCTCCTTCTTCAGGGAAGAACGGTAAAGGTCTACTTGTTCCAGGTTGCCTTTGTAACTCAGTCGGTATGTATTCCTCGGGCATTCTTCTTGATCTTTTTCTGTGGTATTTATAGACACTTTCAGGGACACGAATAGTTCTACCCTCTACATCAAAAATGTCTGAATTGACAGTTCCTGTGACATCTAGGGCTGGACTTTTAGTCGTTAAATACCTATTAAGAATTTCATCTCTCAGGTCTTGTGTGTCTTGTTGTATCGCCATATTTTAAAAGGAAGTGTACCACTTCATAAACTCTTCCATATCTTCTCTACCAGCATCAGTATCTGGGAAAGCATCTTTTATTCTTTGTAGTGTTATTTGTTTAGCACTTGCTGGGTCGTTGTACTCTTCATCGTATACTATTTGTTTAGCTAGTTTACCCCAGTTAATTGTTTCACCTGTGCTTTGTATCCTAACTATTTTATCTGCTTTTCCGCTTTTATCTGCTCTTAAGCCACGAACAAAGCTAGAATACGTGTCTGGTTTTTGTTGTACAGGAACTATTCCACCAGTAGCGATAGAGGTGGATTTCCTATTAGCGTCTAGTTTTTCCATTCTCTCATTTATAAATGCTAGGGTTTTTTCTCCTCTTCCTCCAGGAGCAAAGTATTGATTACCTACTTCCATTCTCCCTACTTGAGGAAGATCTGGACCTCCTGGGTTGTCTATTAAAACTTGAGTGTCTCGGTAAATTCCGTCTTCACCTGCTTGTCTTTGATAATTCCTAAGAACTTTATACTCTAGATCATTAACAATATGTTGAAACCCTAATAAAGAACTAGCGTTAGCACCAATCTCTTGCATAAACCTTTCAATATCAGCGTTAGATATATCCCTACCTTTTTGTTCAGCTAATAACTTAGCAGAAGAAATAGCTAACCCAAACATAGCAGCAGTTAGTCTATCTTTTTCAATACCTGCTTTTACTAATTTCTGACCCCAACCATAGTTTGCAATTTCGTCTTCGTATTTTTCCTGGAAGTTCTTATATAGAGAATCATAACTCTGACCTGTAATTGCTCTTCCGTCTTTTACTAAATCATCCCTGTAAACTTTATAGGCTTCTTTTGCACTGGCTATTATATTACCAGTTCCTGCTAAGAATTCTGCGGGACTTCCAAATAAACCTTCTTTTGCTGCTCCTCTAACTAAATCGATGTTGTCTAAAACTTTTCTTGTGTTTAAATCTAGATCAGTTAGTTTTTCCCTTTTTTCTCTCAGTTCTGAAAGTCCTGCTCTAGTCTCACCATAACCTCTAATATCTCCGCTCCTACCTTCCATCATTGTCACACTTCCGTCAGTGTTGACTGTCCAAGTCTTCATCATCGTGTTAGGAACGTATCTTGCTGTTTTTTCCCCGTTTTCTAAAGTAGTCATAGGGTTCTTTAATAATTCAGATTTAGGAATAAACTTAGCTATTCCTTCTTCTAAATCAAAGACAGCCTGAGTATCTCCAGCTTTCATGAACTCGTACTCTTTTCTTGGATCACTGGCAGGGAGAGTTAAATATTCTTGCATAGATATTTGCTCTACCTTACCGTCAGGGGATTGAATAAAACCAAAAGTTCTTGCGTTAGTTGAGTCTACTGGGTTAACTGTGTAACCTGCTGTTATAAGGTCGCTATCTAATTTAACATTACCTGCAGCTGTTGGGGTCATTGATCTATGTTCATAGACAACACCTGATTTATCAGAGTTATATTTAGGTATAGCGTACAGTTTGGGGTTTTCTTTTGTTTCTGAATATTTTCTTAAATTTAATCCTTGACGTTGATATGCTAAAGCTTCTTTGTCCCCCATCAAAATAGGTTCATCACTAATAGTAGGAACAATGTATTGTCCAATATTCCCAAGACCATCTTTACCACTACCGCTTCTTGCTATTTTATCAGCTTCTAGACCTAAATTAAAAGAAGTCATCAATAAGTCTTTAGCGTCTTTGTTCCTAATTCTTTCTAGTTGACCTTTAGTAGTCCCAAATGATACTAGGGCTTGACCAATTCCTGACATTCTAGAGTCACCGCTTTTAGAAGCGTTTAATAAGGCACTTGCTGCAGCAAGAAAAGGTAGTCCTTCATCAGGAGCGTCTTTTAGGTTTCCGTAATCTAAGCCAAGTGTTTCAGCTATGTAGTGTTTGAAGAAATCAATTCTATCTTCTATAGGCATGTTCGCGTCACTGAAAACATCATTAAGTCCAATTTTTACTAAAGCGTTTTCTTGAACAGAACCACCAACACCAGACGAAGTCCCATCTCCTTCACTTTCAAAGTCTTCTAAGACAGACAACTCAACAGCGTTTAGTTCTTGAACTAAATCAGGTTCATTTTCCCCTATGCCAAAAACTTCTCTGCTTGTGTTTTGTATCTGTACTTCCATCTTTCTAGCTTCTAAAACTGCATCTGGATTCTCTTGGGCATATTGGGGGTTTAATCCAGTTAAAGCTTGTGTACCTATGTCATTAGGTAAATCAGTAGAGAATACTTCTTGTTCTACTTCAATATCTGGGGCACCAATTGGTGGAGGAATATCTCTAATGTTAGCGTAAGTGTCCATTCCTCTGCTATTGTTTATAACTTGAGCAACCGTTGTTGGATCAGTTCCAGTCATTGCGGCAATTTGGTCTATGGGTACGTTAGTTTGATACAGTCTGATAATAGTATCTTCAACATTTTCCTGAGGATTAAACATGTTGGTGTTTCTAGGTTGAACTACACCACCCATCGGATTTTCTTGTTGTCCTACTACAGAAACTATGCCTGCGTTTGGATACCCCATATTAGTTGCCATAATTAATTACCCCACTGCTTATATGCTCCGTATGCAGAAAGAGCAGTTGCTAAATTATCCATTAAAGAATCACTTCCAGTTCCTGTTACGTATCTGTTAGTAGTTGATGTACCCCCTAATGCTCCTAGAACAGGAGAAGTCATTCCAATACCTTGACCAAGTATTTGACTAGGTAGGTTGTATTGACCCACAAAGTTTCCGTAATCTGTGTCGGCTATTCTTTGCTGCATTCCTTGCTGCATTCCACCACCCTGCATTAAACGGTTAATGTCTTGACCTTGTAGACCGTACTGCATGCCACCTAAGTTAGCCATGTTCATACCTGTATTACCTAAGAATTGTCCTAGACCTAAACCAGCTTTTCCTAAGCTAGTACCGTAGCCTCCGTAAACATTAGCAAGTTGACTTCCTAAAGAACCAACACCACCAGCCACGTTACCTAAACCACCAGCCACGTTTTGTAATCCACCAGCCACGCCACCGTAAATATTAGCTAAGTTTGATCCTGCTGATTGTTGTAGTTGTCTCTGTAAAGCAGATTCACCCATTGCTGCCTGTTGTGCTTGTGCATAGTTTTGACCATAAAGACTAGCAGCAGTATCCCCCATTGCTGTTTGGCCAGCCCTTTCTATGTTTTCTTCCGTTAATCTACCACGACTACCGCCAAAAGCCCCAGCACCAACAGCAGCATCTCTAGATGCCGTTCTTTGTCTGTCTATGCCTCTCCTCATTTGACCTAGTGTTTTATCCACTACATTTTCTGTGTATGGGTTCATGTAGTTTCCTACACTATTCGGGTTGTATCCCTGTAAAGACTGACCATAAAGGTTACTAGACATCCCAGGAACATTACCTAAAAGTCCTGCACTTTGACCGTACATTCCTGCACTTTGACCTAAGAGGTTCATTCCTTGCCCAACTGAACTTTCTGTGGCACCTATACCTCTTCCGTATAAATCCCCCATTTGGTTGTAGCCTTGTGTAGCTGTGTTCGCACCTCTTGTCAACCCTTGTCCTGCTGCATTAAAATAAGGTTCGTAAGACCCTACACCTTGACCTATTCTGTTAAACCCCTGTTGTTGCATTTGGCTAAACGGAGCCACCCTCATACCTTGATAGGTGTATGGATTCATTCCTGGAACACCCATAGTGGCGAATTTATTGTAAATGTCTTGATTCAATAAAGGAACCATTCCAGGAACGCCTGCTCCTGCTCCTGCATAAAAATCAGCTAAATACTGTGGAGGAAGAGATCTACTCGTCTGATCTAAATATTGTTCTTCTGCCATTAAACTACTCCTCTGTTAAATTGTGGAAACTGCATAAAGTATTTACGTTGCAGTACTTGGTTTTCTAATTGTTGTTGTATTTCTGCTGAATCATTGATTTCTTTAGCTATTTGATGACCTCTTTCTATATCACCACCGCCTAAACCTCTAATAGCTTCTCTAGTTAATACGTGTTCGTCTTCAGTTAACATAGCAGGTATATTGTCAATAGGTACACCGTCCTGAGTAACTTTTGCTGGACCACCCTCGTACATATCTCGTACTCCTGGATTTGCTAAATCTTTTATATTCTCTTCTATTACTGCTTGTTGTCTTGCTTTATTTGCTCTTCTTCGTTCTATTAAATCTTTTATAGGTCTTCTTCCTCCAGGAATAACTGTACCCACTGTACCACTAACAAACCTATTCACAGCATTATTCGCACCACCTATTAAAGAAAGAAGTCCTGGATGAATTTGTTGATCCCCAACTGACATTTTTGACGCTATGTCTAAACCTCTATCTATTTTAGGGCTGTATGGATTAACTTTAACTGTTCCTACGTCTTCAAGAGCGTACATCAGATTATTTAATCTTTCTTTTGGTGTTGGTGGTAAATTAAAACCACTTGTTCTGGAGTCAGAATCTAAATAAGCAACAGGATTTGTTACTGGTCCACCTTTATCATACCCATAGGCTCTGCCAGTTTGGAACTGAGGGAACTGTAATAGATACTTACGTTTTTGTTCTTCTAGGTAATCCAGTAAATCTTGTTGAGGGTTACTCATACCACCTATTCCTGCTCCGCCTTGATAACCCATTGGACTTCCTGAAGAACTTCCACCTACTCCTGGCATTGTGGTAGCTGGTCTTAGTCCTCCTGTTAGATATTGTTGTTGTTGTTCATTAAGTTCCCCTACTCCTGTTGGTTTACCTTGTAGTGGGGGTTGCTCAAGTAGTCCTGCTTTACTGGCAGCTAATCCACCTATACCTACAACCCCAGCTTTTTGGAGCATGTTTAAACTTCCCCAAGCATCTCCAATTGAAGGGATAGCGTATGGAGTACTTAACACGTTTTTTGCAGTAGGAGCGTTGAAAAATGAAGCAGCATTTGCCCCCACATTTTGAAAGAAGCCACCAATACCTTTTGTCCCAGTTGCAGAAGCAGGAGTAGCTTGCCAACCCCACATGCTGCTTGCTGTTCCAGGAACAACATTTTTTAAAGCCCCAATACCTTGACTTGCCCACGTACTGGGAACAGCAGCAGTGCTTCCTGAAGCAGCAGAACCAAAAGTTCCACCTTTAAGTCCCATGCCTTGACCAACACTGCCCAGAACATAACCACCTGCTGCATCTGTTACTGCATTTTTTAAATCAAACTTACCTCTACGGACACCACCACCAATAGCACTACCTGCTGCAGCACCTGCTGGTCCACCATACACAAAACCTACTACCGTTCCTACTATCTGAGCAACTTTCCTAAAAGCTTTCCCTAATTTTTTAAAAGCTTTACCTAACCCATATTCAGGGTAGTCTGTTAAAGGGTTGACTGAGTTATCGGCATGACCTACGGTGTACTGATCAGCGTTAAGACCGTGCTTAGCAAAAGATTGCTTAATTACTCTTTGAACAGAAGGATCTTCAGCTACAGGAAGTGGTAAAACTTTTTCTCCTGTTGCTAAATGACCTATTTGGTCATCACCTCCCCTACCTAAAGAAGCTAACCCTTGTGCGTTCATCCCCATAGTATATACTCCTTTCCTGTTCTCAAGCAACTCATTTCTTTATTCGTCCCCTTTCGTTGTGTGTGACGCTCCAAAGTAAAAAGATATGATAGCACTTGCTAAACCACCTAAATACCCTAACACAAGGTTAATTAAAGCTTCTGAGTTCTGTTCTGGGGGTTGGATAGTTACTAAAAATATATACCCCATAAATCCACCCACTACAAGAATACCCATTATTCTAGCTGTCCAGTCTTTACTGAATTTTGTTCTAGCATCTTGAACGTCTGCTGTTTCTAAAGCAAACAAGTCTATGTCAAGCTTTTTCATCTGGACTTCAAAATCACCTTCAACCTTTTTAAGTTCGGCAAGTTGCTCAGGAGAAGCAGTCTCCATAGCTTTTTGTATTTTCTTTGGTTCAGGATCACAACCTAAAACTTCTGAAAGCATGTTAGCAGCCATACCACCCATTGGTCCACCTAAAGCAGTTCCAAGTGTAGGAGCAACTGTTCCTACTAATGATTTTAATATACCTAATTTCATTTTATCTCCTCGGGATTAAATAACCCCTGTTCTATTAACTTTTCTCTGTTAATTAAATGTTCTGCTTCTACGTCATCTTTAGATTGACCAAAATAAGCTACGGCTAAAGAGTTTTCAATCATAGCTTCGTTTATGTTTACTCCGTCTACTACAACATTTCCTAAAACTCTACCGTATTTCCCTCTAGAGTCTTTTAACTTAGTTTCTATAACAACTTTAGTGCCGTTGTCCACCGCTTCTTTTAGGTAAGCCCCAGCCATCTTTCCTCTAGCCTTTTCATCCAAGTCACGAGTGCGTGACTCGGGAGTATCAATACCATATAAACGAACACGAGACTTAAAAAGGATATCAAAACCAAGATCAAGAACAACATCCACAGTATCCCCATCAACGACTCTATCAACTTTACAACTATACTCATACATTCTAATCCTCCTGTAGTACTCTATCTCTTAATCTAACTGCTCTATCCCCTACTTGGGTTGCCCACTTAGAATCCATCATTTCTACAGCAGCTTTTTCATAATCACCTGACTCTAACGCAGCAAGAAACTTTTTAAAATTACTAAGTCTAGGTCTACCTAAATTGAAACACATATTAGCTAGAATACGTTGTCTATTATCATTAAGTTCTTTCCACCAAGGCATGTTTCTATCTAACTCATTACAGACTACATCTATGTCATTCATTAAGCATTCTAATATTCTTTCTTCTGAAACTGGAGTACCTACAGCTTGACCAAACTCTTTATCGGTATCGAGAATTAAATGCCCAACTCCAAAAGTAGCAAAGCCAAGATGGTCTTCGTATATTTCGTACTCATAACCCTCATCTTTAATAAGTTCTTCTACTAATTTATCTTTATTTATCATAATATGTTTACTGATATCGAACCATTTGTCGAAACACTCAGTTTTCCTAAACCAGATACTCCTTCTACTCCTGACTGGTCTCCTTCGTATATATTTACCCATTTAGTTCCTGTCCATAATTGTAATTGAGATGTTGTTAAATTCCAAAGAACAAATCCTGCTCCAAATTTATTGACATCACGTTGCCCTTGATTAGCAGAAACAGTTGCGTCTATATCAACTTTATTTAAACTTAGTTCTAAAATCCTAGTTAGCCTATTAAAAGTGTCTGGAGGAATATAGTCCCCTGTAGCGACTGGTAATTTAGTTTCTAATAACTTAGCCATTATTTAATCTTAACCTCTATGTCTATTCCTGTTATTGTTTTATATAGTTTTTTGTGTGCTTCTATTGCTTCTTCTTTTGTGTCGTACCCTTTAACTAAACCTTGTTCAATTTCTTCACGAAAATATCTACCAGCTTCGTCTTCACTTACAATTTCTTTTGTTTTATTAAGAAACGTGGGAAGAACATAATATTTATCGTCAACAACAGGCATGCTTAAAAACATCGTAATTGGTTTTTCCTTTGTTCCTCCAGGATCTTTTAAAGAATTGTTGTGGTAATTATTCAAAAACATATAATTTTTTAAAAATCTTGTGTCATTCTTTGTTTCAACACTCATTATCTCCTACCACTCTGTTGTAAATCCATACGAGTTGCACCTACCCTAAACCCAACACCTAATCTTACTGATTCACTGTTATCATCGTCTGATTCGATTCTAAGTGCTGCTTGTCTTGCCCTTACTCTTACATCAATTTTAGAAGTGCTATTTGTACAAGTATTTGTTGAAGAAGTGGATAAACTTTCTGCTGGATAGTTTCTAGTTTTTACAACAAAATTAATAATCTGACCGTTACCTCCGTTTCCTGTGAACTTAATATCAGGTATTATTCTTCTTATCATTTGGTAGAATGTTCCTTCCCCTAAATCAAAATCACTAGATTCAATGTAAACATTGTCCATCGGTGAACCATCAGCGTCGTTGCCTGTTTCATGGTTGTATAAATAACCTACATTACTTGTTGTGTAGGTAGCAATTGGACTATCAAAAACACCTTCGTCTAACCAAGCTGTTCTGTTTAGTTGTCCGATGCTCCAAACATTTTCAGTGTAATTATAGGTAACGTATCTGTCTATTGCTATGGAACTGCTTGAACAATAGAACCAACCCACTTCATCAAATTCTTTATTTAAAGTAGCAAAAGTCTGGTACGCTTGCCCTATGTTAATGTCACTTAAAACATAGTTCTGAACACTACAAATCAGTTCTCTGACTTGTCCGTTATAGGAGTAGAAACCTGTTTTGTCCATCCAGAAAACACCAGCTGGTGAATTAACAGCAGCATGAGGAGCGATAAGACCTATTCCTTCGTTTACTAAATTAACTCCAAAAGTAAACGGTTGTCCTACAAAACTCATGGAGTACAGTGACGTGTCTGTCCAAACTAAAGTTTCTTGTCTGGCTCTAATTGCTCCAATAATTTGAGAACCAGCAGATAACCTAAAAGATCCTGCTGTATTATCAGGGAGAGGTTCCCATTGAGTGGCGTTTTCTTGGTCACTCCAGCAAATAAACAATGGGTCTGAAGCACTTGTTCTTTGGTTACTGGTATTAATAGGGTCTGCCCCAAAACAAATAATGTGTCTGTCTACATCACTCACTAAAATCTGTAACGCTTTGGTTGGTGCTTGATTAGCACCTGCCAAATCAGAAAAAGCTACTGCTCTAGCAGTTGCACCTGCGGATTCATCCCAATAATATATTCCACCACCACGAACATTCATCACTAAATCTTCACCAAAATTATCATGGCTCCAGTTCCTAAGTTGGTTAGAGGATGATATAGCACTAACTGAGCCAAACGTCCCAGCACTCCAAGTTCCAGCACCCCAACCAGATCCTTCCACATATACGTCTAGACCTACATTGATTTGATACGCTCCTACTACGGAACTACCACCGTTACCACTATCACTGCTATTAGCAGTTACGGTGTCTCCGTCTGTGTCTTTTGCTTCTATTGTGTAGGCATTAACGCTTGTCACAGTAGCGATTTGGTATTCCTGGTTAAGAACAGTTGCAGTAATTAATCCACCTAAAGTAGCTGCACCACTAAAAGTTACAAAATCATTAGCTACTGCTCCATGGCTCGTATCAGTAACAGTTATTGTAGCGTCACCGTTACTTGCTGAAAAGGTAACATCTCCAGCAGAAGTAGTGACTCTTAAAGGGGTTATATCGTTGTAGTTGTCTCCCTGTTTAACGTAATACTTCCATGTAGTACCTACCCCAAGGTAAGGTGTTAATTGTAGGTCTACCCACGCATGGAGGGCTCTGCAGGTGGACTGAAAAGTGTTTAAGGTGTTTTTAACCCATCCACCTATTTTTTCAGGGAAATTTTTACGGAAACGAACTAAATTTGCGTCATACCACCCACCCTCGTTTGAGTAATCTGTTCCTTCCTTGTTGATTCCAGGTCGGAGAGTGAATTTTTCTAGAGGCACTTAGTCTCCTAAAATAGTTGATCAGTTAAAATGGCTCCTGTACTTAATAGTAATGTAACTAACGTGGCTATCACAAAAAGTTCAAGACGTTTTATACGGTGGATGGTTTCTAACCAACGTTCAGTACAAACTGCCTCGTGTTTTTCGATATGGGCTGCGACTTCCATTACTGTCTTTCTAGGCATTTATTTCTTAGCTTTATCCTTTGCTTTTCCTATGTTTAAAGCTAAAAAGTCTATTGCCTTATAAAGCTTACCTAACAACTCATCTCCTTTAGGAGTAGGGGTTACGGCAGCCACTAATGAAGCTATTGCAATAATAGCGGTTATCCACATAAATATATTAATCAATGTCATCATCTTTTACCTCGTTTTCTATTTCTGTTGGTTGTTCTTGCATATCCCAGCAATTAAGGTTGGAAGCGACAGTTCTTCTTTCGCCTTCTCCCTTAAAAGGATATACCATGTGTTGCAACCAAGAAGGGAAAACCAACAACTTCCCTACTTCTGGTTGTATAACAAAAGACTGAGGCGGTCTCAATCTATCTGTATTCATTAATTCGTTT
>Ga0080013_1003832_pt1 | contig 15335 bp, 12 predicted proteins | sample ETNvirenome_6_85_FD_69236 | JGI IMG/M metagenome (GOLD analysis project Ga0080013, IMG submission 69236) | Marine viral communities from the Pacific Ocean - ETNP_6_85 (SPADES assembly) (version 2) | ecosystem: Environmental > Aquatic > Marine > Oceanic | place: Pacific Ocean | collected 2013-06-19
GGTGGTATAAGATCAGCTGGTAAGGAAGCTAGGTGTCAATTTGTACTTGATGCACCCATGCATATTTTACCTGTTGGGACCACTGGAACTACTGCACTTCCTCCTGCAACTACTACAACTACTCCAACTACAACTACTCCAACTACAACTACTCCAACTACAACTACTGCGACTCTTAAGAGTGCATTTGGTGGTACTGGATCTGCTATAAAAGCTACTTTTGCTGTTGGGTATGTACCCCCTGGTCAAACTCCTGGAGCTACTTTTACGGCTAATATAAATGCAAAATCTAACATTATCACTAATATTAGTAATAGTAGCGGTCTTTCTAAGGGAACAGCAATTACATTAATAAGTGGTGGTAATCAAGTTGGTTTGGGTCAAAGAATTACTGTGGGGATTGAATCTATTACTATTGTCACTACACCTTCAACTGGTCCAACTACTGCGACTGTTAGTAGTTGGTCGGTGGCTGGTTTTACTGGTGGTGCTATTAAAGGTGCTACTTTGTCTATTGGAGGTCCTACTGGACCTACTTTTACGGCTGATATTGATTCAAACACTAATATTATCACTAATATTAGTAATAGTATCGGTTTTTCTAAGGGCACCATAATTACATTTCAACAAAGTTCCGTGACAATTGTATCCATTCCATGACTTTTACTCCATCTACACTCTCTACTCCATGACTTTTACTCCATCTACACCCTCTACACCCCAGCATATGCAGCCCCTTCCTTTTCAAGGAGTTGTTGGAGTAAGAGTTCTTAATCCCGGTAGGGGTTATCTTGCAGCTCCTAATGGAAGTACTGGAGGACAAGGAAGAACTTGGTCACAACCAAATAGCACTATTATAAGACGTAATACTTTATTGTGGGAAATTCCTGCTAATCCAGGAAGGCAAGTGTGTGTAAATCCTGGTGATATGGTAAGACTTCCTGCAGGAACTACAGTTGTTACTGAACCTAATGAAGAGGAGATTATTGGACCAAATCCTCATATAGTGGAGTTTGTTGGTTGTTTTACCACTCCATCTTTACCTGCAGATAGTGTAGTTCGTGGATCATATCCTACTAGTGATAGTTCTTATCCAGTTATTTTATATCTATGTGAAATTTATGTTAATGCTTCTGGTGTTAGATATAGGGAAGGGGATGAGGTAGTAATTGAACCATCTATGGGTGCTACCGCATCTATTAAGGTTAATGATATGGGTGGAATTGTATCAGTTAAAGTTACATCTGGAGGAGAAGGATTTGTGCAAAGGCCTAAGGTTTATGTAAGATCTGCTACTGGATTTAATACAGATCTCATCCCAAGATTTTGTATAGATAGAATAAGTAATGATGAAATAAAAGAACCAACAATGCAAGATAAAATTATTAGTGTTGTGGATTGTGTAGGTAAAGTTCCTGCTTCAATATATGACGCTCCTTGCAGCACTTGTAACGATACATCTATGGTATGGTAAAATGTCACAAGCACCCGGACCAACAGCTGGCGCAACAGCCGCTAATTCATGTTTTCATACAGTTCGTCAAGGAACTGCAGAAGGAGAATTAGTATTTGCTAATCTTACCTATGATAATTGTCTTGATGCAGTGATGCTACAGAATTGTAGGAGTTTTAACCACTACATTGCTATGTGTGCTAGTGGAGATAATTATCGTAAGGAGGGGACTATTATTAGAGCCAAAGGTTCTATTCAGTTAAAAGCTGGAGATAATTTGGGTAATCAACCTACTCAAGGAGGTTCACCAGCTTCTTTTGTTCCTGGCACATCTCCTAGATCTAAAGGAACTCCCGCTATCTATGTAAATGCAGTTAATGGTGATATAATACTTGATGCTCCTAGTGGTAAAATCAAAATGTTGGCAGAAGATATTAGTTTAACTGCCAGAGGTTGTAATACCGAAACAGGAAATATCAAGCTTGATGCTAATGAAAAAATAATTATTAAAGCCAAAGATTCTATTGATTTAAACGCAAAAGTTTCTTGTAAGATTTTTTCTGAGAAAAGTGTTGAGGTTGTTGGGCAATCATTATGTAATATTTTTGGAGGTATGGTTGATTTTGCGGATGGCGCCACTTCCATCAAAGGATCTAAAGGACATAGTTCTTGGGAAGGAAAAATGAGGGAGATGGGTGGCATACCTGCAGCGTCTGTTATTAGTGATCATTGTGGATAAAGGAGAATTAAGAAAATGAAAGTATCTGATTTAGAAGTAGGAAAACAATTATTTGTTGGGATAGGAGTTCCTGAACCTTTGGGGAGGGGTGAAGAAGAGATAAGAGGATCTGCTTATATTGAATCACCTGTGATAATGGGAAAGTGTGATGATTGGACAGATGTAAAAGCAACTTTAATGGTTGCTAGAGAAGTTAATACAGATAGAGAGGAACATGCAGATCGTTCATTATATGTTAAAGGTAATACTTTTTTGGGGGGAGATGATGGAACGCCATACACCCTACTTCAAGTTGGAAATCATTTTATCGACGGGAATGATCAAACACCATACACGTTAAAAATTGAGAGCGTAGCAGGACATGCCATTAATATTAATAATGGAGCTGTTTGGATTGATGATGAAGGTGATGCAATGTTTGAGAAAGGAACAAGTGGTCAAACATTGTCTGAAAGGTTTGCATGGGCAGATGCAAGACCAGCTAAGTCTTTTGATATAAAACATCCATCTAAGGAAGGGTGGAGACTAAGATATGCTTGTATTGAGGGCCCGGAGGTTGCAGTATATTGTAGGGGAAGGGTAAAGAATAAAACAGAAATTCTATTGCCAAATTATTGGAAAGATTTAGTCCATACTAATAGTATATCTGTTCAACTCCAACCTATTGGTGCTCATCAAGATGTGATCGTGAAGAGATGGGATGATGAAAAGATTTATCTTCAGTCAAATGGAGGGATGCCTATTAATTGTTTTTATCATGTATATGCAGAGAGAAAGGATATTAATCCATTAATTACTCAGTATGAAGGTGATAGTCGGCAAGATTATCCAGATCCTAATCATGATTTAAATAAAGTTAGTATGGATGAACAAATATTTAATGATCCTAGATTCGCTGGACCTCTTAATACAATAACGATTTGAAGAAACTACTTTATATTGAGGAGAATTTTATAACTCCTGATTGGTATAATAATGCTTGACAATATAGTGTAGATCATTTAAAATAGGAGGAAAACAATGGCAGACGAATCACGGTACATGGTTTATGAACAGACAACAATGGGATGGAATCCTGTTGAAAATATTCCCGAGGGCGTAACCAAAGAAGAATGTATTAATCTTCACAAGATGATGTTGGAGAAAGGTGTGGGCCCCAATGATCTTAAAATAAGCAGGGTGAATTAATGGAATTTGAGTATGACTTTGAAGATTATGCTATCGATGAGGAGGGGGATGAATATCTTACGAGATGTGTTATAGATCCTATGAAGAGAATCATTTATGTAACTTCCAATGAGGGTGATGAAAGAAAGGTGGAGTGTGAAGATATAGAACAATTTATGAATGTGTTGGAGTTAGTGAGAGCTGTTGTACCTGAAGATATATTAGTTTATGTTAATCCTTTATGAAAGTTCTTAATAAATTTGATACTGATCAATTAAAAATATCCCGAGTTAAAACAACACCTCAAAATGTTCAAGAATCAAATGAGGGTCTTTTTTCTGCTAAATTAAATTTACCTAAAGCAGCTGATCATTGTGGAATGACACATAAGGAAATGAAAATGATCTTTTGGGAATATTTAAAGTACCATCCTCCAACTTATGAGAATAAATAGGGTATGGATATAAAGCTCTGGTATTCAAAGAATATGAAGCAATGGCGGTGGTCATTGCTTGATCCTATGACGGGAAAGCAACAGTCTGGCCAACAGTTTCATTTGAAAGATGCTATGGGTGATGTTGCTACTACTGTAGAGTACCTAATAAAGGATGGTTATGATGGAGAAATTGAAGATAGTGGACGAAGAATTGTTAGAAGCGGAACGGTGGATTGATGATGACTATCAAATGATTAATACATATTATAAAGCCAAAAGAAGGTATCCAGACATCCCCTTTTACCTCCAAGATGAAAATGGTGAGACCTATGAATTTGATATGACTGTGATATATCAGTATATTGGGAAACTTAATAAATAAGACCCCCCTTAGGGGTTTTTTTAATGCGATAAATAATCCATAATAGAATTAATGCGCAAAAGAGATGCCACTAAGTCGCTTAGATAATTTCCTGAAGAATGTTCGGGGTAATATCATTTATGTCAGCCCCAATGATTTGGATGCTACTGATAGTATTGAAAATCGTGGTAATTCGATGGGTCGCCCCTTTATTACTATTCAAAGAGCACTTCTGGAAGCATCTAGATTCTCATATCAGCAAGGATTGGATAATGATAGATATGGTAAAACTACTATATGTTTGGGACCTGGTGAACACGTAATAGATAATAGACCAGGATGGATTCCTGATGGGACTGCTAATTTTAGGTTGAGGAATGGAACTACATCTGATGATTTTCCCACTCTAACTACAGCTTCTAATTTTGATATTACTACTTCTAATAATATCCTTTATAAGTTGAATAGTATTCATGGTGGGGTGATTATTCCTAGGGGTATATCATTGGTGGGTACTGACCTGAGAAAGGTTAAGGTACGTCCATTATATGTTCCAGATCCAGTAAATGATAATATTGAAAGATCTTCATTGTGGAAAATTACTGGAGGAAGTTATTTCCTTCAGGTTACCATGTTTGATGGTGATCCTAATGGACAAGTATATAAGAATTACAATACTGATAAGTATGTTCCTAACTACTCTCACCATAAGTTAACTTGTTTTGAGTTTGTTGATGGGGTAAATGATGTAGATATTGCTGATACTTTCCAGACATATAAGACAGATAGAACTGATCTGGAAATGTATTATGAGAAGGTGGGATTATTATATGGTACTGCTACAGGAAGAGCTATTGAACCTGATTATCCTAGTAGCGGTCTTGATATTCAACCTAAAGTTGATGAATATAGAATTGTAGGACCTACTGGTGGTCAGATTGAAATTACTAGTATTAAATCTGGTGATGGTGTAATAGGTAGTAAGATTATTACGGTTTCTTTAGCTGAGGCCCTTAATGGATTGAATGTTGATACTGCATTCCAAATTAGAGGAGTGAATGGTGACTATAATGGTCAATACGTAGTCCAAGAAGTATTGACGACAGATAATGCAGGAACTACTTCTTTTACTTACCAAGTTTCTAATATTCCTGCTGTTTTACAACCAGCAGTGACTGCAGCCGTAGTTGAATTGGATATTAATACTGTTGTAGGTGCATCTCCATATATCTTCAACTGTTCATTCAGATCGGTTTATGGAATGTGTGGAGTTCATGCTGATGGATCTAAGGCAAGTGGATTTAAATCTATGGTCATCTCTCAATTTACGGGAGTTAGTCTGCAGAAAGATAATAATGCATTTGTAAGGTTTGATAGTACTAGTGGATCATTTAAAGATTCTTCTACTGTTGATAATATCCATAGTAATGCTAGTGCCAAATATAAGCCAGCTTACTATAACCACCATATTAAGGCATCCAATAACGCTGTTCTTCAAGTAGTTTCTATTTTTGCTGTTGGTTTCTCTCATCACTTTGTAAGTGATGATGGTGGAGATTATTCTATTACTAATTCCAACTCCAACTTTGGTCAAACATCATTATATGGAAAGGGATTTAGGAATAATTCATTCAGTAGAGATGATGTAGGATATATTACTAATATTATTCCTCCCAAGGAGAATGTATCAACTAATATTACTCTTGAATATGGATCAATTGATGTCTCTACAACAGTTGGAATCGCTTCCACAAGTAGACTTTATCTTTATGGGGAGACAAATGAAGCTTCTCCACCACCTTCTGTATTGCAAGGATATAGAGTTGGTGCTAAGTCAAATGATAAGTTAAGTGTTGGTATAGGAACTATAGCATATGATGCTCGTATTATTATGTCCGACACTGAGAAAAATGTCGGAATTGATAATCAAATTAGCTCGGTGAAGGAATCTGTTGTTTTAAGAAGTAGTGGAATTAATGATATTTCTGATTCTACTGTTACTTTTACGGCAAATCATGAATTTGCTAATGGTGAATCTATTAGGGTTGTAAGTGATAATGCTCGTTTACCTGATGGATTGAAGAGTAATGTAATTTATTATGCTATTTCTGATGGTTTAGCTGCTGATAAACTTAAGATAGCATCAACTCTTACAGACGCTACTAATTTAAGTGGTGTTACTTTTAATAATCTTGGAGGAGTTCTAACCGTAGAAAGTAGGGTAAGTGATAAGAATTGTGGTGATATAGGACATCCAGTTCAGTATGATAGTGGTCAAAGTCAATGGTTTGTTGGCGTAGCAACAGATAATGAGATTTATCCTAAGGTTATTGTTGATGGTACAGCTGGTCTTGGAAATGCAACCGCTAGGACTTACATTACTAGAAAACCAGATACAAGAAGTATTGAAGATAAGATTTATAAGGTTCGTTTTGTAGTTCCTTCGTCTGCTGGTATTACAACAGCAAGAGCTCCTAGAGAGAATTATATTATTCAAGAATCTAGTGATGTAACAGGAGCAACTAATAGTGAAGTAGCTTTGCTGTATAGTTCAGATGCTTCTTCTACTTTATCCAATAGTAATCAATTAAGGAATTTTAGTTTCTTACGTGATGCTAATTGGGTAAGTGGTGGAACTGCTTATTATACTAGTGAAATTCCTCATAAGTTGTCAGTAGGATCTCAAGTTAAAATTCTTAATGTCACTAGTACTAATAATGTAACTGGGGTAGCTAATTCTTCTTATAATGGAACATTTAGTGTTGTTGGTATTACTAGTGCATGTCAGTTCTATGTAACTGGAATGTCAGCAGATCCAGGAACATTTACTAATAATACATCTGTGAGAAATACATCTCTTCCTACTCTTCAACGTGTAAGGTCTAAGTATAATTTCTATGTTTATGATAGTGAACAGATTAGCGAGTACAAACAGGGCGAACAAGATGGTATTTACTCACTTACTGTACTAGATGCATCTCACACACCAGATGTTTCACCATTTAATGATTCTGCTACTTTCTCTTATCCTGCTCCTATTTCTAATCTTTATCCTCAATATGATAGGGATAATCCAAATTCCAATCCTTCTGCATCTATTTCTTATGCTGTTTCGGATCCATTGGGTCAAGTTGTTATTGATAATCCCAAGAATAGTATTACTAGAGGAGCAATTGATAAAGTTTATTGGGATTATGGAGTTGGTATAGGAATTACTGACATTGTTTCTCAGACTGGTACTGGTAATACAGTTACCATTTATACTGATATTCCTCATGGATTGAATAGAATTACTAATATGAGCATCACTTCTGCTGGTGCTGGATATGGTACTACTCTTGGAATTGCTGAAAGTCTTTATAATGCATCAGTTGGATTGGTGACTGAAACAAACGGAATAGATGCTACAGCTCGTATTAGTGTTGATACTTCTGGATCTGTTACCAGCCTTAAGATTATGGAGGGTGGAACTAATTATAGTGTAGGTGATATTCTTAGTATTACAGGAACTGCTACTACTACTGGATTTACTACTGCTACTGCAACAATTACTGCAATTGGAAATAATAGTGGAGATACTTTAAGAATTGCTGGAGTAACTTCTACTAATTATGAGGGTTATAATCAGCTCTATAGAATTACAGGTATTACCACGACTAAGGCAATTACTGCTGTTGGTGTTAATACTATTAGTAATGGAAGTACCACTGGTATAGGAGTAACATTACTTGCTAATGCTTATGGGCAAATTACTGGATCTCAATTAACTGTTGTTGGTGGATCTGTAGAGTATAATGGAACTGTGGGAATTTTGACTGTTGTTACATCCCAGGCTCATGGTTTAAGAGTTAATAATAATATTACTATTGGTAGTACTGACGGGGGTGATAATACTGATTTATATAATAAGGAGATGATTGTCACCAAGGTTAATAGTTTAACAGAATTTGAAGCTAATATTGGAGTAAGTACTTTAACTCCTACATTTACGGGAACAATTTATGGTTATTATCCTGGATTAGCAGCTCAATCTGGAACTATTACTCCTACCGATGAACAGTATGGTGGAAGAGTACAAAACATTTATGCTGGTATTACTACATCAGTTGGTGGATCAATTTCTGCTACAGATGTTTCAATTACTATTAATAACGCTCTTAATTATAATTTCAATATTGGTGATTATTTGAGGATTGATGATGAGATACTTAGAATTAAAAAAGTTGTAACTTCTCCAACTGTATCAGTTTTTAGGGGATTATATGGCACTAATGCAGCAGCTCATGATGATGACAGTGTTGTAAGAACGATTGGTCTTCCTCCAATAGAATTGAGAAGACCTTCTACTTTGAGAGCTTCCAGTCATACCTTTGAATATTTGGGATATGGAGCTGGTAATTACTCTACAGCTCTTCCACAAGTTCAGTCTGATCAACCTACATTCGAAGAGCAGATTTTGGCTCAGTCTATTACTAGTGGTGGGGGATTGACTGTCTACACTGGAATGGATAGCTCTGGTGATTATTATGTTGGTAATAAGAGGATTTCAGCATCTAGTGGTAAGGAAGAGATATATAATTCTCCCGTACCAACAATTACTGGTGAGGACGTTACTAATCCTAGCATTCTTAGTACAGATAATGTAGATGCATCCAGAAGAATAGTGGTTGATGGAGGTACTGATGGTGATATTCTTTCTGAGTTTAATGGACCAGTATTATTCTCTAAGAAGATAACTTCAACTTCAGATGAAGGTATTGAAGCATCTTCCTTTAAGATTCAAGGTGATGCTACCATTTCTAGAAAGTACACTGTAGGAATTGCAACTCCTACTACCGCAGGTAATGTTGGTGATGTTGTTTATAATTCTGAACCAGTTAAGGATGGAACTTTAGGGTGGGTTTATACCACAGATAATGGGTGGTATCCTTTTGGAAAAATTAGTATTGGTCAAACATCTTCAAAGTTTAACTTTAATAGACTTGGAATTGCAACGGACAGTTATGGGGATAATACTTTCCAAGTGGGTAGTGGAACTTCAATTTTCTCTGTTGATGGTTATTATGGTGTTGGTATTGGTACTACTTCTGATAGTTATAGGTTAAATGTTAAAGGAAATACAAATTTTATTGGGATTGTAACTGCTAGTTATTTTTATGGTGATGCTACTTATCTATCTAATGTTCCTACTGATAGTTTGTGGACTAATCCTTCTTCTACCAATAATATTATAGTAAAGGGTGATGGCATTGTTGATAGTGCTGATTTTAGTGTTGGTATTGGAACTAGTATCGGCCTTAATTCCACATTGACAGTTGGAACTAATCAAGAGTTCCCAGCTGGAATAACTACATCATTAATGGTTCATAACAGATCTAATTTTATAGGAACTGCTGATTTTGCTTATGAAGTTAATATTGCTGGTATTACTAGTATTTCAGATTTCCAGATAGATTATTCTAGTCTTGGTCGAATAAGAGCTGGTATTATAACATCAGCAGATCTTGTTATTGGAACATCAGGTACTGTACTTACAACTGATTCTACTAATTCTTATATTGGTTTGGGTACAGCTACTCCTCGCGAGAAGATCGATTTATCAGAACGTACTCGAATGAGTAGTTATTATGAAGCTCCATATACTGTTACTAGTAGTAGTGGAGTTGTATTATTGGATCTTTCTAAGGCTCAATCATTCCAACTTACTACAACAGAGGCAGTTACACAGTTTACTTTGAGTAAGGCAAAGGCCAATATGTCTACTACTTTTACAATTAAGATTACCCAAGATTCATCTACTGCTTATACAGCAGGTTGGACATTTAAGGATGATTCTGGAACTACTCTCACTGTTAAATGGCCAGGAGGAGTAGCACCAACTTTGACCAGTTCAGTCAGTGCAATTGATATTTACTCATTCATAACAATGGATGGTGGAACTAACCTTTATGGTGTAATAGGAGGTCAGAACTTCTCATGAGTCCTGTAGCAATTAGAACTTTTAGGACTATTAATACTAAATTAGATTTAAATGGTCCTATCCTATCATTTTCAGAACAACCTACTAGTGTAACTAGCTCGATTGTTGGTGACACTAAAACTTTTACAGCTACAGCAGTAGCTACATTTCCTGCGGGTCAAACTAGCAGAAACACTGATACTGGTACTATTACATATCAATGGTATACTAAACCTACTGGAATTGATGTAACGTGGACATCCGTTTCTAATGAAACAAGAACAAATGATAATAGTACTACTACTGTAATTAGCGGAGCTACAACAAATACATTATCTATAGCAAGTGTTCAGTATGCTGAAGATGGTGAGCAAGAATATAAAGTTAGAGCTACTTATAATGCAAGTGCTTATGGTAGTGGAAATTTAAGTCCTAATGCATGGAATAATCCTTTAGATTCCAATTCTGCAAGTTTATCAGTTACACCAGTTTTAAGTATTGTTACGCAACCCGCAGACGCTACAGGTACTACAGAAACTCAAACTCAGTTTGTTGTTTCGGGTACAAGTGATGATGCTAATTTAATAGCCACTATCACTTATCAATGGCAAATGCAGACTAATAGTAGTGGTAGTTGGAGTGATATTGCTAATAGTGGTGTGATTAGTGGAGCAACATCGAATAGATTAAACATTAGAACTATAGAAGGAACTCATAAGGTTAGATGTATTGTTTCTCATACTATTTCTGAACCTTCTCCTATTACATCAGATGAAGCTACATTTACGGTAGAAAATCCACGATTGGTTCTAATGAGGCAAGATGTTGATGGGGGTGGTAGAAATCCACTTACTGATGAATATTTTGCGCCACAAGTTTCTTCTTATGGTGTGAGAAATATAAATTCCAATTCAATATATTATGATGGAGCTCTTCATATAACTGGTACTAGCTTGCGGAAGGAGAAGAATGTTGATCAATGGCTTAAAGGTAGTCCGATGGTCTTTGTATGGGCTCCTGAACAAGATTTGGATGTTATGGTGGAGATGGCTGGTGCCGGTGGTGGACGAGTAAAAGATTTTGGTGATGTTCAGGCTGGACAGGGGGGATGGGGTGTATTCCGTATGACTATGAAACAAAATCAGGAATATACTTTTAAGATAGGATGTGGTGGAGATAAAAGTCAGGGGGATGGATGGGGACCAAGAGGTGGTGGAATCTCTGGTGATCTAAGTGATGGAGCTCCAGGTGGTGGAGGATGTTATATGTATGAAGGAAACCAATTAATTGCTGTTGTTGGTGGAGGAGGTGGTGCCGGAAGGAGTGGTGCTGGTGGAGATGGTTCTCAATTTGGCGGAAGAGGACAAAATGGATTTGGAAGATACTTTGGACAAGGTGGTGCGGCCGATCCTCCTGGTAGTAGAAATAGTAGATTTCATCCTCACCGTGATGGTGGAAGTGCTGCAGGGTGTCCCAATTCTTCGCTGAATAGGATACAGGCATTGAATAATGAGAAGATGAATGTAGTAGGAGGTGATTGTGGTTATTATACGTTGGATGGACCATTTGTAGACAATGCTGGCGCACAGGTTTTTGATGGAACTTTCCAACGTGCTCCTGAAGCAGATGAGGATGTACTGGTTCCTGAAACTGCTAATCTGAAGCGGGGATTTAGAACTGGTGATGGTGGTAGATGGTCTGGTGGATGGGGAATAGATGGTGCTGGTGGTGGCGGTGGTGCTGGTTCCAGAGGTGGTTATGGTTCTCAAAATAATGGGTATGGTGGAGGCGGAGGATCCAGCTGGACAAGTCAAACTGTATTGGGGACGGTTGCTGGTGGCCACGGTGGTGATGCTTATGCAAAAATTATGATATATGATCCTGATAATATTCCATCTGGTCCAACACCCCCCGCTCCTCCTACTTTCTCATCTGTGAACTGGGATGATCCCAGAGCTCCTGGATGTAAGTGGGGTGGGGGGCAAGAGTATTCTAACGATCAAAGTAATCCAAGTGAACGGGGTATTAAAGGCCCAACTGGATCAACTGGCAATAATTCCGATTGGTTAGGATCGTTTAGTGAGAGTGCTAATTTCAATAAATGTGGAACAAACTCAGATAATATTTCTTATATCAAATTTGAGTTGAACATATATTCCTTAGGTCCAAGGACAACCAAAAGTGATTCTTTTGATCCTTCAGGAGGTGATCATCGCGATGATGGGCAATACAGTACGCAGTACCTTACCAATAATCGTGGAAACCGAGATCCTAATATAGGTCGTACTAGAAAATGGTTAGCGTCTGGCCGGGATCAAAATAAGCGTCAGAATTGGATTAATAGTGGTTCTACTGGTAACAGTGAACGGAATTCGGGATACGAGGGCAGGAATAGGAAGTATACTGCCAGCGTCCACGAAGCTTTTGTTCCATTTAAACTGGAGTTCACATTGAGATTCTCATTTGCTACTGAACCTCAAACCAATACTTATAGGGTCATGGACTATACAAAAACTATGGAGTGGAATAATTGGGGAGAGTATAAACAAGTTAGTTTTAATTCGGCGGAGTTAGCTCGGGCTAATGGTCTTCCTGAAAGTGGTGGTAAATTATATCTACCTGATGCTGGCATTAACCATGATCAGGCAAATAGAAGGGATGGATATAGTGGTCCTCGGATTGAGTATATTAGATCTAGACTAATTAATCAGGATACTGGACGAGAAGGTGGAATTAATCCATTCTGGATGGCTTATGATCCTGGCATCACTGGTGACGAAGGTAAACCATATTCACATAATCAGGTTGAATTTGGAAGATCGGTATTCCGCTAAATAATAAATATTGAGGGGATAGTGAACCTCGGAGACTTATGGCTGTCAATAAGAGTTTTGTAGTCAAAAATGGAATAGAAGTCGCCACAGATTTAATCTATGGAACTTCTGACCTAAAAAAAGTTGGAATCGGAACCACTATTCCTGGCGATACTCTTGATGTAAGGGGAGGAATCGCGGTCACTGATCTCAGTGCCACAGGTTATATCAATGTAGCTGGAGTAGCTACTTTTAGTAATACTGTTATTATTTCTGGTATTACCACTTTAGCATCTTCTGGTGGAATTACTACCACTGGTGGAGATTTATATGTTGGTGGTGACCTTTATGTTTCTGATGATGTTGTCTATGATGAGGTAACAGGTAGAAATCTTAATATTACTGGTGTTGGTACTATAGCCACAGTTGATATTAATGCTGGCGACATCGAAGTTTCCAACGTTGATACTACTGATCTAAATGTTACTGGTATTGGTACTATTGCAACAGTTGATATTGTTGATTTGAATGTTACTGGTGTTGGTACTATAGCCACAGTTGATACTACTGATCTAAATGTTACTGGTATTGGTACTATTGCAACAGTTGATATCAACGCTGGTGACATTGAAGTTTCCAACGTTGATACTACTGATCTAAATGTTACTGGTATTGGTACTATTGCTGCCCTTACTGTTAGTGGTCATACAAAGACAGTAGGAATTACAACTCTTGCTAGTGGTGGTGGTATTACTACCACTGGTGGAGATTTATATGTTGGTGGTGACCTTTACGTCTTAGATGATGTAGTGTATGATGAGGTAACAGGTAATAAGATTAATATTAGTGGAGTTGGAACTGTTGGTGGTGTTGCATTAACACCAGCTACTTCTATTGGAGCTACTGTTGGTGGATCGGCAGGTATTGTTACATATTATGGTGACGGAACAAATCTAACTTTACCAGTATCAGCTAGTGGTTTAGGAGTTGAAGTTGAGGGAAGTTATGTTGGAGGAGGAGTAACATCCTTTAATTTTGCATCCACTAATACCACAGCAATAAGTGTTTCCGCACCTAATTCTGGTCTTACTACAGTTACAGTCACTCCAGGCGCATCAATTGGACTCGTTTTAGCCCTGAGCTAAATATCTACAACCCGTAAAGAACAATGGCAGAAGCTTTTTCTAATAAAATATCAACATCGGTAGGCATTACTACAACTGATACTGGCGCTTCGGTTGGAATAGGATCTACTAATATTACTGGTCTTACCATTACTGGTATTGCAGTAAGTGACATGGTGGTTAATCAACATTTCCGTGGAGGAACTAAGGTTTATTCCGTTGGTTCTGGGATAGTTACTGTTACCACTACTTCTACAAATACTACAGCAGCTTCGAGTCAGAATGTATCATTCCTTGGACCTACTACAGCATATACTGCAGCTGCAAAAAGTATTTTGATTGGAGGAACATTCTCCAATTTAACTGATAATCAAGTTAAACTTTATGTAGAATTGTTTGATAGTAGTGTAGGTGCAGGATCTAATATTTGTAATGATATACCAGTTCCTACAGGCAGTTCTTTTGTTATTAGTGATGCAGGTAAGACTGTAGTGGAAGTTCCTGATGAGATAGTGGTTTATTGTGATACTGCAGATGCAATTGATGTTTCCCTAAGTATCTTAACTGGAGTTAGCTAATATGTCAGCAAATAACGGTTATATAGGAAGAGCGCCTAGTGATTCGTCGGTAGTAGTTGCTAGGCAGACATTTAATCCTACAGGCGGTCAAACAACTTTTACTTTTGATTCTACTTATGATGTAGGATATCTTGATGCTTATTTAAATGGTGCAAGATTGATTAATGCTTCAGACTATACTGCGGCTGATGGAAGTAGTGTAGTTCTGGGGGTTGGAGCTACTACGGGAGATGTTTTAGAATGTGTTGCTTATAAAGCTTTTAATCTTGGTAGTAGTGTAGTTGGAGTATCTTCTGGTGGTACTGTTATTAAGGCAGATGATGTTAGAACATTAAATTTTATTGGGACGGGAAATACTTTTGCTCTTAATGGAAATACTGTTGATATTTCTATTTCTGGAGGAGGTGCTGGCGGAAAATGGCAAACAGATGATACGAATACTCCTGCAGGAATTAGTACTTCAACAAATGTTAGTATTGGAGTTACACTAGCTACATCAGCTTTAACTGTTACTGGTGATGCAAAGGTAACTGGTGTAGTCACTGCTACTAGTTTTTATGGCGATGGTATCAACTTATCAAACACCATCTCTGGTGTTGGTGTTAACTCTGGTGGAACTAACATTGGTTATGGTGTTACCACACTAAATTTTGTTGGTTCTGGAACTACTATTGAGGTTTCTGGAACTACTGCAAACATCAGTGC
>Ga0080013_1003833_pt1 | contig 15332 bp, 18 predicted proteins | sample ETNvirenome_6_85_FD_69236 | JGI IMG/M metagenome (GOLD analysis project Ga0080013, IMG submission 69236) | Marine viral communities from the Pacific Ocean - ETNP_6_85 (SPADES assembly) (version 2) | ecosystem: Environmental > Aquatic > Marine > Oceanic | place: Pacific Ocean | collected 2013-06-19
CCGCTGGTATTGGTAATCCATATCCGAGATATGAATCTGCATTAGTTTCTCCACTATGAGATGTATCAGTCACTATCAAAATATCTGCCGTTTTAGATGCATTTGATTTATTTGATAATGAGACGCCAAGCACTATTGTAGTTGTACTTGCATCAACCTCATAGACATCAGCCAAAGTTGTAGTCAAGTTAGCTTTTGTTTTTAATCTAAATGTATTTGCCATTCTTTACCCCAATGCTATTGCCAAAGCTGTTGCGTCATCAGTAGTAGCAGACGCTGTCGAATCTGCATAATACTTTATGTTATTACTGGAATCTTTAAAGTATAATCTACCAGAAACAGTATTAATAGCGAGTTCACCAGTATCTAGATCACCAGTAACAGCCGCTGTATTATCCGATGTTCTATTTTTGATAATAATTTTATTCGCCATTAAAAAGTGCCTCCGTCAAGTACCGCCCCATTCACCGCACTACATTCGATTGGTGCTAAAACGTAAGAATTGTGACCCGTATCAATTAGACTTGAGGTTGTTCCTGGCGCTTCTTTGGAATATTCTTGATAAAATGTAATTGCATCGGTGTACGTTGAACCCCCAGCATTAAAAGTGCCATCTTGATTTCTGAACCAACCTGAGTATCTTGTAGTTGAACCATCATTATATTTTCCATACATCCCAAAATCTACACTATCCGCTGAATCATTACCTTTGGCGAGTTCTATCATGACATCTTCCGTACTGACGGTGCTACTATCAATAGTGGTAGTTGTCCCTGATACGGTAAGGTTGCCTCCGATAGTTACATCGTTAGGCAATCCAATCGTAACTACTCCACCAGATTGAACTACCGTAGTTTCATTGCTAACGGCTGTGAAAGTTAATGTACTCCCCAAAGAAACATTACTTGAGGTCGAACCATCCGTTACTGCGATAGAACTATTGTCTAACTGTGAATTAGATAAACTACCAATTGAAACTGCTCCTGCACCTGATACGCTAAAGTCTCCTGAAGCAAAGGATGCCGAACCTACATTACTTGTTGTTGCCAATTCTCCAGCAACAGTGATTGTCTGTCCACTATGAGTAACATCAATTCCTGCACCACCAGCAAAAGTCAATGCCTGAGAATCAAGATCAACTGCGCTATTCCCTGCGGTGTCGGTTGTAAAGTCTAAGTCCTGAGCCGTTACCTGAGCATCAATATATGTTTTGATTGCTTTAGCTGAAGCCACCGTGTCATCACTTGACGATACAGCAGAAATGTCAGTATCAAGCACCCCTGATTTAAGATCAGCGACATCAATATTTGATATTGAATTACCTGTTCCCTCTACATCGAAGGTCTTGTTAGTTAATGTTAATGTATCAGAAGCAATATTCGCATCCTGATCATCAACATATTTTTTGATTGATTGCTGAGTCACAAGTTTGGTTGCTGAGTTTGAACCCATTGCATCCTCATCGAGAATTGCTGCCCCTACCCATTCAAAGTTCCCTGCACTTGTACCGCTTGCAACATAGAGTTTGTTGTCAGAAGTACCCCAAACTGGCTCACCTATACTGGCAGGTGTAAGCGAACTGACGTTTGTGTCAGCACCTCGTTTTATTATGATTTTGTTTGCCATTAGAAAGTTCCTCCGTCTATGGTTTTATTATCAAGAGAAGAAGTGCTGGAATTTGTTGATATATCCGTTGAGGCACTTCCTCCTACTGTTTGTCCATCAAGTTGATTAATCTCTGTCGCTGAAGCCGTCAATAAAGTACTTTGGAGCTTTAGCCCTTTGTTAATCCCATTATGGGTTGTAATATTTAAATTATTTGTACCGACTTGCACGGCAGCTTCAGTTCCATCTCCATCAAGAAGCACAGTTTCCGATGATCCAAAACCACCATCAACGTGGGTAAGTTGTTTAAATGTTGAACTTATCGTTTGCCCTACTAAAGTTGTTGCCATAATTACCTCATATAATTGCGTATGGTGCCTGGTCCATTACTCTTCTCATCCCACCAAATCTGTTTTTCTGATATTGATAGACCAATCTTTTAAATTCATTCATGTGAAAATTTCTTTTATCGTAATTCGCTTCATTCTCTGCAAATCTTGCTTTTACATATTCTACAGCAGCGATTGCCAATTCCTCTGAAATATCAAGATCATCATCTTCGCTATCAGGAATACTTGGCAAAGCAGAATATTCAAGCATCAATCCATTCGTTATAAGAGCAGATGGACTTTTATATTCCCCACTAGTAGTGTCTTTCTCGATAATTGCAAGATTTCCACCCCTAAGATAATATTTGAAATCAATAGCCATTATGTTAAGTCCTCATCTACACTCTCAGTTTCAAGAACCCTGGCTATTTTTACATATTCAGTCTCATCGTCATCGTATATCATTACATTTTTCAATGAAATAAAATTAGTTGGAAATGAATAAAATCTTTGATCCTTTATAACATCAGCTTTAGACGAAACAACATTATCTTCAATCATCATATTTACTTCGCGCATAGCATCTTTTAAGTATGCAATCGAATATCCCTGATTAGTTGTCCCAGCTCTTTCCATTAATTCTTTAAGTATCATTAGTCACCCCACACATAATTTAGATCTCCCCAGATTTGGTGAGTCCCAATATTAAAAATAATTCTTTTATAGTTTTTCCAAGGGGACTCTGGCTGTGTAGTCCCAGTAGTATAACTAGTGCCTGGAACAGTTGAACCTACAGACCACGAAGTTGTAGGAACGCTCGAAGTGACACTCCATACTCCCAAAGGATCGTCTGATGAAGTAGTCGCCATTAAGTTATCATCCTATATACTATATCACAATTTTCATTGAAATAAGCAGAAGATTCCCACATTACAGAAAAATTATTAACTATAGATATTGTATTCCAAGAAATTATCATGTAATTGCAGCAAATTCTACAGCTATTGATTCAGAGCCAGATGACTCAACATGAAAAGATAAACCACTACCCAAAGCTATTGTCCCTGGTAAAACAATTGCTCCACCAGGAGCTATACTACACACCTGAGTCCAAGCGTCTGTACTATGTTCAACAAAAACCTTTAAACTGTTTGTAGAAGTTGAAGTATCTCCCAAAACAGTTGCACTGCTGAATGTTTTGCCTGTATGTTTAATAAATAGCATATCTAAAGCGGCATTAACAGTCCCCGCCACTACTAGTTTCCCACTAGCAGGGCAGTTGCCATATTCAACAGCACCTGCTGTAAACCCAGTTACTGCTATAGCAGCATCCCCTGTAAGAACCGAATCATTGCCACCTAATGTTTTATTTATATCACCTTCAATTGCGTCTTGTGCAGCATATTGACCACTAACTCCCGCAATTGTTCTAATTGGAGTTGCGCTAACTGCGTATTCTACTCTGTTCGCCATCTTGTTGTCTCCTTATCATGAACGGTTCAAAGCCTTTTTCATATTGCTCCCTTACCATTGCATATTGTTTTTCATACCACTGATACTGTACTTGGACCTTTTGAAGATCCGCAGTGTATTCTGCCAAGTACACTTGTGACCTTTGTGAAAAATCCTGTAGAGCAGAACCGAATCTCTGTAACTCTACATTATTCTCTGCCACCTTCTTCTGCAATACAGCTGCCAGTTTATTAGCTTCAGTTTGGGTAAAAGCACCCATTCTGGATATATCCGCTGAATACTTCTGTACTGTAGAAGCAACCTTTGCCTGATATTCGTTTAAATTTTCACCAATGTCTGCCTGCCACTTTGCAAGCTTAAAACTTAAATTGTTTAAAGACCATTCTTGGACAGTCTTTCCTACGTCAGCCTGATACTGTTGTAAGTCCCCAGTATACTTCTGAAGTCTGGATCCATATTCGCTTATTTCCTTCTCAAGAGATTTAGCCTTATTCTGGACATCAATATTTGTAGACTGCTGCATTAACTGAAGCCTTCTGCCAGCATCTGCCTGAAAATTCTGAATATCCTTCTGGACATCTGCTTGAAAACTGGTATTGTCAGAATTGAATTCATTTAACTGACTTTGAGCATCTACCTGATACTGTTGAAGTTTATTTCCATACTCTGTGACCCATTCCTGGAATGTAGTCTGTATATTGTTAAATGTAAATTCTTGAACTGTGGAATTAACATCTTGCTGATATTGAGCAAGACTTTGACCATATCTTTGGATCTTTGAATTATACTCAGAAATATTCTTTTCTAATAATTTTGCTTGATTCTGTATGTCTATATTAGTCGATAACCGCATTTCTTCCATCTCACGACCAACTTTACTCTGATATTCTGCAGCAGCTTTCTGATAAGTAATCTGATATTCTGCATTTTCCTTGTTAAATGAATTTAGATTATCCTGAACCTTGCTTGAAAACTCAGTGACTTTCATTTGCTCTTCTGTAATCTTCACTTGCGCAAGTTCAATATCCTCTTCCGTCTCAATCAAAGATGTAATCGTAGGAAAATCAATTGGGGTAAAAGATGGAGGAGTATAAGTCGGAGCAACAGATTCTCCAAGAATAGAACCCTCAGAAAATGCTTCTTGTAAAGATGCACTTACATATGCAGTTGAATAATCTGGGTCACCTGGAGCAATGGGAGCAGCTGGTAAAGAAAGACTCTCAATCCCAGTAAGCACTGGGGCTACAAAATTAGGTTTTGTATAAACGGGGACTGTTCCCGATAATGACAACACCAACTGCTCTGCTCTTTCCTGCAACGCAGCATCAGTATATGTAAAAGATGGAACAGAAGGAGATATTGGAGCCGTAACCGAACTTAGATCTAATGCACTAATTGATGGGTCGGCTACAGAAACATATTCAGGTAAAGATACGTCGCCCACATTACTTACGGCAGTTATGCCGTCAGCAATAGAGAAAGACAACGTAGGTTGAGGAGGTATAGAAGGTAAAGAGAGAACCAATCCTGAAAGTCCCGTATAGCCGACCATCTTTTCTTGTAATGATTTCATAGCTGCATAATTAACAACAAGTGGGATTAGACTTAGTGGAAAGTTGCTAATTGTACTGCCATTTAAATTTGATAGAGTGGTGCAATCTACCTTACTAACGGATATACTTCCCGCAGGTAAGACTTGAATGGTTTGATTCAAATAATAATATTGAGGGTAATCATTTGTAGCTTTTTGTAACGAATCAATTTCGGCAGCTGCAAATCGTTTTTCTGCTGGTATTTCAGTTGCTATTTTACTCCCCCTAGCGACACTTATAATGTGCCTTCTATCGCTAATATCAATAGAGGTTGTATCGTCAATATTTGTTGCAAATAAATGAGACGATTCAGGATCTAAGACAAGAACCCTATCAATAACTGCCGATATCCCATCATTTGCCCATTGAAGAGCATTATCTGCTGTGCCAGCCAAAGCTTCTATTTGTACTGCAAGCGTTGCCATATTATTTCCCTTTGATTAGTGGGGGGACTTGTATCAGAGGTCCCCCCTTAAGAATCATTATTTCCAAACAGCGTGTGCTTCTGGCATAACGATCTCTAGACCAGCTTCGGTCTGTATGAGGTCGATTCTGCGGTCAACACCCGTGTTTTCTAGACTTTGAACACCAACATAAACTGAAGTGTCACGATTCACACCGTTACCAACCAATGGTCGATAAGATACGTGCTTCAAGTTAACAGCTACAATTCTAACTGGAGATCCATCAAGATGGACATTACGAACAACATTCATGTCGCCATAAGGAGTTGTGATCTGAGTTACTGGTAAACCAAATAACTTTTTCTTGCCTGTTACAGCAAAATCAAACCTAAACTGACTACTAATTTCAACGTCATTCTTTTGGAATCCGCCTAATTTATGTAACCAGTTATAAGTCGCAGTATCACACATAAACATAGTAGCATTAGAGCTATTATATCTAGGATCCATGAAGTCACTCATATTCTGAAGAAAATCATCAGAAGTTGTGCCACTACTCCCTAGATCAATTGAAAATACATTACCACTTGATAATATATAGTCAACAATACCAGCTGTGTAGCGTACACCAGCAGAGTCTTTGTACTTTGATGAGAACAAAAGATCTGTTTCGATATCCCACTTATGTTCGATGAGTTTGTTTTTCCAAACCCGAGCCCATTCATCACGTGCCAATTTCAACTCAGTTGCCCGAGCAGTATTTGTCATTTGCATGGTGGTTTTCCAGATTTGGGTATAACTAACTACATCTTTATAAGGAGTATCTTTGTAGGTATCTGGGAATCCAGAACCTTCAGCATGTGCCGAACCAATGACATAACATTTGTCTTTTTCTGCAAGACCTGAAGTCCCAGCATTTGCTTCCCAGGTTGTTCCTGTTGACTCATACTGTACATCAGGTAATGTTACATGATCTGAACCAGCTGCGATGCCACGAACTACAATACATTTAGCGTAAATAGCTTCTGCGTCAGGACTAGCAGCTGGAACTCCAAGGTTTTGGATCTTCACAACCATATAGTCATCAACATAAACAGTTGGAACTGTATCATCTGCTATATTAGCAGCCGCCACTTTACGAACTGGGATTTTAACCATTTGATTTTCTAAAAAGAAAATTGGTTTAGTACCAGATGCGCCAACAGCAGTACCAGTTTGTCCAAGAATATTCTGAACATTACCAGCAGATAGATAATCAGTTTCAAACTTAACATTCATTTCGTCACCAGCTTGTAAGTCGCCAGATGCAAATGCAAAGTCTGCATAATCACTATCATTATCACCGCTGCCAGGAGCAGCACCATTTAGATCCAATGCTACTGCATAAGCATAACGCTTGTGCCACATGGATCTTTGTTCCAGAGTTTTAAATTCTGGATCAGTTGTGGCTTTTTTAGCCACCTTGCTCAATACCCTGAAAAAAGGAGTTTGGTCTGGAGCTAGCTCCGAGACTCTACTTGAGAAGTCATATCGTCTCCTGAGATCACCTGTATTGAACGTAGATTCAACCTGTGCCTGTGCATGGGTTGAAAGGGTTAACGGATTGTCAGCCATTATAAGCCTCTACTTTCATTTATGACAGAGGCACTTCTAATTATCCAATGTAAATAATCCTTCCAATCCTTCATCTACAGTTTTTAGAGAGTCAAACACCATATCATCGTGTTTAACGTCAACAACAGTAGCATTATGATTAGAAACACTAGTTGGAATATCCCGAACAGATTTCATCTGCTTCAGCACTTCATTTTTCGCACCTTTAGCAACTTTTTGGTCCCTGGAGTCACGATTCTGCAAATAATAAATATCTTCCAATGATGTTTCATGCTTATTTGCCCAATTCATCATATCAGTATAGTCTTCATTTGACATGTTCATTCGTTCCTGGAACTCTTTCGCCTCATTTGCTTTTTGACTCTTTCGCATATCCTGCTTTCGAGCCTGATTGTCTTGCTGGAGCCTAGTATTGACACGGTGATCCACAACGCCTGAGATAGTATGTTCCAACGCTTTTGCGCTCATGGAATTCTTATCTGTTACGGCTTCGTCTAGATCAAATACAAAATCCTCTGGGAGGTCGAGCGCCTGCTTTACGTCTTGTGGACTATTGCCACCTTCAACGTATTGTCTTATTACGTCTACCATTCCCGTGTCTTCTTTTAGCCGATCAATAAGAGGAGAAAACTCAGATACTTCATCAAGACGCTCTTTCATCTTTTGCGCCTCTCTTGAGGAGTCTTTGTATCTCTTCTCCCAATCGTGCTGGTGATCGTCAGTTCCAACATTAACACTAGGGTCAACCAATGGTTGAGTTACCTGTTCTTCAACATCGTCGACTGTATTACTATCAAGAATCATCCCGTTCACCTCACGGTCCAATGATTCGAAAAAATCTCCAGAGTCTACTGCAACTCCACTTTCCTGAGTTAAATCAACCTCAGGGTTAAGTGTTTGTTCTCTAGCAGAGTTTTCTGGTTTATTCTCTTGTGCCATTTTCACTCCTTGATTGCTTTTTTTTATCAAGCTCTAATTGAGCTTTTTGTTTTTGGATCTCCGCACCAGCTTGTGCTTTATCGGCGGTTAAAGACATACGTCCTTGCGCCCGCACTGCTCCCTTGCGAATCTCTGATTCTACCGATCTGACTTTATCCTTGATACCTGCCTGAACAAGTTGTCGTTCAAGAGTCTCGATAGTGCCACTTTTGTCCTTAAGTTGTTCCTCAAGACCTTTAATGGCTTCTTGCATCTGAGAATATAAACTTTTTCGCTTTGCAATCGCTGTTTTATCTTTAATATCCGTCTCAGCGAGAACAGCTAAATCGTCCACTACTCCCAGTTTCATCAGTTCTTTTAATTCCGATAGATATGCCCATCGGTTCACAGGCAGCGTACTACCTGCTACAATTCTTACATCAAATTTTGCTGAACCATAATCGTTCCACTTACCAATAGCATCTCCCATATCATTGAAAATTGGGATATTTATTTCGGCTTCTTTTTCTTCCTGAAGAGCATTTGGCTGAACAATTCTAAATACTTTATGTGTTTTATACACTGCTTGTGAATATTGTTTTACCACTTCTCCAAGTTGTTTAAGAGCTGGTTCTATACTACTCTTTAACCATTGTTTAACCCTTCTAGTTCCATATTCATCCAACGCAAGCATCCCACGATATGTGTCATGCTGCTGTTGGGTGTCCCCCTGAGCAGACGAATATATCCCAGCCAAATATTCCATATCGCTTTTCCCAGCCTGGACAATTTGGAAAAATGCATTGTTTAAGGATGCAGGTTGGACCTCTTTTGGCTGATCAAACCCTTGGTTAACTGGGAGCAATGCGCCTGGGGCAGTGGCATTCTTTTCCCAATAATCAGTATCAATAGATCCTTCAAAGTACATCCATCTAAGAGAAGATCCCAATGAAGCGTTGTGAATCATAAGCTGGTGCGCCTTATTAATCTCACGCTGTTTCCCGACTAAGGGACTCACAGCGCTCATTGGAAACGGTGTCCCAGACCACTTATAAGTAAACGGCACTAAGGGATAATGCTCTATAGGGAGATTTTTTTCATACAAAGTCACATCACCAGCTACACAACTTTGTTTTATTGCAGGCTTAAAAAACTTAACAGAATCAACAATCATTGACACAAATTCTTTATCTTTTAGTAAAATTTTATATTCTTTTGCAGTTACAACATTGTTTTTGACAATACTTGCAGCCTTTTGAGCTTCAGCAGTCATTTGCTGTTCCGCTGATTGCAACTGCTGACTATTCATCTTCCCCTTTTTTTCCAATTCAAGAGCCATTCTTTCTGGAAGCATTTCTTCGGCTTCTACTGCTTCAGCAAGTTTTGCCTGCAATTCTTTCATCTCAACAGACATCTCTTTCTTCATTTCTTCCAACTGTACCCGAACATTATCTTTAATCTTTTTCATCTCTTCAGGTGGAGGGACAACTCTATAAAAAACATTATAATAAGCAATCTGCTCTTTCTCATAAAGCTCAAATAATTCAACTAGATCATCAATACCGCCATCTTTATCATAACCCTCTCTAATATCCTTATATTGGAAATCGCCCGTATTAGTCGCATTCACAGAATAGCCTTGCTCTTCACCAAAACGACCAGATGCCCTTTTAATCCCAGCGGCATACTGTGGATATGTTTTCAATAATTGAGTGCGGGTAAAAACTTTGCGAATCATAACATGAGCAGCATCTCTAAATAATGGGTCTCGACTTTTTGGGTCTATATATATATCAAAAGGCTCTGGCTGCTGAATAACAACTTCGCCCATCCCCATATCGGCATTCGAATCTACCGTCACAAGTAAGTATCCAACGCTTTTAGTTATAGCATCGTTTACAACATTAGAATATAGCGCCTGCCCATTAGATCCATTCCATATATAATCAGCAATATCAGAGAATACAGCTGCTACGCCAGAATCGCTACCCTCAGCCCCCACCGCTTGCCACCTTGGATTGGAAGCCGTCGCATAATAATTAAGCATTTCAACAACAGGTATAACCCTATTAATCGTAAAGGTGGGCATTCCAGTTTCTTCCAGACTTGCTTTTTCTTTTGCAGAGAGCTGATTATCAAGATAAAAATCGTGCCCTTCCTGGTTAACTCTTTCCCAAGATTCTCTAAAAGAACCATTTATAGAGTCGTATAACTGTTTTACCCGATCTGCTGTTTTATCTGTTCTTTTTGCCAATGTTCACCTATGCTATTATCCAATTTTTGGGCGATTTTTGTTTTTTACGACGAATGCCATCCTTTGAGACAGCAATATTTTTAGGCGGGTAAGCAAATTTTACAGCATAAGCAAGCGCATCGATGGTGTCATCATGCGCCATGCGTGGTCCGAATGTAACAATTTCATGTTGTAAATCATAATGACTTTTTTTAATTTTTATAGATCCTATTGTCATTCGTTGAGCTAATACCCCTTGTATCCTATCTAATTTACTTTGTCTTGTTCCAGGTTTTTCCTCACGCCACCTTACCGTAAAATCATTTCTTCGTCTGGATTCTGACATTAAAGCCTGGAAAACTGGACGTGACATTGTAGTATCTTCGACTACAAAAAGTGACGGATGATAAATTGCTGATAAATTAAACATTTTGTCAACAATCCCTTCTTTTGGTTCACCAGGGATACCCAAAACAGGTAACCCACGCTCTCTTATATAATCTAAGACGTAAATATTGTTATTTTCATCAACAGCAACTACCATAATAACAGAAAAATCTGAATCTCTCCTAAAAGAATCTGTTGCTGGGTCAACACCGCAAAAAATATTCACAGGGATAGCGTCGTCATCAGCAATAATAAAATTTATTCCAGTCTTGTCATCATATAAGTGGCTCCCCTCCCAATACTTAACATGTTTCATACTAAAAATAGAATCTTCGGCACTTTGGACTTCCATCATGTATTCTTGATAGAATTTTTGAGACTGTCCAGAATCCTGATAGAATTTCTTCTTTTCCTTTAGCTTTTTCGCTGGGAACCAAGAGTCCCAAAGCGCGTTCCCTTTTTCGTCTAATGCTTTATATGTTTTAACAGTCCAGGCAAAATCTTCTTTATTTTTTACTGATCTTTCATGGTTGGTCAATAAATTATTAATAAAGGAATCATAATGCACAGGAGTACCATTAATCCGCAACCTGCCAGTATGAGGCTCCAGAGCAGGATAAACAACCGCAGTGATAAGGTTTGCGTTCTTCGCTCTAGCCTCAGGAGTAATTGTATTATTTTCATCTTCGAAGTCATCCAGTATAATCAAGTCATAACGCTTATGAAGCTTTGCTCCGCCACGAATGCCTGATATGTTTGATTTGCACAAAAGCTTGTGACCAGTACTAAGTTCTATATCTTCCTCTGTCCATTTTCTGCCTTTTAAATCGCCAAAATAATACAATATTCTATCATTGAACTCTAAATGATGCTTTATATAATCCATATTACCAGTGGCAAGCTTCGCAGTTGCGGATACCCACCCGTAAAACAAAGGTTCATCCCTGGTAAACAAAAATGACCATAGAATATCGCACTTAGTCAAAACAGTTTTACCATGACCACGTGGCATAATAACAGCCAACTGTTTCACTTCCTTATCCATTATTGAATCTGATATCTCATAATGAAACCATGGTGTTTCAGATCTCAAATAGTCATCTGGGAGAAATAACTTCCCAAATGCCAACATATCCTTTGACGACTCTAGTAAAGCCTCCTCAGCCTTACTTACATTCTGGGTATTTATATTCAAGCTAAAGTTTCAAGCAATTCTTTTACTTCAGCCCAAATTTTATCATCTTTCTTTGATTTGCTAGCTTTAACAGCATGATCTCCTATCATTATAATAAGTTTAACCATACCCATTTTTTTTACTAACCTTCCGATCATTTTTTTAAGCATTATAGCTCCTTCCCATTTATCCTACCTTTTAAATAAGCTAAATCATCTGTAACGTCATTTAATTCTTTGACGATATCTTCTCTATGCCTTTGACTTGTATCATCTGATTTATTCCACCTATCTAACATTTTTAAAACAATTGATTCGACATTTGCCATTTTAGTCTCCGCTTTAGCGATAGACTGTCGAATACTATCTAAATCTTCATTTTGTACTTTTTGACTTTTAATTAAATTTATTATCATCATAGCAAATAAAATTACTATTATTCCCACTGCCCCATATTCGGCATATATACCGAAGAGATTGGAGTCAACCATTACTACTTTTTACCAAAATTGAATCTCTGAAATCCAGTATAGGATGGATTTTCCCTATACGCATCGTCTACATGTTTTTTAACCTTAGCTCCCCAATCTAATTGTTTTTCGCTTCCAGGACCACGTTCCATTAATCTAATCTTCCCATCTTTGCCAAGACTAGTAAGTATCTGCTTCGGGTTGCGTTTTACCTGTTGATTAATTTTATTCAATTCGTGTAATGGTATTTTATTTGGATCAAGTACCCGTTTAATTTTAAAAGCTTCTCCAGTTTTATGCATCTTCATCGGGAGATCTACGCTTTTAGGCATAACCAGCCTTCCGTATTCACCTTTCCACACCATGGGCTTCTTCATTAATACTTTATCCATAAAAGATCTTAAGGCATGACTCTTTACACCAAAAGTCCCATGTCTTGCGCCAGCCAGAGCCTTCTTTAAAGGCATTCCCTGTTTTAGTAACTGTCTAACAGAAACCTCAGTACCCCAACTGTCCTGATACCCACCACCCTTCTTACTAAAAAGAATTTCTTTTAATTTAGGGTCCATATTCCATGTGTCTTCAAAGAGAGATCTTTTATATTTTGCTCCCTTTATCGGGGTGTTTACTTTACTTGATAGATTTATATTTTGGAAACCGCCCATTACGTCATCTCCCTGCACAGAGGTCTTGCCCCAACCAGCTTCTTTCAATAAATTCTTTCGCCTTGGATTTAATTTTTTCCAGGCAGCGTAAGGTATCATTTCTCCAGTTTTAGGATTCTTCATTTCATAACTGATAATATTCTTAAGAGCCTTATCGTAAATTTTCTGCATCCCTACATTATGAAACCTTATCAATCCTTTATATATATCGTCTTTCGAAGGTGAGCCTCCAATTTTAGTTTTTTTAGTAGAAAACAGATTAGACAAAGTACCTTTTTGCAATCCTCTCGGCACTTCAGTCATCCCCATAGATCTTCTAAGAGAATAAAGCCTTTCCGCTAAGGCAATCCCTGCCTCATCGCCATGTTGCATATATCTAACTACCTCAGGTTCTACGGGGATATCAGCTATTATCCCCCTTGCTGCTTTAAGTGGCTCTTCCTTTATCATTTTTTTAAGAGCAGCTAACTTGGGAGCACTTTCATAACCAACAGGAAGCATAAGATTCGCAGCAGCTCTTCTTCCAAGAAACTGAGTAGCCTTATAACCGCCGCCAAGACCATAGAGAGCAGCCTCCCACCAAGAATTAGGAGTTAAGAAATCAACAGTCTCTCTAACGCCTCGTTCTTGTTCAGCAGCCCTTATTGGATCTTTATGATGAGAGGGACCAATAAAATCAACTGTCTTTTCTCCCCACGTCTTTTTTCTTTTAGCAGCTGACATTTTCTGAGGGTAACCTGGGTATCTAGCCTCACGCATCTGACCAACAGATGTGCGAGTAGCATCGGTAGGAGCACTTACAGGACGCTGTGCGTCCAAAATTTTTAGAATTTCCTCTAATCTATTCTTTGGTGGGGGCATTGGCTACTTCACCTGTTAATTCGGGTTTTCTTTTTGCGGATTCCAGCATATTATCAGAGAATCCTTGGAATACAGCTCCAGTAAGCTGGGTAACCTTTTGTTTTGGTATAACTTCGGCAGCATCCCATAACATTGAGAAGGCTTTTAGTCTATCGTTTGACCTATCTGCATTCTCAGCTTCTAACTTGACACCCTTTATAAGGTAATTAAGATCTACGCCCAACCCCTTTAGGACTTCATCTACTTCTTCTTTTACAGCACTCACAACTCTCTCCTGTTTTACTAGGACGGCAGATTTCATTTTAGCATATTGATTATTTTCGGTACCAAATGCTTTTTTGTAGGCTTCTTGGGGTGAAAATCCGTTTGCAATGAACTTTGAAAAGGCAGCTTCATTAGCAGTAAGATAATTTCTTGTTTTTATGCGCTTGGCTGTATTATTAGATGCCCTTGCGGAAAAAGTATAAATATTCTCCCTTTTCTCAGTATCCATTTTATCACTATCTCGGCAAAGATAAGTTCCAGTACAAGTCCCAATATATTTGATAGGATACTTACCCTGGTTCATTACCTTATTTACTCTAAGAGCCTGGATAACATTCCCATCATCAGCCTTTATCCAGTCGCCGAGTTCGCCTTCACGCCAATTTTCAATAATTCTTATATTTTCAGGGATTTCCTCTTCGTCTTCAAAAACTGGATGAAATGTCTTGCCAATTTTATATTTACGCACTAAGCTTCGCCTACGCACTCGCCTGGATAAGGGACTAGAACTCTCTCTATAAGATTAGCCTCATCTATCTTTTCCATTACCTCTGGGCTGGCAGTAATAGCGAGGGGCTCTTCCTCTATCGAGATGCGTTCCTCTATGGATTCAAGCTCTTCTGTTTTTTCATTAAAACGGATAACAAGTGTATAGGTTTTCATGTGGAAAGTTCGGAATAATATTGCAAAACTAAAAGGATAAATATATTTTATTTTATACTTGCCCCGTATAGGTCAAAACCCTTACCGTCTGGCGTAGCAAAAGCACACTCCTTTTAAGAGATGTGCTATTTTTTTGCGACCCCTCATATATAACCCCCCCCTTTTTTAAATAGAGAACAACACCTTCTTAGTTAAATCTCAAAAGGTTCAAAAACTAACACAAAATAGTGCACGGATAGAATTGATTGCTGGCGCCCTTGCTCGCATTTCCGATTCACGGATTTGCGTTATCTATGAAAATCAAACGAAAGGATATATCATCATGGTATACTATCTCAACCAATCTCCAACCTCAGGTCGTTACTATTACCGAGCAGTACGCTTCGACGACGGCTGGGCAGTCACAACAAAGTCAGGTGAAACAACAGACGGCACAGGCATCACAGGTGACGAGACCAAGCTCCATCCAGATGCACCGAGAACAGTCTTACTTCCATTGGACTTCTCAGGTGAACTGCATGACGAACTGGTCATGGATATGAAAACCAAGACCCTCGCCCCTGCGAAGAAGTAGGACAAGCCCACAAGCCCCCTCTGGGGGCTTAGGAACGGACTGTAATCCCACTAACTAGAGGTAATGTGATGGTATTGTGCAACAATGGAGACACGCTGACACTAACA
>Ga0080013_1003834_pt1 | contig 15329 bp, 17 predicted proteins | sample ETNvirenome_6_85_FD_69236 | JGI IMG/M metagenome (GOLD analysis project Ga0080013, IMG submission 69236) | Marine viral communities from the Pacific Ocean - ETNP_6_85 (SPADES assembly) (version 2) | ecosystem: Environmental > Aquatic > Marine > Oceanic | place: Pacific Ocean | collected 2013-06-19
ATCTGCGGTAGCGATTGGCTCAAAGAGATAGTGTGCATCATCGGCTAAGTAAGCCTGTTGTTCTACTTGCTCGGCATTGTTTTCTTGCTCATCTTCTTTTTCCATCTCGTTTTCGTAAGCATTTTGAGTGGCTTCTAACAACGATTCATAACGTTTGATTTCGGTTTGAGCAGTGTTACCACGAGTTAAACGACCAAGGCCATACGCCAAAGGTGCAACACCTAATGCAATAGCCACAATGGTGCGATGAGCACCGAGAACATCAAACTTAGCCTTATCTAATCCACAGAAGGCTAATGTGCCTGCACCAAGAAACAAAGGAATACCTGTGCTTGGTTCAAGGGCTTCTTTTTCAATAGTAGAGGGTTCACGAGGAGTATCATCTCCCTCACCAAATAGGATTTGGTTTCGTAATGATGCAAAGTCTACCATAGTAATACCTTCGGTCTACAACTATTTATACTTTCAGTTGGCACCAACGGCACGACCAAAGTAATTTGCTCCGAAAATAGGCTCAGTGGTCATTAGAGTGTAAGAATAAGCAGTCCAATCGGAACGCACGGTGTCTTCACCATTGTTAGGAGTTTGTCCTACTGGATAAGTATAGTTAACATTTTGTCCTACGGCTTGTCCGCCCATGATTCCACGGTCGGTGCCAACAACGGGAATAGTTCCCCAATTACTAACTAAATGATCCTTTCCTGTTTCGGTGTGAGCCTCTTTGACTTCTTCTTCTTCAGGGGCAACTGACGATACGAGATAGCGACCACCATAGTAAGCAGCCATAGCAATTCCAGCAATTCCGATAATGGTGCTTAGGTTATCCATAGTATCAACTTCTCCTCACGACTATTTATATTTACTGTTTATTCTTGATTGTAGACAGCACCAATACCCAACAGGGCCAAAGGAATGGTAAGTGCAGCAGCAACCCAACCTAAACCTAATTTATAGCCAGTGCGAAGTGGCCTTTCCAAAGTAAACGGAACGGAACTACGCTGGTGCTCAGCATCCATTTCAATAGTATCTTGAATGGCTACTTCTTCTTGGAGTTCATCTAAACGGTTAGCAATACGGTTGCGGTATCGCATCATTTCAGCCAAAAGCGGATGTTTAGGATTATCAGTTTCTTGATATAATTGTGCAATATCTGATTCTAAAGACATGTAGATAGATAAAAGACGATCGAAATCTTCTTCATCATCAATAATTATATCTTCACGAATTAAAAGTAGGGTATTGAAAGGTGAATCTGCAGCAAACTCTTCGGATTGCTTAAAGATTTTCTTAAATGTGGTAAGTTCACGGTCAGAAGCCGAAGGTTGGTAATTAATTTTATGTGAAGTATCACGACCATCTCGGTGTCCGTCGTTGTAAGCATAAATATAGGCATCAGATTCAGAATAGTGTTCTCTCATATAATCAACATCCGTAGCGGCATCGTCCATTTCTCGTTCTGCTTTCTCACGCTTCATGCGTTCACGTTTACTTTCGGCAGCATGAGTGCCAGTTTCAGCAGTATTGAAATCACTGTATTCGTGATCCCATTTGACATTAATTGAACAATCAATATCGTAAGTTTCATTCTTTTCCTCATCTTCTACGGTGACGGTGTATTCAAAGACTTCATCGCCCTCACCAGCACCTGTGCTACGGATTTCACGACGAATCCAATCTTCCACATTATCATAACTATCTAAGTCCACCGGACAATCTTCATAATCATACTCATAGTTGATTCTACCAAAAGTCATGATGTCGCCATAAGAACCACCGGAATAGGATTGGAGGCCAGAGCCTTCTGCTCTTTTTAGGCTCCAAACATTTCGCTTATAATTTTTAAAACCTTGCTTTTGGCGTTTCTCACTGACAGAGCCACCGATTCTGGAGGCTTCAGCCACTATCTCACTTTCATCACCTGTTAAAATGAGACCCGGTGTAAAACCAGTTCGGTCAGTTACACCTTTTTCATGATAAAACATAGCAGGTTCTCCATCAACACTTCCAGCAAGTAAAGCACGGTTGGCTGTTTCAGCAGACATCTGAACTTCATCAAGACCAATCTTTTTAAGTTCAGCAATTTTTTCCTCACGGTCTAAGTCTGAAAACTCTGATTCAATAGTAATCAAATAATCTTCTAAATGATCTGGAGAAGAACTATCTATAATATATCCCAATCCTTCTAACTGGTCTAAATCTAACGAGTAGAAAATCTCGTCCAATTCTTCATGGGTTAAGTCGTCCATTGTTCACACCTGTTCTTTGTATCCGCCACGACGCATTTTAGTATCCATCTTCTTTTGTCCTTGAGTTTCAGACATAGGTCCAAAGATAGTCATAGTTTTACCAATACGACCATAGCCGTTGAAAACGCCACGGTTAGTAAAAGCGAAAACGTGATACTTGTTAGAACTGCCTTTGCGGTTAGTAATATATTCTATACGGTTGATTTTAATTCCCTTGTAGCGTTGCTTAAGAGCATCTTTTACCTTTTTAACATCTTGAGCATTCTTAGGATCAATTCTGGCCATGGCTTCAAAGTGCTCGGCACCCCACAGTCCACCAGAAGTTTCTACTAAATAGTTTTGGGCTTCAGTATAATTAAGGAAAGTATCGCCGGGGCCTGCAATCACACCTGTAGGTGGTGCTGACGCAGAGGAATATCCACTACCTGTGGGTGACATAGGTCCTGATGTTTCCCATTCTACGATACCATCATTCCAAACAGGAATATCTTCTGCAGATTTACGACCGGCCATAGCCTTGCGTGTCATACCACGCTTACCGTATTTCTTGGCACCGATAGTGTAAGCCGTGCGACGACCGATTTCATCAGCCTCTTCTTTGGACTTACCTTTGTCTTGGTATTGCATAGAAATCTTGCGAGCCAATTTATTAAAATTGGATTCAGCAGCATATGGGCTAATGGGTTGGGAATCTTCGTGTCCACGATGTCCCTCTTGATGTTGTTCTTGTTCTTGTTGGGCTTGACCTTCGGATTCACCACCTGTTCCGCCGTTTCCTGTGCCTGCACCAGCATTTCCGCCAGATGGTTGGCCTTGTGGTTGTCCCATGTCATACTCAGGGTTGATACCTACGGCTTTCCAATAACCACCAAGGTTTTCCCAAAGTAAGTCAGGAGTCATAAAAGAACTTTCTGCTCGCTTTCGCTTGGAAAGTCCGGGTGTGCCATCCATGGGTGTCCAATTTGCCATTTCTCCAAACTCCATTGGGTCTTGGATTGGGGCGTTGCCTTCTTCAGACTTGTAAGTAAAGTAACCTTTTCGCTCTTTGGCTTTAAGTTTACGAGTTGCCGCAGCGATGGCTTGGGCTTGGTCACGAGTGGTAGTCACATCAAACAAACGAGGGTTCTGGGCTAAGCCACCGTAGCCACCGAGAGCACGGAATACACCTTTACCATTATTGTAGACAAAGACGATATAAAACTTGTTAGAAGAAGCACCTTCGGCACGAAGGGCATATGGACCCCAGACGCATTGTGAATATTCAAAGTTAGGATCTATTTCTTCACGAATAGCGGCACGAAGGTTGGTTTTTTCACGGTTGAGATTGGGTGCGGCAGTGGAAACAGCGTTAAAGTATTCAGCACTACGAACTTCAAGATTTTGATGTCCTGAATAGTTAAGTGAGGCTTGGTCAAAGTCTCCGTGGATAGCACTGGAAGTGGTTAATTCGCCGGGGGTGAAACTACCCAATCCGGTGTCTTTTCCAATGTCCATAAGAGAACCTCGGCCAGCATAAGGGGCGTTCATAGTTTTAGTTCCACAGCCACAAGCATGGAAGTAATCGTCGTGTTCAGAACAAAGTAAAAGAGATTCAGCAGCGTAATCTTCAGCACCTAAATTAGCCATAGACTTCAAGGGTGCATGACCATGGGGTTCAAACCAGCAACGGGTATAAAGACCATCATACATATCCAACATCAGAGCACAACTTTTACTTAACATAGCGTCGTCAGTGCCACCTTTTTCATTATGAACGACACCTTCTGGTAGTATGTCATTAACTAAGAAATCATAGGAATTATTGGAAACGTGCATAAGTGGAATTACTTCTCCCGTGGCAGCAAGTTCTCCATAAATAATGCCTGCCAATCCTCCAAACTCACCGTGAGGATCCATAGGGTCATAATCTGAAAGATCATCCTCTGCTCCAAACTTAAAAGGATTACGTCGGAACTTTCCAGAGCGACCACGATGTCTGTAACCGGGAGTCAAAGCACCGATTTCTCGGGCTTTTTCTAATTGGTCATAAGCAACACCTTGAGCAATTTTATGGGCCTGCCATCGGTTCGGACCCTTGTTCCAGAAGCCATCCTCGTCCTGAACTGCTGGTTCACGGAAGAAGTCTTGTTTGGCTTCAGGGGTCCGCTTAGCGATACTCATGGGGCCGTTAGGGAAAGCACCAATAACTGGGTCTACACCAATAACTCCAGTGCGGTAATATCCTTGCATTTGACGCTTAATTTGTTGTCCAATGAAATCTCTTTCAGTAGGAGATAGATCTTCTGCACTAAATATATTTGTATCACCAACGTGGGGAATAATATCTGTATCTTCAGCATGGTATTTCTTAGGAACGTGGTCTTTGATTCCTGCTGGACACTTAGTTGCACCTGTAGTAAGAGCCAAAGAATATTTTTTATTTCCTAATGGTGAAATTGTGCCACCAATACCACTACAGCGAACAATAAGTGGAGGTGTTTTAATAGATTCTACATATTCAGAAACGATAAGCATTAATTCAGCAGTATCATTTTTATCAGGAATAGTTGGGAACTCAACCACTTGTCCATACTTAGTTTTAGTAACTAAATGGACTCCAGCACGTCCCGTAGCATCCCAATTAATTTCATCAAGAGTATACGGATCACCGTGATAAGTATTGTAATCTCCACCACGGAAACCTTTATGTCGAGTCAAATATCCAGCCTCATTATTGGCTGCTTTTTCATCAGCAGGGAAATGGGCCACTAATTTAAACTCACCAACTTCTGCTTGGCCAGTTTGTTCTAAAACTGCCGGTAGCATTCTAAGGTCTACCATAGTTCCAAAAAGGAATCTAACATTTTGTAGAGGTAATTCTGTGACAACGGGGGCTTTAGCCATGACTATATTAAGCCTTCACCGCTATTTATACTTTTCTCAACCATAGAAAATGTCGGTTTCAGATTTATCTTCTTTGCGGCTGCGGCCTCGCTCTTTAGCAATCATAGTTCTCATCTCAGTTAATTCTTTGTGAGCCTGATCGAAAATCTCTTGAGTAATAATTTTATCTGCGTCTGCGGAGAGCATAATAGCGATGTTTACTAACTCCCGAAGGTAAGCACCAGACCAACCATCGGTCTTTTTTACCATTGACTTCAAATCCAAAGCATCAGTGCGACACTTATCCAAATATTTTTCCAAAATCAGGGCACGGGCAGCCACATCGGGGTGGTCAAAATTAACACGGATGTCAAATCTGCCGGGTCTGTCGGCCAAAGCCCAATCCAAATGGTTAGCATAATTTGTAGTGGCCAAAGTGATAACTCCTTCATTCTTTTCAACACCTGCCAAACAATTGAGGAACTCTCCCAAGAGAGGGTGGTCACCTTGCTCACGGTCAATACCGCCGAGAGTATCAATATCTTCTACCACTACTAAAGAGGGTGCTAATTTTCTGGCTAAGCCATAGATTTCATCAATTTGCCCTCGCTCTTGAATAGCATTTCTGGAAACATAAACAATAGTGCATTTTTTACACAAGTTAATAAGAATGCTACAGCACAGAGTTTTTCCTGTTCCGGGAGGGCCTAATAAAAGTAATCCACGACTGGTTCTCATTCCTAATTCTTTATAATCATCTAACCGATCCAAAAAGTTAATAGCATGACGGTCAATCATGGCTTGTTGGTCTTTAGTTAGAACAATGTCACCCCAATCCATTTTAGGAACTTCTAAAAAGGTATAATCGGCGTTGATAACTGCGTTTTTATAGATACCTTCAGTCTTGAAGTGAGCACTAACTTCCTCCATAAACTCTACATGATTATAATTAGAATTAGTTCCGAAGTATACTCGGCAATCAATTTCATACATATCATAAGGATAAAAATATAATACTAATGGGTGTCCATTTTCACGGTGTCGTAAAAATCTGGTTTGACGGTGTGGGACTTTGATAATAGTTTCAGTGCCATCACGACTCCTAACCTTTTCATCTAAATATACTGGATTGGCCTCGGCAGTGCCACGGCCATTGTAGGAACATACCTTTTCTACTTCATAATACTTTTCACAAATAGTCATTAAACTATGTGCCCAACCAACATAGGATCGGCCACTATATTCTAATTGTTTAGATTCAACATAACCATCACCAGAATTAGAAAGAATAAACTCTTCTACTTGTCGGTCTACCATATCATGTCCAGTGTTATGATTAATGTATAACATAGCGTCTTTAACAGCCTCAACATCTATATCTATGCCAGCGATGTTTAAAGGAGGGGCAATAATTTTAGTGGGCTTGTCAGGACTGGACATATTATAGAGTTTGGCCACCACCTATATGTAGGTATCAGGATTCCAAAATAACTGTAATTAATCTATTTCAATGGCCATTGGTTGTGTAGAAGCAGTAAAAGTATAATGAGTAATATCATACCACTCTTCATCAGTCACATCTTCGGGTTGTTCCCAATCTTTCATCGGACCCCAATATTTCAAATAATTAGACTTTAAACTATCAGCACATTTATCTCGGGCTTCATCGCCATATAGATCGTGCCATGGGTTTTGACCTTTATCAAAGTAATCTTCATCGTGCTGGCGATAGATTCCAACGAAATCATTTTGATAAGTTAAATATACTTTGTCATCATGGCGACCATCGCCACACATATGATACCATAATAGTTGGTCTTCTCCCAACCACACTTCTTCTAAGAAACCTCCAACTTCTTCAAAGCGAGAACGGCGCACTATGACGCTGCTTGGAAAGACAGTAGCATCTAAACGAAAGTGTAATCCATGATACCGATCATTCCAAGTGGAATGTTTTGGAAAATAATTGAAGTTGTGATTAGTTTGATGGGCGTAGCCATTAAGACCATGGGTAGTAATGGTAACATCTCCAGCATTCCACCAAATAACATAGTTATCAGTGGTTTTCTTAATACAATTATGCAATTCTTCTAAATGATTTGGATACCAGTAGTCATCTCCATCTAACCATGCAATAAAGGGTGAACTACCTAAAGTTACGGCTTCATTACGGGCTTGGGAGACTCCAGAACCAGATTGTCTAAAATAATTAAACCGGGGGTGGTCAGCATATTCTTCAATAATTTGCATACATCCAGCATAGGTGTCAGCATCAGAGGGTGTGCCATCAACAACCCAAACAGTGTAATTAGTGTCAGACAAACTCTGTGCGTAGACAGACTCTATACAACGCTTTAACAATGTAGGGTCAATCCGATAGATCGGAATGATGATATCAAACATACTCTGTGCTTAGCGAACCACTTACTTAACTCTTTGCTACCAAATGGTCATGTATACCATTAGCAACTAAGTTACAGCCGATACTAAAGGTGACTAACCCGAGCAGTGCAAGGGAAATGTGTCCTCTAATCTGTGAACCTTTAAACTGTTCAGCGACTAACTTCTCAGCGTGGTAAGCAGTTAAAGCAGTTCCAACACCTATCAACACAACTCCCGTATTAAGGGAAGTCATCTTCAATTGCATTGGCAACACCTAACGCTTTCGCTTGACCGTCATACTCCCAGAGGGAGAATCACTCGGAAAAGGCGAGATTACGCTTAAGCCTGTGCTTGAAGTAGGCTTCGCTTATACCAGTCTACGTTTCCGGGGTTGATACTGATTCCCATCTCCAACAACTTGTTAGCGATGAGTGCATCTGGACCGTCGTAAAGTGTGTATTTAACGAAACACATTAGTTCACCAGCAACGGATGTTCCACCGTCGAAGGCACCTGCGTTGTAGAAAGTGACCAAAACGTCCCAAACTTGACCCGGTAGGACGTAAACGTCAGGGTAAAGGTTGAAAGCAGGTTGGAAATCAATACTGCGTGGGTAAGGGCTTGCTGCACCGGGGATACCATCGTTAGGGATGTTATCTGGGTCGAGGAAGTAATCGGTTGTGTTGATTCTTACTTGAACGTAGGAACGAGGACCTGCAATTCCAGCGGTTCCTGCTGCTCCATCTATGATCAATCCACGGATAACAGTGTTTGCTGTGATACCAGCCCATGCACCCAAAGTAGGTGTGGTTGCGATATCTTCAATAACAACGAACTCTGTTGCAGTGGTTTCCGCAGGCTTTGTGATGTTGTTACCAACGCCACCGACGAAAATTGATGTTCTTTGACCAACGACATTCGCTACGGTCATTCCTGTGCTGTCCCATTCATATACTTGGCTTCTCATTGACATATTTTTCAACTCCTAATAAAGTGTTTAAATCGGGGTCTCCGATTAAGCCTGACCTCCAGCGGCTGCAGCGACACGAGAGCGTTGCTGTTGTTCAATCAAGGAACGCTTATACCAGTCAACGTTGTTTGGGTTGATGGTGACACCAAGTTCCAAAAGTTTGTTAGCGATAAGAGCGTCTGGCCCATCGTAAAGAGTGTATTTAACGAAGCAAGAAACAACTTCAGTTGATGTAGCATCTGTGGAAGTAGTTCCGACACTTGTAGTGTAAAGAATCTGGAAAGTCTGACCCGGTAGGACGTAAACGTCAGGGTAAAGGTCGAAAGACTTCAAGATGTTCTGTGTTCCAACAGAGGACGCTGTAACTGAAGTTAGGTCCAGAGTGGAGTTTGCACCACGAGGGTATGGACTTGCCAGACCGGGGATACCATCCATGTTGGTAACGTCAGGGTTCTGGAAGTAATCTGTTGTGTTGATTCTGATTTGAACAGCACCAGAAAGAACTGGGCTTGCTGCAATATCTTCAATCACAATAAATTGTGTGGCGGTCGTTTCTGCGGGCTTGGTGATGTTGTTTCCAATTCCACCTGTGAAAATATCGTATTCACGGTTAGCAGTTACTTGAACTGGCTGGTCGGTGGAAAGACGGCGAAGTTGATTCGCACTTGTCTGAAGGTTACTCCATTCGTATACTTGGCTTCTCATTGACATAATATCTTACCTCCCTTATCGGGATACAGTAACTTTTGTTTTTTAACTATATAAACCTTTGCCCTAATTTTGGGATTTGTAAGGTCAATATGTATTTATTCTTCTTTAGGATAGTAAGCATTAGCAATACCCAATCCTTCCATTAAACCGAAGCCACAAGCCACAGTCATAATACCGAAAACTGCAATTTGTTTCATTTGACTATAACGAATACCGTTGACAACTCCGAGGATTCCTCCGAGAGCACCAACTAAAGATCCAGTATAAACCAAAGAATCAATAGAAGTGAAACCCATTTCTTGATAATATGAAACAGGATTGTTAATCATTCAACCCACTCCGCTTCTTCCTCATCAAACATTGATATGGGCATCTGGTCAATAACTTCTAATTCTGTTAAAGGACCGACGGGTTGAAACGGACGGTGTGCATTAAGTTTAGTAAGACCGTAGAATAATCCACCAGTCATAAGAGCGTAAAGAGTAATATTTTTATAATCCATAGCACGAATAGATTGAATAGTAAGATACATACCACTAATCATACCAGCATAGATAGTAAAAACACCTACACCACGAACTATTTCGCCAACGAAATTGTCGGCTTTTGATACGAGTTCCATGGAACCACCTTAGTATCCCATAGCGGAATAAAGTTCCTTGGCTTTGGACATATTGCCCTTGGCTTCAGCAACACAGGATCTCCATGCTTGTTGTTTAGGAGTGCCGGACTTTGAAGGTGCGGCTTCCATAGCATTGATTAGAGATTCTTCAGCAGCGTATTCTTCGTCAGAAATGCCACCTTCTTCAGCAGCCATTGGGACTGCTTCGGGAGTAGGTTGTGCTGCAGTTTGGATTTGGTCACGGAAATCACCAGCAATATCGGAAACTCTTTCTTCAACCATATCATAAGCATCGCTTACAACTGGAAGTTTAGTTAGTTCACCGAGAACTGGAGTTCTTCGGAACTTGCCCATAAGAACTGCGAGACCAAGAGTAGCAGGAACTACACCAAGAATGCGTCCGACAGTAACGGAAGCACCGCCAAGCATTGGGACGGCGGATGGAATAGTTGTAACTTGATAAGAAAGGATGTCAGCAAAGCGAGTGCTAAAGAAACCAAAACCAACGAGCAGGAGAGACCCACCGACAGTGTATTCATTAACAATTAGATTTCGCATACTTAACATCTCCGTTTAAGCGTTAGTTCGCCTTACTCGTTCCATTCAGCGGAGCCGTAGTAAGTAGGAACGCCACGTCCACCGTAAACGGTAGAGTCTTCGCCCCAGTTGGCTTCGTTAGGATCGATGTATGCGCCTTCTGCTGCGGATTCATCAGCGATGTCTCCCAAGAATGGGATATCAAAGCCACCGTAGACACGGGCTAATGTCACAAGTCCAACGGACAATGGGACGACATACATGACGGTGCCGAGGCTTACATTAATTAGTGGGATTCGATAGTCCATAACGTTACTAAACATTCCACCTACAAGGCCAGCCGCACCGACAACTGTTAGAGATGCTCCAACAGTAAGCGGGTTTACAATAAAGTTCATAATTTGGTTCAACATATTTTTTACTCTCCTGAGTTATCTTATTCTTTTCTTTTCCACTATATATAGTTTTACATCTGTCCGAGAACAGATCCATTTCCTTCACCAATGTGGTGGGAAAGGGTTCCTACTGCATTTGCCTCTGCGGAACCATACCATTGTATAGGTGTTTGTCCGCCGGGGCTGACGACACGAATGGATGCCAGTGGGTTCATATCCGTGTCAGCAGTAGTGAATGGTTTAAAGTATTCTGGTGCTTGAACGTTGGCAGATGCACTTTGTTCAATCATTGGCTCTTCAGCCGCATGGTGCACAGGTGGTGCATAAGCATTTCCACCTGCATACTTAGTAGTTACAAACATATTACTCTTGTTCATGTTTTGAGCACGAAGTCCCATAGTATCTACAGAAGAAACATAATCAGCCGCCATCATATCGGTAGGATTCATAGTAGCCGAAGATTCGCTAACTCCACCGAAGTTTTGGTCAACTCCACCAGTTGGTGCAAACTCAGCACCAAACCACTGGTCAGGTCCGTGACCCAATGGAGATAGTTCTACAACGGAAGCAACTGCATCAGAAGCAGGAACACGGTCTACCATATCAACAGTCATGTTTTCAAAGTCCCATGCAGGACCTCCATCACCGGGGTATCCCGAAGATCCTTCAGTTAGTTCTTCAGCATTCTTAATATCTGAAAACGAATGAAGTGCAGTTTCTTGTCCGATAACACTACCGCTACCAGATTGAGGAAGGTATTCTTCAGCCGAGTAACGACCAACTGCTGCGCCGAGGCGAGGAGAAATCATAGTAGCAGCCTGAACGACAGCCGAGAGAACCAAAGCAGTTCCAGCGTAGTTCATTCCCTTTCCATAGTTGTCAAAGCGACGACGGGAAGAAACGATAAGGTAACCACCGACACCGGCAGTTCCGATAGTGCGAGCAATCTCAGCCACAGGACCCAGACGGTAGAATGGAATGTAAGTTAAAAGTCCACCGATGAAAGCACCAGACATAAGTCCAATAACTCCAGCATAAGTGGAGGTGTCACCAAGAACTTCAAAAGAATCTTCAACATCAACGGGTCCGGGGGAGTATTGCATTACCATATTGTTCACCTAACGACTATTTATATTTATTCACAGACTCCGTGAGTTTTTGCGTGGAGCACCCGCTAACTTAGTAGGTGGGGCGATATGCTGACCTACTGGGTTTTGGTTAAATCCTTCAGCGTTGCGTAGCATACCTGATTGGATGTGTGAAAGTGGGGAAGGGACGATGGTATCGCCCATGAAGTGATCGGACTTAAGTTTTTGAACTCCTCGGTATTCCGAGGCCAAGTCCATTTCCATGACGTTGCTTTGATTCATAGATTGTGAAGAAACCGGGGAAGTGCCTGCCAGAGACATCTCGGTTTGTGAAGGAACTTGAATGACGGCAGTAATTTCGGGAGACATGTTAGCCAAGACTTCAGAGATAACAGCGTTTTTAACAGTATCATGTAAATCAGATTCTTCGACAGCACTCAGGAAGCGATGTCCCGAGTCACCACCATACTTAGTAATAAGCACAGTAGAAGTATCAGTATCTTTGCCACCAGATTTAAACCAGTTAACGAAACGATCGAAACCTGTAGAGGGACGTAGTTTAGTTAAACTAAAGTTATTGTTAGCAGTAGCATAGGAAACGGTATAAGTTTCGCCATTAATGTTTAACACTTGGTTAAATCCTTCCATAGTTGGTGGAGCAAAAGTAGCATCATCAGGCAGAACCGCCTTAGATAGTTGGGAATCACCAACAGGTGCAGTAATTCCTACACTGTCTCCAAAAAGTTGGTCGGCTAAACCAGCGTTCTCAGTGTAAGAACGAAGTTCGTATTGAGCACCGAAATTAGATAAAACACCATGCATAGCACCTTCCATTGGGCTGCGTTTCAAAGTATTTTGAATGGCGAGGTCCAGATTCATAATATTACATCCTTGTTACAACTATTTATACTTATTGCATACTACGCCTAACTAAGAAGATAGGAAGAACGATAGCAGAAACTGAGGCTACTCCAATCAAGGCGGGCGCAATATAAGATTTACGAGGGGCTTCAATCTCGATTTCCACAGTATCTACTTGAGGAAAAGCCGGGGCCATGATATCGTGGGTTACGGCATCTAAGTTAGGAAGGAGATCTACTACCTGTGAGGCCGGGGCTAAAGTTAATTGTTCTCGGGTTTCGACGACATCACAACCAGCGTAATTAGTTTGACTCCAAGTAGCGGCAGCGATTTGCACAACTTTAGGATAAATAATAGCATCGTAACCTAAAGTATCTTTATTATAGCCAGCAGAAGTTAAGTTGTTGACGACACGAGCCAAAGTAACTTGACCTTCATGATAACCGGGTTCACCCATAGCAGGGAACAACCACAGTTCGTATTCTGCGGGTAGCATAGAGGCGACTCTTTGGGCGACACCGAATTGGTCACGGGCTTCGGCTCGCATTTCCTCGGTAATAATGGGACTAACAGGTGCAGCCATCACTTCTGGCTCAGGTTCTTGATTCTCAAAATCAATACCCGAGTCCTCCACCACCGGCTGGTCTCCAGCCGTTTCAGGAGTAGTGGCATCTGAATCATCTACGACATCATCTAACGCAACTTCTTCTTCGGGTGACCCTTCATCATCGTCAGAAATACCTTCTGTCTTGGCAGCAACTCCCGCTAAAGCGGCACCTGCCTTTTCCATAGCAGCACCTTTAGAATCTTTGGTTTCTTTATCGCCGGGGATTGCATCAGTAGTGGGAAGAGATTCTTTGGTTTCCTCATCAACACCAGCAGACTTTTCAATCTGGGCTTTAAGGTCTTCCAAATCGGGAGATAGATCTTCGTCAGCCATAAGGTAGATAGGAGGCTACAACTATTTATACTTATTCTTCCTCTCGGGAGAAAACAGTGAAGTTATAATCTACACCGGCCAATTCTGGTTCGTAAAGGGCAATAGTAATTTCTCCACTACCAAAAGTGTTAACCATAGAGCCTTCTAAATACTCAGGTTGTTCGGCAGCATAAACCCAGACAGGAAGTTTAGTAATGATAGTATCATTACCTTGTAATTCAGTATCAATAAGTATAGTAGGAACACCATTCATGTCGGTAGCAGATAAAATACGCTTAATAGTATATTCATTAGCCCGAGGATCGGGTTCACCAACTTGGAATAAATAAGTAGCAATTCTGACTCCATCACTACCATGATAACCAGTGTAAGCCCATGCTTTCAATTCGTTAAGAGAAGTGACTTCAAAGAAACTGGGAAAAGCGACAGCATGATGCCCCCAATGGACATAATCTAAATCATTCATATCAAATGCTGCGGCTTGTTCAGCAGGAATACCATTTTCAGCATAATATTCTCTAAACTTATCGTTAAGATCAGAATCAGACATACACTTTAGTGGTGAAACCACATACTTATAACTTCCTTTCCCCTGAATGTGAAGCATTCAAGTTAAACTGTTAGTATCAAAAAGCCTGCTATGGCCATCAAGACTCCGACAGCACCTTGCATATTAAGGGGTTCGGGTTGATAATCTTCAGCACCAAATGGGGCTTGAGAAGTATACTTATAGGGATTATAGTCATCTACAGTTTGGTAATTTCCAGTGTAGGTAACACCTGTCATAGTTGACCACCTTACTTCTTGGAGGCTAACATGTATCCGAGGTAAGCCAAAATACCTCCGCCAGCAACCATAGCCACAGGGCTTTGGAACATACTTGGCTTTTGGTAGCGAGCACCCATACCATCAATAGTTTCGGAGAGAAGCAACATGAACTCATCTCCAGTCATGTATTCTCCTTCGGGACTCATTTCATCCACGAACTCGTAAGGATGATATGCATCAGGACGTGATTCTTGCACGGCCACGGATTCAGGTGCCTCAGCACTGCCATACCATTGAGGTGCGCCACGACCGCCAATAGCGGAATCGTTACCCCATGAATTGTTAACCAAAGGAACTCCTTGAACGTGAGTAGTATCTACATTATCGGAGTAGACAACTTCATTGACTTCTGCGCCATACATTTGTGGAACTCCGTTTCCAGAGCCACCGGCAGAATCTTCGCCCCATGAGTTAGCAATAACTGGTAGTCCGACACCAAGAGCATCATGACCGCCAACTTGTTCAAACACCAAGGGGTTGACTTCAGCATCCATAGTCATAACATCGTCATACTTACGATGCATACGAGTGTGCCTCTTATCCATAGCAGCCGCTTCATCACGACGGGACTTCAAAGATTGTGAGTGTGGTCCACGGTGTCGCATTCCAAGAGATTCATCTTGCTCGTCATTATAACCTTGTTCAGCACCATACCATTGTGGAACTCCACGACCGCCGATAGCAGAATCTTCGCCACGGGTGTTAGGAACAATAGGAACTCCTTGAACATGAGTTTCGTCTACATTATCAGACATAACTACTTCATTAACTTCAGCCGAGCCATACCATTGTGGAACACCTTGTCCACTAACAATTGCGGAGTTTGTTCCATAAGCATTAGCAGGAGCAAGAATATCAATGCCCGCATCAGGCATCATAACGAAGTTT
>Ga0080013_1003835_pt1 | contig 15325 bp, 22 predicted proteins | sample ETNvirenome_6_85_FD_69236 | JGI IMG/M metagenome (GOLD analysis project Ga0080013, IMG submission 69236) | Marine viral communities from the Pacific Ocean - ETNP_6_85 (SPADES assembly) (version 2) | ecosystem: Environmental > Aquatic > Marine > Oceanic | place: Pacific Ocean | collected 2013-06-19
TAGGTGATACAATACCAAGTATTGTTTTCTATTATGAGGAGGACACTGATGAGTGAGACACAAGAATACATTGTAGAAGAATGGCTATCGGTAAAGTACCAAATCAAGATAGATGCTTCGTCAAGAAAAGAAGCAGAAGAAAAATATTTGAACGGTGCGTACGATGATTATGCAGATCGAGAAGAAGAAGAAAGCAATGTAGATGACTATAAGATCAGTGAGGTTAGTCTAAGCAATGACTGACATCTATATGAAAAGGTTTACCCTCATGCACGAGGGTAAGCCTATTGATTGTTTAGTTCCAATTTCGGAACACGATCATGAACTCCTTATCAAACTTCCTAAAGATAAATCCGTAAAGGCTAAGGTCACTCGACCACGATCTAATCAACAACACAGATTGTATTGGGGATTATGTCGTGAAGTTCTCGACAATATTGATCATCAAGATTTTCAAAGCGAAAAGAATATAAGCGATTATATTCTCTTGAAGATTGGTCACTATGAGATGGTTGAGTTCAGTGGCAATCTACTCGCTACTCCATTAAGTATTTCATTTGCCAAATGCGATCAAGGTAAATTCAATCCACTAATTGATAAAGCAATAGACCTTATCTGTACTGATGAAAAGCTTCTAAAGGGTACAGACCCAAAAGATTTGATGTCGAAAGTATTCAATGACATTAAAATTTTCTAAACTCAAACCCTTGAGAGACAAGTTGTATCTGGCATTGATACGTCAGATACCTTGTCTCTCTTGCGGTTCTCTCCCTTCCCAATCTGCCCACATTCGAATGGGCTTCAATGGCACAGGCATCAAGCCTTCCGATAGCCGAACCCTCCCCCTTTGTCACGACTGTCATCATCGCCAACACACGATGAGCGAAAAGAAATTCTGGAAAGATCTCGGAATAGACCCGATTAAAACTTCAGATAATCTTTTTAAAATTTATAAAAACTCAAGAGAAAAAGAAAATGTTTTAAACGACATGAAGACTTTTTTATTTTTGTTAAAAAATTAACAGCTCCCCCCTGCCGGGCTTAGCCGGGCTTAAAAAATATTTTTCCCAAATTGGCAGAAACCCTAGAGTTTATTCTCGTGCAGAATACTTCTCAGGAGTTGACCCCCTAACTCATGAGAATTAGTTCACAACAGTTTATAAAGATCCGCCATACAGCTCCCCCTGAAATTCGTATCCCGTGAAAAAAAAATTTTCCCAGCCAGAAAATTTTTGAAGAGGGAATTAATTTTAAAAAACTTGAGGGGGGGGGAGGGATCTGTTTTAAAAATTATTTATTAACAACGGCAGAATACAAGGGTTTTTTTATGTAATTTACGGGTGATATGGGTGGGTATACTCACCACTACTCAACACAGATAACTGCACTCACCCATTAATCTACTTGAATAAAGTGTTCATTAGCAATGAGACAATAAGGTTCATGATCTAATACATCGCCTCTGTCTTTCCTGCCTGACCAAGTGATATCTGCTGACACTACATCAATAGAGCAATACATTAACTGATCAGTGCATTGAATAATAATATACACAGGCAGACCTGTATTTCTGTTTAACTCTTTTGCTTTCATAAACTTGGCAAGAGATATCATACTCCCTCCAAAGTCAGCGAGTTGTTTTCGTGAATAGGTTCTGCATTTAATCTCACAGAAAGCAACTGCCCTGAGATCTCTCATCAAAACATAATCCAATTCATATTTAATTGGCATCTTTCTAAAATTACATTTCCATTTTTCAGATAATAAATCTGCAACTTTTTTTTCTTCCGATAAATTTTTTTGATTTTCGTACATTGGTCTCATAAAATTTTCCTTTAGGCGTAGGAGGCAATAAGGCGTAGGAGGCAACAAGGCATAGGAGGCATCATAATCCATCCAATGCACTGAGATCATCGTCAGTTATACCGATATCTTCGTACACCCCACACGCTTTGTTGTAAGTAAGTTTGGTACTTCCGATCTTCCCTATATATTTAAACCTACTTTTCCAACAGTGTATCTCTGGTGTATCAGGATTAGCTTCTGATCTGTGTACCGTCAAACCCACATCACATTTGGCAAACCAACTGGCACTTCCTGATATCTCCATTCCTTTAGGGATAGGAGTCTTGCCATTTTCTCTCATCATCTTTGCAGGATGAGCCACAAAAAAGATATGGATGTCGTTACTCTTGGCAAACAATCTCATCTTAGTGAGCATCCCTGAGATAGCTTCAGTTTCTGTTCGCCCTTTGCGATCCAACTCTAAGTAATTGTAAGGATCAACTACAAGAGAACGAATACCCAACCTTTGAATTGCAACACGACATCTCTCTAGTATTGATTCAACGGTACTTTCTTCTCCATCTTGTTGATCCATAAAAACAAAGTGTTCTTTAACAAACTTTATAGCTTCTTTAACTTCAAGTTCTGTTGCTTTCGTTGTCGGTCCATCCAGAAGAGGCTTACGCAATCTCTTCTCCAAGAGTTTTATGATATGGTTCGGAGGATCATTCTCGAATGAGGCAACTGCAAACTTCCAACTCGATTGCTCTGCAAGGTTCATCATTAACTGATCAACAAACTCAGACTTACCAGATGACGGTATACCTGTAACAACTGTAAGCATACCCTGTGCTACAGTAAAAAGCTTATCCACTGATGCAATTCCTGTTGACTCCCCTGATAATGTGCCACCCTTATATATATCAAGGACTTGTTTTTCAAACTCATCGACTGTGTATAACCCTTCAATCGGGTAAGGTTTAGACTCCTCTATACTGGTTCTCACAAGTTCTTTACCGTGTTTAATCAGAGCATCGTTGGCATCCTTGCATCCCTGATCCCAATCAACCATCCAGACTTTAGCTTTACCGACTCGTCTTGATAGCTCTTCTCGCAATGCTCTACCCTGCTCATCAGCATCAGTCGCTATGACAATCTTCTCCATATCATTCAGTATATCTATACTGTTCCAGACGTACTGAAACTTTCGATCCTCACTTGGATCTATTGATCCTTGTTTTAATTTATTCAATGCACCATTAGGTACGGACACTACGTTCTCGAAGCCACAGGTATCAAGCGTAAGAGCATCCATCTCACCCTCGCATATGATCATCGTCTTGTTATCTGGATTAATATATTCAATGCCGAAGAATGTTGTTGCTCCTCCCACACCCTCTTGAACGAAGGACTTATCTTCTATACTACGGTACTTAACTGCATAGACTTCACCCTCATTATGATAAGGGAAACCTATCGCTTGCATTTCCTTTTGCCCTGATGGGAAAAACTTTTTGGTATTAAAAACTTGATACTTATCTATGGAAGACTGAGAGATCTTCCTTCCTGTGAGATAACTTTCTTCCTTCTTTACGTTTAATTTTTTGATTGCCACTGGTTTATATTCCTCCTCAAAACGATTGCTATACGCACCATTGAGATCACAATGATGGCATTGATATACTGTTCGGTCATGATAGACAGTGACCGACATACTTCTCTCGTGTTTCTTTTTTCTGGTGCTACTGCACTTCGGACAAGTTATTCGATTCGAGCCTAGCTTTGTGCTTGACTCGATGAAACTCTTCCATTGCTTGTTCATAGGAATCCCCTCTCCATATGATAGAATCCTCATTACCTTTAGCTACATTACATATTGGACATCTCATTATGGAGTGCTGTATGTCCGAAACATCATGCAATAAAAGATGTTTCGCCCCCTTACACCCCTTACAATCAGTCATATCTCCTCCACTTCTATATCTGATCTGGGGTTCAGTGCATCCAATCCCCAGTATATATGTTTCTCTTTAACTTGTCTGTCGTTTTTGTATATAAATCCCTGCATACAATCTAATATCACAGACTCATCAAGGTCTGGTCGTCTGCTCTGATAGTAAATAGTTATGGTGACTTTAACATTTTCCTCAAACAAATCTTCTCGTTGAGGACATTGGGATTTAAAATCTTTCTCGTATGTCAAAGCCTTCTCACTCTTAATGAAAGCAGGTTTGTTTCCAAACTTGACAAGCCTACGACTATTAGCCTTTGAACAAGGCTGTCCATATATAGTGAACTTCATTTAATTATACCCCTTGTATTATGATTTATTATAATATATATATAATTATAATATGCAAGAACTTTATTGAGGAGGTTTAATGCAGATTAAAAACAGACATAATATAGATGACATCTTCCTTCGTCTACATGAGAGATATTCTAAAGAGAGAGAGGAGAGTGTATTGTCTCGTGAGATTGCAGATCCTTGGGATGTTAATGTTTCTGTGACCGAGCTACTTAATCCATTACAGATCTCATTGCTCATGAGATACTTCGAGAAACAAACGAGTAAAGATCTTAACAATCTTTTACCAAGTCTCATAGGGAGTGCCGTACATGAAGCCCTTGCTCGCACTGATGATGATATTAACTCACTGAAAGAGGTTAGATTATTCAAGATAATAGATGGTATGACTGTTAGTGGTCAGCCAGATAGAATGTTTCAAGAGACCAAGAAGATAAGAACATTTAAAAATAATGGCGATGTATGGGTTAAAGGTCAATGGGCAATCCAAGATTACAAATTAACAGGTGCATACTCTACACTTAAAAATAAAAGAGAATGGGAAGAACAATTAAATTGCTACGCATATATGGCTCAACGTGGTCTCACTGCATCAGGTAATTCTTTAGAACAAATAGATAAGATTGATAATCTTTTTGTTACTGCAATCGTTAGAGATTGGAACTATAATAATGTTGGTAAGCCAGATTACCCTGAGTCTTGGGTTGTAGATATACAGATCCCTGTATGGTCTGAAGAAGAACAGAGAGATTTCCTACATAATAAAGTCAATGCCTTTCAAGAAGCCATTGAAAAATACAAAGAAACAAAAGAACTTCCTCGTTGTACTGATGAGGAACGGTGGTCAAGTGGTGGAAAGTTTGCTGTCATGAAACCCAAAAGAAAATCTGCTGTCAAATTATTTGGCACAGAAGAAGAAGCAAAGGAATTTTCTATAACAATTCCTGATGCTTACATTGAATCACGACCTGTTCGTTACATGAGGTGCGATAGGTACTGTGATGTATCTAAAGTTTGTCAACAAGTATTGGAGTAAATATGACAAAGAAAAATGAGAAAGAAGAAGAGGTTGCCCTTGATAAAGATCCTATCAAAAGAGGTATACAACTCGTGGAAGCTATGCCTGATGAGGCAAAGACAAATATCAAGGGGAAGTTATATGCACAGGTTGCTAGAAGGAATGAATACTTCTGGAAAGCAGTAGGCATAGAAGGTCGTATTGAGAATGAGATCATAGAACTTACTGACGAGAAGGTTGTTGTCGGCACAAAAATATATATAGGTGATAAGTGTGTCGGTAATGATTTTGCTGAGGAGTATCGTGGTCAGGGGATGGTCAACAAAACATCAGCCCTTGAGAACTGTATCACATCATCAATAGGAAGAGCCTTGTCCTGTATAGGATTATCAGGTGGTGAGTATGCTTCTTCCTTTGAGGTTGACAATGCAGTCAACAACAAAGCTGAAGCACCACAAGAAGATGTTCTTTTGATTGAAGTTTTTGCTACGTTTGTTGAGCAATGCAAAACAGAGAAAGCATTAATGGATTGGTGGAAAACTAATAGCAAAGCAATTAACGAAAGGAAGTCTACTAATAGACTAACTTATGATGCAATCGTTAGTATATTTGCTAAACGTAAAGAAGAAATCAAAGAAGAAAACAGTGCATCAAATCATAAACCAGAAGGAGATAGTGGTAATGAATGATTTTAAAGAGAAACCCAAAGATAAGAATGGTCAAACCATATGGGGTAAGCCTAATAGTGGTAGAATATTTGCTAATAAATATAAAACAAGTGAGAAGCATCCTGATTATCGTGGGAACATATGGGTTTCTGTTGATCTTCTCAAGCAGTTAGTTGCTTTTGCTAAGGACAATGACAGAGAAGAACCAAACTATATGAACGTAGGTCTTTACAAAAACCAAGATAAGAATGGTAATGATTACTTTAATCTTTCAATAGGAGAGTACAAATTCTATGAAAGAAAAGATCAAAAAACTCCTACAAACAACTCATCATCAGATGTTAAGGATGATGAGATTCCATTTTAGGAGGGGAGTATGGTTAGATTAAAAGGAACACCGAACCTCAACAAAGATATGAGATCGGTTACTGTGTTAGTTGATCCTGATGATTATAAAGAACTATTAGACAGAGCTACGAGAGAAGAAAGATCAGTTGCTTTCTTAGTTAGAAAGTCAGTTAAAGATTATATTAATAATCGGTACTACTCTCAAGCAGTTAATGATGCTCATGATTGGATCTCTAAGAATAAACTTATCAAAGGTAATGTTCAAATTGATGGCAAAGAATTTAGGCAATTTATTGCTGATGAAATGAAAGAGTCTTTGGATAATGACTAAAACTAAAAGGTGGTTGTTAAAGCAATCACCTTTTTTTTAAGGGGATAATATGGCTATATATGGAAATGATTACTTAGTTGCTTCTCATAATTTATGGGAAGCAATTAATATAGTGGAAGAATACACAGAAGAAAAATGGGAAAGAGCAAAGCCTGTTTGCCTTCGCAATAAGGTTGAAAAAGAATATGAAGATTATGTTAAAGATGGTCTGTCGTGGGATGATGAAACTCATGTCTCTGTTACAATTCAACTTGATGAAATTCTACATCGTGTAGAAAAAGAAATTAAAGAATTAATAGATGTTGAGGTAGATGTTGAAATAATAAAAGGATCAGCTTATGAGCCTGATGGATTCCTTATACACGAAGCTTGTTTTGTTTTAGGATTTACAAATGGTCAGATACCTCAAAAAGAACTTTCCTTATATCGAGTATCAGTAGAATGATTGATATAAAGAAAGGCGATTGCAGGGATGTCCTTAAAACTCTTGATGAAAAATCAATAAACACTTGCATCACTTCTCCTCCGTACTACGGTCTAAGAGATTATCAGACAGGAACTTGGGAAGGTGGTGATCCTAACTGCACCCATCAAAGAATGACTAAGATATCTAAAGATACAAGCACAGGTCATAGAGGAATGTATGATCAGGGCAATGTGGTAGGTGACGCAATATATAAAACAACGTGCAACAAGTGTGGTGCAACACGCAAAGATAAACAGATAGGATTAGAATCAACCCCTGATGAATATGTTCAGCAAATGGTTGAGGTCTTTCGTGAAGTCAGGAGAGTCTTGCGTGATGACGGAACAGTATGGTTGAATCTTGGAGATACATACTCCAACTTCAAAGACTCTAAAAGTACACCCCAAACTTTATCCAAAGGCACACAGTCAGCACAGGCAAATGAAATAGATGAAGGACTGTCTGTGTCCAGAGATCCAAGAACATTAAAACAAGCAGGGCTAAAGAACAAAGATTTAATCGGCATACCCTGGCGAGTTGCTCTTGCTTTGCAAGCTGATGGTTGGTACTTACGACAAGATATTATCTGGCACAAGCCGAACCCTATGCCTGAGAGTGTAAAGGACAGGTGTACTAAATCTCATGAGTATATTTTTCTTCTCTCAAAACAACCCAATTATTACTATGACTATGAAGCTATAAAAGAAAAAGCAAAAGGAGAGAGATGGGGAGGGAACAAACCAATCAACATGAATAACACTAAAGATATTGAAAATCAGTTTAGTGGATTAACAAGAGAAAGAAAGATGTTGTTTGACGAAAGAAACAAGAGATCAGTATGGACTGTGAATCCTAAGCCCTATAAGGAAGCACACTTCGCAGTGTTTCCTACAGAACTTATAGAACCCTGTGTTCTCGCAGGATGTCCAGAGGGAGGCACAGTATTAGATCCCTTCGGAGGTAGTGGAACAACAGGGCTTGTTGCTGACAGGCACAAAAGAAATGCAGTATTAATAGAACTTAACAATGACTACATTGATATTGCAGAGGACAGACTCAAAGGTGATGCACCTTTGTTTTCAAATATACAAAGATCAAAGTGAAGAGATGATAAGACCTACAACTATACCAGCAACTCCACCTAAACCTAAAAGAACATAGCAAGCATATCGGAAATTACTCCAGATAAATTTCAAGCTATTCTTTCTGGCACGAAGAAACTTCTCAACATCATCGAGAGCTTCCATTGCTTTCTCATCAAGATCAGTCTTGTCAAGAACATACTCCTCAAGAATACTTTTGTCTTCTCTGGCAATATGATCTGCTAACTCAGCAGTTTGTTTTTTCTTTCTTCCCATAATCAACTCCTAGTTAAAAATAAAGGGGTCTTATTACCCATCCACGCACCCTGAACATTGTATTCAAAGTATTCTTCTGCCATTTCATGATCCATACCATCTCTTTGCATTAAGATATCTATGCACTTTTGCCTGTCATACACCGCATAAAGATTGGTAAACTGTTTACCTAATCCAATAAACGCATCCTCAAAACCATCTGCTAAAAGAATTATATCATTATCAAGATCATACTCTTGCTCCAGCTTTTCTGCCAAATTAGAACTCATAGTAACTACTCCCCCTTAGTTAAGCACTAAACTCATGTGATGTAACTGACATCACTTCTTCTTGAAGAACTTAGCTGCACCACGAAACCCAAAGCTGGCACTCACGATTATACCCAGCGTGTAGCGATACCATTCAGGTGCAGTATCTAAAGCTTCAAACCCAGACTGAACAATCGCCCTTCCCCAATCTCCACAGAAAGCAAGAATGAGAGGTACTGAAAATAAAAGAACCAGCCATTCATCTTTCCAAGAATCTTTTGAGGCTTCTGCCATTGTCTGATCCCAGTCTATTTCTCCAGTTGCCATCTTAGTTTTACGTTTCTCAACAGCAACCTTTAGCTCACCTTTAGCTTTGGTTTCTTCGACTTTGTTATTCATCCACGCTGTTGCAACACCACCAACAGCACTTATGATTCCACTAAATATCATACCCACTTCTCCCTCTTGCCACCATCATACCATCTGGCATGACCTTCTTCGACTAGCTTTTGACATATGTTATCACCATCACACGTGAAAGGTGTACCTAATATCCTACCGTATTTACCTCTCTTATCGAGAGAAGTTTTCATTGTAAAATCTGTTTGAAGGAGTACCGTCAATCTGGCTTTAGCTAATAAACCTAGTTTCTTTTCCTCAAGATTTCGAGTCCGACTCTCAGGAGCATTGATCTTCTCTAGCCTGATGCGTTGCTTCTTGAGACATACCCCAAACCCAAGATCAATATCGACATCAATGGTATCTCCATCAACTACTTTTACAAGTGTACAATTATATACAAATGGTTGCATTGTCATTACACCCTTCCAGAAACAGAACGGACAAACTCCTGAACACTAGCTACCACATGAAGTCTATTGCCTGTTGCCGCTGTTGCTTTTAAAATTTCAGTTGGTTGCAGAGTTAAATTTCTACTTAATAACTCTACTGTTCCATTCGCACCAACAGCCGCAACTTTAAATAAACTAAACACATCTGATCCATTCGTCAGAGTAAGTGTTATTGTATCAGCGTTACCTGTATCTTCAGATACAAGGATAGAATTAACGACAGAAAAAGCTACTGTTGTTGGTGATGTATACAGGACAGTTGCTCCTGTTCCTGTTAAGTCTAACTTAGCGTTGGTTGCTCGTTGTATATACTGAGCATAACTATCTATATGCACTATCCAAACCTTTGCTTCTGTGACTTAGGAGGAGTTTTTTTTTTAGCTTTCATAATTATTTCCTATTCGATAGAGCAAAGTACCCACCAACACAGCCACTCATAGCAAGATACTGAGTCATAATAATAGACTCCGCTTCAGCCATTCTCTCAGGTTGAAACAAAGTCATAATAGTTGTCAGCCCCATTAGAGTAATTAAGAACCAACACATATAACGTCTGTTTGATTGATGTTTCGTTACATCAAACTTAGGATCTTCATTCATTAGTTCTTGCTCACTGGTGTTCTACCATCCTCATAAGCCTCATTTATATGAGGAGTATTGGGATCGTCAGGAACAAAACGACCTTTATCATCTCTGGATCTTTCACCCGTAGGCTCACCAAACAAAAAAGTTTTTATATTTTCTAACCAACTCATGATCTACTTCTCCCTCTATTTTTCTTTGCACTAGTTAATGCAATAGCAATAGCTTGGTTTTGTTTATAACCTTCTTTCTTGAGTTTCTTTATATTCTTACTAACCGTTTTCTGTGACTTACCTTTTTTTAATGGCACTAGACTGCTCCTTGTATAGCGTTCTGATAATCAATCATTGAAGCGGCTTGCTCTAATTCGTTTGCTATTCTCCCACCTGAGTCTGCGTAAGTACCTGTCCTTGCTCTTTGTCTTTCAGCTTCTGCTCTCATGACAGCAGGATCATTTGTTTCTTTATAATTATTAACGATTGCTTCTTCAAAACTTCTAAATGCAGGTGACTGTACCCACTCAGCTTCAGAGAAGCCAGCATCTATAGCTTGACGATATTGATTGGAATACTCTTCGTTAATACCTGATCTATCTCTACCTGATAAATCAAATGTTTGTTGGACATCATAAGATCGTGGAGCAGTTTCTTCAGGTGCAGTGTCAGTTGTTTGGGTTTCTGGTGCAGCTGTGGCTGCGTCTGCAGCCGCAGCTTCAGTATTATTTTCTGTAGTTTGGGTTGTTTCCTGCGTTCCATCTGGTGCTAAAGCACCTATACCTACAAGATATTCTTTTAGTTCTGGTGTCATTGGTATCTTCACTTCACCCACACCACCTTGTAAATCAGAATCGCCTGGGTATTGGAAATAATATTCACCATCTCGTTCTACAATTCCTTCTCCTGTACCCCCTAAGTTACTAAAGAAATTAGTCATGTCGTTTGTAACTGACCCATCAGGAGTAGTTCCTGTGGGTTCTGGGTCAGACTCCTGTGGAGTAGGTTCTATAGGTTGATATGTAACTTGATCTGCTGGAACACCCCCTATGAAATCATATCCACCTGGCGTTGTACCGTATCTTTGATAAGGTAAACTGCGAGGCATCCCATAGTAAGAAGGTATTCTTGAGAATATAGATGACCCAACACCCATTGGAAAACTACCGATACCCATACTGTAAGACGGAGGCAAGGCTCGATAAAAAGAAGGAGGCTCATTGAAACTATTTTCTTCAGGAGTTTCAGGACCGAGTTGATTTAATCTTCTTTCTATAGCTTGTGTAATTCTTCCAGCAGACGGAGAGTAAAGAGATCCTTCAGTTGACCTTTTTCTTTGTGCCTCTAAATCTGTGTTCAGTCTATCCCTATCTGTCAAATCTCCTATAGTATTAATTAATCTATTTTCAAAGGATCGAAATTGAGGACCTGCTACAAACTGTTGCTCATCCCCACCTCCTCCAATGTAATCATTAAAGTTTTGGGTATATTCTTTTGTTATATCATCAAGGGTTTGTGCTGTTGGTCTAGGGGGTTGTTGATTAAAGCTTGGCATAAACTGTCGTGATCCAAAATATCTTGGAGGACTATACCCATATCCTGCTTGATATGGATTTTGATATGGCGTAGGAGGAGGAGGCGGTGGTTGATTGTAAGGATTACCGAAAGATCCTATTCCTCCAGAATAAGGATAACCAAGATTAGAGTTAGCCATAGGAAAGCCACCCATAGGGTTCGGACCATAATACCCTGCTGTATTGTTAGGATAACCTCCTCTTTGATAAGGAGGAATTGATCCTTTAAAACCAGTCTCACCAAAAAATAATGAATTACCACCACTTCCCATAATATTTATCCTATATAATCTTCGCCAGTTTCCATCATCTCAGCTAATCGAGAAGATCTTGAACCGACTTGTTTTGCCCATTTACTATTTAACATCTCATCAGTTGCGTCTAACCAGTTTCCTTTTTCAAGGGCAGACAACATATTAACAAATCCTTTGAGTCTTGGCATCCCTAAATTAAACATCATATCAATCAAGACCCTTTGCCTTATGATGTCTAAGTCTTTAAACCAATCAAAGTTTTCATGTAACTCCTTGATACATATACGGATATCACTGTTCAGAAGGTAATCAATTTCTTCCTCAGACAACCCTCTCTCTTTAAGGTTACGACCAACTCCTATGGTCTCGATCCCTTCAGTATCAAGATATACTTTCTTTTCTACACCCTCATGCAACCTTAGTTGAGCATGAAGTTTCCCATTTAAAAGTTCATCATCCATATATTTCTTTCCTTATTTCTGGAAGTAAATAAGTTAATGAGTTCCTTTGTATATTAATGTATCTTATTTCATCTCTTTTTTGATCTTGACTCATATTGCTATTTCTTACTTGCGTTTCTATTTGTCTTAGTTTTTTTAATTCAGCATCTACAGAGTCAGCATAATCTTTATATTGATAAAGTTTTTCCTGCTCTTTTGTAATCGGTAACTCTTTGCCAAAATTCTCACTTAAATCCTTTATGGAATTACTAACTTGATCTATAGCTTGTTTTAATTCATAGAATTGATAGAGAGTACCTGTTGGTTCTGAAGGTAAAAATACCTCACGAGCTAATGGATTTGATATACTTCTTTCTAACTCACGAGTTGGCGAGAGTGGACTACCTGTAAACTTTTGCAATATAGTATTTAAACTAAGAGTTGCTGTTGCTCCTAAAGGTCCTGCATATCCTTGAATTAAGTGATCTATTTTTATTGGCGATAAATTTAACTGCTCACCAAGTATCTTTGCAAACTCAGATGTGCTGGATTTTACTCTTAAAGGAGGTAGCTTACCCTTTACATAAGGACTTTCTATTGGTTGACCTGTAAACATATTGTAATTATTTTGTATTTCATAAAGAGGTCTAATTACTTGAGGTACAATATTAAGACCAAAAGAAGATTGTGCATTTCTTACAAGAGATTGCTTTAAATCTAAACTACTTTCCTGATCAAAAACATATTGCAGTATACGTTCTGGCAAGACTTTAAATATTGTGCCTAACTCAAATGAGATAGGAAATTTAAAAGGCTTTACGTCTTCAGGTAAACCCATTGTCTTTGGTGTTAATATATAATTCATATCTCTTATTTGAGGCGGTTGATTTTTCCAATCTTCGTCATCATGCTGTAGCATCCATAAGACAGAAACAAAGCTAGTGATTGCCATTCCTCTCGCCCAAAAAGCAAGGAGAGTTTTTTTAGAATCAGGTCTTCCTGTGTCGGTACTACCTAACCCAACTCTCATTAAATCTATACCTTGTATTCGTGCATTTATAAAAGGTAAAGTAGCTGTAAACCATCTAAGAACATTTTGATTCGCACCTCTTCTAGCATAGTCAATAACCTGCCTTCCTTCGTAAGAAGCTTGTACCCAGTCTCCAGTTTCAGCTAAAGTTTTTTGATACACTTTAATACGCACTGCGGCATCAGCGGCATTTGAAGCATGACCTGACCAATCCCAAAGCTGGCTGATAGGTCGAGTAAAGAAATTACCAACAGGTCCTCTTTGTTGTTTCTCCATACTTTTCTGGACAACCTTTGACATATTTTCATAACTACCTCTAAAGTCATAGCCACCAAAACCCATAGAACCTCTAACAGCTCGTGCTGATTTAGAGGCTGTTGGACTTATAGCTTCACCAAAGCCTTGCCATCCAGATATAACAGGTTGAATATTTCTGCCTGATGTTTGCCAAGCCGCAAAACTATCTCTGTTAAGTGATTTAATAATAAAGTTAGGCATCCGTGTTACAGCTTCACGCAAAATATAAGTTGGTTGAGTAAGCCAATACCCTACACCCTGAGCCAAAGGTCTAGTTTCTGTAGTCAACATTGATAAAGCCTGAGCCATATCCTGATCATAAACAGAGTAATATCGAGTTTTACCTCTTACTCGACAAGAGGAATAACCTGGTTGCATTTTTGTTTTACGTTCAGCAGTTCCTTGCAACTCCATAATAGCTAGAGTTCTTTGCAATGCTACGTTCTTCATAGATGAAGATACTATTGTGTCTATGTTCTGTATAAGGTTTTCTAAGAAATTACCTAGAGGTCTACCTGTTACTCGTACAGTTACATCAGCATCTGGATTTAATTCTTGATATTCTTTACGGATATTGTTTGCTAAATCCTTTGTTGATATAGGTCTTTGGTCACTAACAATTTTATCATTCACAAATATTCTATACGTCTGACCTGTTCCTAATAACTCTGGAACTTCTCTTAATTGTTTTTGTTTCTCAGGAGATATTTCATCTTCATTAATAATTCCATCTATTGTTAGTTTAGGAAAATTAACTGATGTTCCAAAAAAATTTTTACTTTCATCACCCTCTCTTACAAAAGAAACATAATCTGAGTTTTCTAACCAAGTATTAATTTCATTTTGAGATAATGTGCCAGAGGTTAATGCTACGTTATTAAGAAAATTTCTATTCCATTCTAAATATTCTTGTCTTACTTGCTCAAACTCAGGGTACTTTTCCCCCATACGCAAACCATTCTGAATATCTTCTTCATTAAGAAGACGCTCTCTGCCTTCACCGATTAATCGTCTTGCTCTTATTGCGGCTAAGTAAAGTTGAAACTCTCTAAATTTTGTACCTATAGGTTGAAATATTTTAACAAGAGGTTTTCCCCCTCCGTCTTGCTCAGATACAACCCTGAATCCACCCCTGCCATCAGAGTTATACTCTGGTTTTCCTCCGTCAAACCACATACTTGATTGAAATATTTTTGACCTATCTGAGTCAACAGCCGCTGCCATAGCACTTGTTCCAGCCCTGACTTCTATTCCTATCTTTCTTCTATAGTCATCAACCTCCTCAAGATTTGCATATTGATTTGCTGCCTGTATTCTAGCTGTCCTAATTAAAGAATTAAATCCATCTTTCGATGTAATGCTTTGCAATCCATCTAATATAGTACGACCAACACTTTTATTTTGTTTGCCTGACATTGAGACTTTATTAAGCGTTGCTTGTTCTGATTCTGTTAAATCAGGATTAGAGGTCTGTATACCATTAGATCGTAAACTAGCCATAGTTTCAGGAGGAGATTTGTATTTTTTTAAATCTGGATTTACCCCAAACTTAATGGCTGTCTCTCTCAGTGAAGCCATAACTGGAGGCTCTTCTCCTTTATTAACTTCAGACCTATACCGACCAATATCTTTTTCTATAACCTCTGACATTTTATCTCTAGGCGAGATAAATGATTTAGTTGTAGGATTCCAATTTTCATTTAAGTTTTTAATTTGATTGTTTGTTTCTATCTCTGCCTGTGGGAGAGCTTCTTCTAATGTAACAAAAGGTGTT
>Ga0080013_1003837_pt1 | contig 15316 bp, 15 predicted proteins | sample ETNvirenome_6_85_FD_69236 | JGI IMG/M metagenome (GOLD analysis project Ga0080013, IMG submission 69236) | Marine viral communities from the Pacific Ocean - ETNP_6_85 (SPADES assembly) (version 2) | ecosystem: Environmental > Aquatic > Marine > Oceanic | place: Pacific Ocean | collected 2013-06-19
AGTAACATTAGTAGGAGCAGCACTTAATCCTGTTATCTCTGCTGTGGTTTCTGCAAAACTAGATTTTATGCCTGCGCTATTAACTGCTCTTACTTTGAAATTATAATTACCAGGTGTAATATCAACTAATTCAAAAAAAGTATCAACTGATGATCCTGGCCATTGATAAGGATCTGTTGTACCTGCTAATTTATACCAAACTTCATAACTTTCTATGTTAACTCCCAACGCTTCCCAGTCGGAATTAGCTACAGCAGCCCAAGTTAATACAGCTTTTGCCTTAACACCCGATCCTGCTGTGGTTGTTACAAGTGATTGAGTTACGCCAGTAATACCAGGTGGATTCACTACTGGTAGTGTTGAAGTGCCGTTAACCTTAACTATTGTACTTGCGTAGTCTGATGAAAAACCTGCATTGTTGACTGTTTTAACTGCAAATTGATAAACACCAGGATCTAAATTATCTATGGTGAATTGCCTTCCTGTCACCGTTCCTGCCTGTATATAAGTTCCACCGCTTGCGCCTGGCATATAGGCCACTTCATAATTCTTTATGTAGGAAGCTTTAGATGCTGCCCAGGTTAAACTAATCCTGTTTGTAATCTTAGGGTCGTTAAACATTAAGGTTTCTGTGGAAGCTAAAGATGTTGGGGCGTTAACAGAACTTAAAGAAGGAAGGGCAGTGTTAGGTGATGTATCTACTGCGCTTGCTATGCCTTGAGTATAAACAGCAGAATCGTATTCTCTGGCAACTATAGAGACTTCATCGTTTGCCTCTAAGGTAACTTGAATAACTCTAAATAGTTTTCCAGATCCACTATTAAGACTAGTCCAACCAGGCCCATCTAATTTTATGTATATTACATCTCCTACCTCTGCCAACAAACCCTCTTGGGTGGTGTTAAATTCAATCAAAAGGCCTTGTCTGGACTGTTTCATTGTTTGTTCTGCAATGTAGAAGGCCATCAATCTATCTGCGGTAAACGGTAATTCTATTTTTCTCTCTAACAACATTTCATTGTCAGCAGTCTTGTAAGTAGAACTTTCAACGTATTCAAAATCAGCTTGCCATTCTCTGGCAGGATTGAAGTAATTAGCACTAACTCTGTTTGATAAGCTGTCTTTACCAGGCAGGGTTATGTTGTAGTTAGGCAATATATTTGATTCATCAAAGGTTAAAGACGCGCTTTCAGCTTTATCTAAAACCAATTTGTAATAACCACCAGAATAAACAAGCATACCTCTGCAACAACTAAGCAGCTTGTTAAGAATATCTAAACTAGACTCGCCCACAGTTACTACCCCATTCATGGTGTATCTTTTTTGTGTAACCGTGTCGCCAGTATCTAATGTGTAGGTTATTTCTTCATCACAATAATTAGCGGCTGCCTCAAATGAACTATCACTTATATTACTACCTGATATACCTCTACCATAAGTTGAGTTCATTAAATAATCCCTGATGCAAAGGGCAGGGTTGTTTGAATATCTGTCTATGGAGTAAGATGTCCCTGCGTAATCGTTCCTGGTGTCTTCTACCATCCTTCCTCTTACATCAGCGTTGATTGTTGGAACACCAGATCCCCAGACTTCGCTATTTGCTTCCAATCTAACGTATAAATATGCAATCCCTCTTAGTCTGTGATCTTCCCCCCAATCAAAATCTGCTCCTACACCATTAGCTACTGCATTTAAGTCTTTATCCACAGTCTGTGTTGTAGATCCCAAATGAACATTAACAAATGCCTTACCCTGGAACCTTGCATCTGGTATTGGCCACACTTCAACATTATTGGCATAAACCTTTTCTACTGCTCCTATTGGGCCTTCACATAAAGCGATAACCATATTTAGATATTCATTGGGAAATTCATCGGTTACGTTTCCGTTTTCATCGTAGCCATCGGAAGTGCCTACAAATACTTGAACACCACCCACGCGTCTGGCTCCGTATATAACAGGGAGTGGGGCGGAACTGGATCTTGAATTACCTAATACGGTTGCGCCTTGTTGAGAAAGACCTATTTGTGGGATTTTATAAAGGCTATTGAGTACACCGCCAACAGCCGCAAAAGTTGCTCCTGCTGCTATATAACTTAGAACTGTAGCTGCTCTATAACTGGCTCCTGCCCAAGCAAAGGCAACAAAGAAGAAATCTACTACTGCTTTAACTGCTGATACTGCTCCTGGCATTACTCTATCCTCAAGGCCCAATCAAATAATGAAAAATCAACTATCTTAAAGATGGTTGTGCAACTTCCTTCAAATACAGAAACTATTTGGGATCCTAAACAAATGTGGGCCAACTGAAATAACTTATGATCCACAATAAGCAGATCTCCCATTCTAGCCATCTTAGGTGGTATTTTTGTGGCTCCTGCTTTAATAATTCCATCACTTAGTGATTCTGGGTATTCTTTCCTATAACTTATAGCTTCTTTTTTTGTCTTATATTTCTTAAACACTTCTTTGTGTACGTCTTTGCCCCATACTTCGTCTAAATATTTTAAGACTAAGGTGTGGCAATCATTAACTCCCCAGGAGAAAGGTTTGTGCTTTTCTTTCTCTACAAAAGCTATGGTCTCTAAATCTACCATGTTGGTCTGGCCATGAAAGGAAGATCTCTTGGCTCTGCGATCTTCATTTTTATTTGAGTAAGGGCCTTTCCACCTCTGGCCGCGCTTGTTGCTTTTACTGGCAACTCAACATAAGTAAAGGATCCGCCGCCTGTGGTTGTTGATGTTGCTAGTGTTGTAACGGCTACAGTAAACGAATTGGCATCTGGAACACTAGCTACTGTGTGTATGGCGTTTAATTCTTCGGCAGGGATCCCACCAACATCCGCGCATCCTGCTATTTTTACACTATCCCCAACCTCTAATCCGTGGGCGGTGTGGTGAAAGGTAACTGTGGCACTACCTGATGTAGTCGCTACAAATGGAGTGTTAGGTGCTGAACCATCTATAGTCACGGAGTTACCCCCACCGTAATTAACTGAACTGCTAACCGTGTCGGTAACGGTTATATTGACTGCGTTATTGTCTTTTACTGATGCTACTGTTTTTGTTCCATTAATACTACCTGCAACAACTCCGCCTACGTCTACAGCTCCTGCAACAACTAAGGTATCTCCAACCGTTAACCCATGATCCGCTATGTTTACTGTAACGGTATTGGCTACTGATGTGTCTGTAGATATGGGTGGCGCAGTTGTTTTTTTGTCTTCTACCACAGCGATAATTGCTCTTTTTGCCCCTGTGCCATTACTGAGCTCTTTTACCTCATAGGCCTTTTCAGTTAATTTTTCTTCCGTTATTCCGCCTATATCTCCTGTATTTTCCAACTCCATGAAATCACCAACCTTTACTTCCTCTGTGGGGTCTATTACCTCAACGTAATTCTTTTTATTTGTTGTGGTTTGTGTCTTTATGCCTGCAACGGCAGGGGCTTCGCCGTAAATACTTATTTCCCTTCCACCTAAAAATTCTTCTGTTTCAGTAATGGTTTCTGATATATCAAAGGTGTAGCTGTTTTCATCAACTACTGTAATTGTTTGCTCTTTATTTATTGAAGTGGCAGGAACATCTTTCGTTGCTTCTGCTCCTTGAATGTCAACTACTGCGCCTGTTTGATAACCATGGCCTGATTGATTGACGGTAATTTTATTATTGGCGGCAGTGGTAACACTAAATATACCGCCAAAGATTCTAGTCTCTAAAGGAGACCAACTACCTAGATCTCCTGTGTTAATGTAAGAAGATCCAGTTATCTGGCCAGTTAATCCACCTGCGCCCTCAACCCTATTTCCTGCATCAAACTCTCTGCCCCATACTATGTCTTTTATAATCTCTGATGCGTACTCTAATCCTTTATCTCCATCATAATATAACTGTTGATTTTGGTGATTTAAGTAACGACCAGTGACCTTTTCAAAGTCTACAAATTGATTAGATACACTAGCTGAGACACTAGCCAGGCCTGTATCAGCGTCTTCATTGATAACTGCGTTATCTATACGGCCATCAAATATAACAATAGGACTGCTGATTAAAGCATTAGAACTATCTATAAAAGCCTTTCTTATTATCACTTTGCGATCAACGTAATTCTGGGTTAATAATAAATTGGTGTAAGTTTGATCAACCCCAGACAATGTAAGTGTCATAGAACTAGCTGATATTTGTGCTGATTCCTCAATGGAATCAAAACTTAAAAAGAAACCCAAGGCTGAATAGGTGTTGCTGTTGTAACTTATATCTTTAAAACAATCCGTTACATAGTGAGTGTCATCCAAATAAACTTCAATCAAATGGCAAGGCTGAGATTGATCTTTAACAATCTCGGTTTGGAAAGCAGCAGAACTTCCTCTATTCGCCATTACGGTACCTCTATTAGATCTATCTCATAAGCATAGTAGCCAGAAGCATCTGTATTGAATTGCCTGTTGTCGCTTGCAAAAGCAACCTGGAAGGGTACAGAACTGGTTGTGATGGTTTCATCATCGGCCACCGCACTTTCTAGCTTTGGACTGAAACTTAGCGTGGCATCACCAGATCCATCACTAGTCATGTCTGCTGTGACCATATACACCTTGCTATGACCTGAAAACTTAATGAAATCTCCAGATCTTAGAATGTTAGACGTACTGGCTGTTAGTCCATCTACACTTGCTGATGTTACGCCTGCTGCTAAAGCACCATCCACCACAGGAGATTCGCTTGTGCTTCCTCTGGTTGTTCCAATCGTTGTAGGCACCCAGGTAAAGGTTTCGTATTGTCCTTTCTGGGCCACACTAAATGCGTAAACACTAGCTAGATCCGCCCTGGATAACGGTGGAAAAGTAACCTTAAATAACCATCTTTGGCCGCCCCTAGATCTAACTTGTCTTCTTAAATTATTGGCCACACTAGTTAATGTAGGCTCTATGCTTTGTACTTCTATGCTAGAAGGGGTAGGGGTACTAGGGAATGTTCCGCTCATGCTCCTAATGGCCCCCTCTTACCGCGTTTTCTAAATGATTGTTCTACGATACCCACAATAGTAGGTGCTTGTTCTGCTATAGCTGCCGTAGCGTCTTTAGCGTTAAATGCTTTAATATCGTAAGTAATGTTAATGTTTGTTTCACCGCCACCTACTGCTGCCAGTTGATGGTTGGGAACTATATTGCCATTACCTGGTGGTGTGAATAATTCTGGCCCTCTCTCTCCAACCATGTAAGTTCTGCCGCCAGTTACAGGGCCACCTGATGCTTTGCCTGGAAAGCCAAAGAAGGTTTTAACAGCACCCACGGCTCTTTGTACTATAAAAACTCTAATCAATTCTGCCATTATCTGCTTCAAGATATTATCCATCACATCTTTAAGGCTTTCTGCGCCTGCTTGAAGATTCATAAAGGCATCAGTCAGTCCTGTTTCTAAAGTATTCGCTACTTTAGTTCCTAACTTCTCCATGTCTTCAAATTGTTCTTTGCCGTTGTTAAACACTAAATCAAATCCATTACCAAATCTAGTTAGTGATTCTGCTGCTGTGGATAGGTTGTCTGTTAGATTGTCCGTTGAATCTCCAACACCATCTATTCCACCTTTTGCGTCTGTGCTATTTTTAAATAAGGCCCTCAAGGCATCTGCAAGGCTTTTTGTTCCAGCATCGTAATCTGTTAATTTCTTCAACCCATCTTGATATTCTTGATTTATTCTCTGGAAGTCTTTAAAAATTTCTAATGGATTTAAGTTACCAAGTGCCTTTATGCTGTCGCTTATATGTGTAATCCATAGACTCGTTTCTTTAAACCATTTTATAACTGATCCAAAAGTTTCTATAACAGTAGCCAATCCTTCTACTAATTCTCCTGCTATTGCTTTTCCTAGATCTGCAAGACCGCCCTTCGTTTTGTTTATTTCAATTATCCAATCCCTAAAGTTGGTAATCAAAGTATCAAGCATAGGGGATAGGGCAGCAAAGGTCTGATTAACTAGACCGCTTGCTATAAATTGTAATTCTGAAAAACGATCATTGAAACTTTCAACGGCCTTTATGGTTTTGCCACTTACAACAAAACCCATTTCCTCTGCTTTTTGGATCCAGGCATCAAAGGCTTCTGCACCTTCTCCAAAGACCTGATTCATTTTGATACCTGCTCTACCAAACATGGACTGTAGAATAGATGCTCTTTCTGATTCTTGGCCTAGTTTACCTATACCTTCTACTACTTCTTTTAGAAGTTGATCGTTAGTTTTTAAATGGCCACTATTATTTCTTAGTTGTATGCCCATCCTATCTAGGGCGTATGTGGCTTCACCTGTGCCTTTTACAACTACGTCACCAATGTTTTTAGCAAACTTTTCTAGGCCTTTATTAAGATCTTCAACTGACGCGCCACTTTCTACTGCGGCTAATCGTAATGCTTGTATCTTTTCGGCAGCAATACCTGTTCGGTCTGCCGTCTTACCTACATCATCTAGGGCATCAAAGGCTTTCTTGCCCAGGGCAACAAAGGCTGCGGCTGCTGCTGTAACAGCCACCATTAGACCAGTTACTACTTTCGCAACGCTCTTAGCTGCGCCGCCTAGTTTGCTCACCATGCTAGTGGCGAGTTTAAATTTACTGCTAAACTGATCTTTAGCAGCAATTATCATCTTAAACTTATCCACTTTTCTTACTCTCTAATATTTTTATATAAGCTAACCAACCAACAAACTCGTCAACCGTTATCACGCTTAACTCATCAAGAGTCTTATGTAGTCTGTCTGCTAATGCGTATTGCGTGAATAAATCCGCATCAGCTCTTATTTTTTTTCTGCGGTCTCCAGATCATCAGTTCCCATTATCCAAGTACCAATCTTTGTTAAAACGCCTACATCAACGCTATTCATTAATTTGTGCTTGTCGTCCATCGTGAATAATTTATCGCCATTTTCATCTAATGCCTTGTGTATCAAGGCATAAGCTAATAAAGCCAAATCATCATTCTTAGATAAACGGTATAACTTTGAACTTTCTTGGAGAGTCAAAGGTTTAGCATAGATCTTGAAGGTGCCACTCTCGTCTGCCCATTCTTCAACTTCCATAGATCTAATGTCTATGGAGTTGAAGTGGGAGACCGCTCTGTCTATTGCGCTCATAGTCTTAAACCGTTGTTGTAGTTACTGCGCCTGTGTAGGTCGCACTAATGCTTGCTTCAACCATGCCATCAAAAGATCCTGTTATGGATTTTGATGTAACTAGAGCCGTTCCAGTGTAATAACTATCACCTGAATCTGCTCCTTCTGGATATAAGACTAAAGTTACAGATGATCCTGGTGCCATTGCAACCTGAGCATTTGTGTCCGTCTCATCCCAGAATACATCAATTGATGCGTCAGCAGATGTTAGACCTGCAAGATAAGATCTTGCTGAATCTCCCATAGCTGTGTCTTCAATTACATCAGCGTTAGTATTAAGACTCCATGAACGAACTTCCGCCATTGTGTTTGAGCCTACTTTAACTAAACCCTCTTTCCCTGCGTGTGTTGCCATTTTCTATTCCTCGCTATTTTTATTATTTTTACTTACAGACTTAGAGGATTTACTCTTCTCAGTCCAACCTTTACTTTTTAAATACTCCACCTGGTCAATATGTGCATCAATGCTATCTTTGCCGTCTGGAGAATATAAAATTGCCATTTTTTACTCCTTACACCGCCGTTTGTGGTGCATTTTCAATAGTCATGTATTGAACGATGTAGGTCATGGAAACGCTTGCAACAGGCTTTTCTCCTTCTCCATCGTATTCAATTTCTGTAGATTCCAAGTATGAGTTCTTAGCCAGGCCGTTAAGCGTGACATCATCACCCAGGGCCGTTTCAACTTCTGCCGCTACGGTATCAATCGTATCGTCATAGTTGCTTACAGCTTTTACATATCCTTCTATTACTAAAGATAAATTTCTTAAAACAGTTCTCGTACCACCTATGGTCTGTGCTTCGCTGTCTTCTGACTTCGTGTAGATCAACAATCCTGGAAGGTTTGCCGCTCCCATGGGATATACCCTGGATTGATAAACCTTAGATCCAGTAGTGGTTAAACCTGTAAGGGTTGTAGCCGCTCTTTCTCTTAATTGTTGTCTAACGTGTGCCATTATTGTTGCTCTAACACTAAGGTTGTTACGCCTGTGCCGTCTGGTTGTACGTTAACTATGTTATAAGTAATACTGCTAATTTGAATCGTGTCGCCAATTTCAACATTGGTCATATCAGAACTTCTGCCTGTAGCCACAGGTTGAGTTCCTTCTACTTCCATGCCCAATCCAGGATCTATTGCAAAATATTCTTTATTAAGTATCACGTTAATAGATGAACCAGATCCATTGATGGTAATTGTTGCAGAACTACCGTGTGAATCAGTTTCAAAATATCCTGCTAAATCTGCTGACGATTCAAGAGCCATTACTTAGCCTTTTTTTTAGGTGCCTTTTTAACGGCCCTATCTTTTGTGGATTTAGGCTTATCGGAGACATCGCTTGCAGTACCGTTACTAACGAACTGCCTAACTTCGGCAGAAGAAACTTCTACTACCTCATTCTTTTTACGCATTACGCCCCTTATATAAGCATCCTGTTCCATTTTTATTTGTGCCATTGTTTACTCCTTTGAAAGAGGGGAGCGAACTCCCCTCAAATCAAACTAATTAGACAGTTATGTCCTTAATCGCGCAGAACGCGTTAGGGATTCTTACTGCAACATCTACGTCTTGGAAGAACGCGATTCTAGTTCCGCCAGATGTACTTAATGTTGATGAGTCCACAACTACATCTACGCCCGACCAAAAACCAAGCATAACTTGTGAGAAATCACCAAGAATTAAAGCATGGCAAGATCCAGAAGTTGATCCTTTAGTTAATGTTTTAGGCACGTTAGTTGAAACGTTAACGCTGTGTCCTAAGATAGAGTTGCTATCGTTTAGGATGAAGTTGCCTTCAACACCAGAACTCTGTCTAGGTATCTGTCTCATAGCACCCTGGACTCCAGGCGTGGTTATGAAGTTGATAGTGCTACCCATCGCATTATCGTTCTGAATAGCAGCTTCCATGTCTACAACTTTAGCGTAAGTTAATGCACCACCGTTTGTACCAATAGCAACAACCTGAGTGTCAGATTCTTGTAAGATACCAGAAGGCTCATTAGAACCACCACCATTGATAGCAACTTGGTCAATCTTAGAAGCCATAGTTTGCACTACGTCACTTCTTAGGATTGCTTCAACTGACGGATCAGATTGAAGTGCTAATTTTCTAGTGTAGTCAACATAAGTAGCTAGAGTCTTAGGTGCCATGGTGACTTGCGAAAATGTCGCGGATCCTTCGCTTGGGGCTGAGCCCTCTGCCACGAAGGCTGTGTTAGTTACAGATGCAGATAGCTTTGGAATCGCTATATCACCTTGTAAACCAGTCATTACTCTTGCGCCTAATTGTGCAACTACAGATGTGGCGTAAACCTCACCAATGAACTCATTACCCAAATGGTCAGTTCCTTTTAAGAAACCACCTGCTGAGTTAGTTCCAACACTTTGGTCACGTTGGCCCCATCCAATATCCATAGGAAGATAGAAACCTCTGGCTGATTTGCCAGATCTGTTTGCTATCTCATCAGATATTTCTCTTTCAAGACCTGCGTTAGACCAATCACCGCTTGATGCTGCCCTTACTGCGTTTAAGAAAGAGTATCTTCCTCTTTCTTGCTCGTTTAATCCAACTTCTGCTACTGGTGTTTCAAGTGGCTTTTCATCGGATATATTATTAAGAAGAATACCTCTAAATTGCTCAAGAGAATGTCCTTCCGCTATGGAAACATCAGCTAAATCACGTTTATTGTGCTTTGTAGCTAATGCAAGTATTTCCTTTGCTTCTTTAGCAACTTCAGATCTAACGCTTACTGCGGTTTCAGATCTAACAGCTTCTAAATCAACTTCAGGAGTTTTATTTTCTTCCATTGTTTTTTCCTTTTTTATTTTATTTATCTCAACAGGGGTTTCACGTTCTACCACCTCTGCGCTATCTTTTGATCTGGCTACACCAACCATAGGGTTGGTATCAGCAGGTAAACTGACCAAACTGGCTTCCATTGGAGTCCAGTTCGCTCTGTAAGTCGTATCTTCTAAAGATTCATCTCTAACCATAGAGTTGATTCTGTAGCCTACTGAGACAGATCTTTTAATTCCGTCTAATACGTCTTGCCAGGTTTCTTGTGCTAGTTCGCTTCTTCCAAAACGCACCGTTGCTAATGTCCTATTAGTAGCACCGTCTAAATTAAAATCCTGCACTATGCCTACTTGCCTTGTCGTATCATGGTCAAGTAAAACAGGCATGTTGCCGCTTCTCGCCCAAGTCATATCAACTGACTCAGGGGCATGGTCTAAAACTTCCATGCCAAAACTACGCTCCACAGGCTCCTCTGAACTAAGAGCGATGCGGACAGTTCTATTGTCCTCATCTATATACTCAGCTCTTGAGAGATCTATAGAACGGTAGCTTGTTTCTTCGCTAAAATTGCGATTTTCTTCTTCTTCGGTTTCCACAACTTCTTCTTCAACAGATTCAGTTACTTCTTCCTCGGAAATTTCTACTACTTCATCATCCATATTATTCTCCGTGGATTTTAGTTGTAAATTTGAGCCGTTAAGCTCCCTTTCTGACGGCGTTTTATCACCTTCAAAACCTTTTTTAGTCATTTCTACCCCCTAGCAGAACAGCAAAATCCCTTAGTCCTACGAAAATAAGATGCCTGAGAGTGCGCCCAACATCTTCATTTTGCTCATCATTTGGTAACAAATGATCCCACCTCAACTGCTTATTCATCTTCAGCACCCTGTATTTCTGGTTCAACTGCGTTGGTTTGCGCTCCAAACGGCTGAAATGCCGTAGATACGCCGTATTGCTCTGCTAATTTTGTCTCTCTGTCGTGCTGTTCAAACAATTCTTCTACGTCACGGCCATAAGCGGCTTGAATATCACTCATTGTTACCTGGCCAGACTTTAGGCCCAGGATGTTGGCCTGTATTTCCTTCTGCGGATCTACATAACTCCAAGATCTAGGAATAAACGTAGTTGATTCAGCAAACTTATCAAATCTAGTCATAGGAAGGGGTATTTGATTCGTAGTCATGGCCATTTCTAACCATTCTTTAAATACTGGCTCTATAAAGTGTGCAATTACAAATTCTTGTATAACTCCAAACTGTGCGCGGTCTTCTAGTGAGCCTGCGCGGATAGAACTGTAATTAACTGAACTTAAATCATTAGCTAGTGAGTGATAACTGATATTTAAACCACTAGATATGCCCCTAAGTATGGCTTTTTCAAACGCATCAAAGGCAGAAGTAGGGTGGTTAGGTTCAAAACTCTTGAAGTCCATGCCGCTTGGTAGCTGTTCAAAGGTACCAGGCTCGGCTTCCATGATAGGAGAGAAGGTGTCTTCGTAGTCTTCACCTAAATAACCGTCACCACCAGGAGAGGTATAGAACCCCATTTTGCAAGCCGCAAGCCTGGAAGCGGTTAATTCTGCCTGTCTATAACCGTTTAAAGTGTGTATTTTGTCCATTGCTGTGGCTGTCCAGGGTACTCCGCGCGTCATTTCTGGCCTTTCTTGCATATAAGCATGGATCATTTCATTGGCAGGGATCCTTGTGTACTGTTTGGGGTTTAAAGTGGAATAAGTTGGACTGTCATAAGGGTGTTGTTTGAATAAGTGATAAGCCAACGGCCTTCCAACGGCATTGGTTTCAACTCCCATTCTTATATTCGCATCACCTTCTGCTTTTTTGCTTAATTCCTCATCTAAGTGGTCTGCTTCTACAAATTGAATGGAATAGTTAAAAGGATTGTCTTTTGTCTTAACGTGCTTAACTAAACACTCTCCATCTCTGGCTAATGTCTCAACAAATAGCTTTTGTGCATCAATAAAACTTAATTTACCTGTTACTGTGCAATTTTCTTTCTTACACCACCTGGCAAACTCGCGCTCTATGATCTGATTGCCTACTAAATCTAGCTGACCGTTATCATCTCTGGCCTTGCAAGAGAGTCTAATTCCTTTTGTGCCTATAACATTGGCAGATAGCAACGCTAAATAGCGTTTTACATAAGAGTCATTTCTGGCCAATTCCCTGGATCTATCCCTTAATGTGCGTAGGGCAGGGGCCAGTTCTGCATCAGCAGACTTTGAATTACTAAAAAAATCAGCAAATAAACGACCTTTATTAGCACCTGCGTAGCTACGCAGGTTTAAAGGTCTTGCTTTCTTGCGTCCACCAAACATTCTTTTGTACCAGGGCATTTAAAATCTCGCTTTTATTAAGGATCCTGTGGCTAAACCTTTACTGATCCTGTCTTTTTTTACTTCTAAGTTAACTTTGTATCTGTAAAATTCGTACCAATCTCTTATTTCTTCTGGAGTCATACGGCTTAGAGATCTACCTGCAATACTCATACTGGATTGGTCAATACTTGCCCTGGATTCCAACATTGCTTCTAATGCATCAAACACTACCCTTGCGTGGGATCTGGGATCTGACGTATCGGCATCTAGGTTGGCTTTTAAAGTTGCATAACCAGAACTAACTACAACCCTTTGTGAAGATCCGTTAGTGATGTATTCCTGGTAACTATAATCGCCCTTTGTATAGGATGCGGTTGTAGCACTCGGCACTTCTACTATGTAGGCCGTAGAACTTTCCGTAATAACTGAACTGGTAAGTGTTATTTCTGTGGCGGCTGAACTTAATAATCTAAAACTATAAGTTAGCGTATAACTAGTAGGGATGTAATCTGTTGCTATATCTTCTCGTTTCCAGGCCCAACGGTCGCCAACCGTTAATGTCTCTGGCACATTAGTAGGGTAATTTTCTGAATCAAATAAATTAGCCAATTTCTGCCCTCATACAGTTTTTTTAAAACCGTAAGTTGCATTTTTAGCTTGTCAACACTCTACCAATCTTTAACGAATGATTTTTTTCGCTTTGGAGTACGTCTTTCTTTTATTAGATCTCTAGGTTTTTCTTCCTTAACAGGATCTTCTTTCTTTTCAGGCGTTATTATTTCATCTTCATCTGGGTTATTTTTATTAGCAATAAGTTCTAAATTGGGTTGTAAGATATGTAATGCCACTAATGAATAAACGTAACAATCCAATGCTTCGTTGCGGTTTCTTATAGGAACCCAAGCTATGGTCTTTCTGCCTTTAACGTATTTTATTTGTCTTTTTTCTGACGTAAGTTGATCAAAATACTCTTGATCTACTGTTGCGGGGAAATGAATATAACCTGGCCCTTCTTCCTCTATTTGTAGCCAACTAAAAACACTTTCTTTTGCGGTATCAACGCCTGCGGGGAACAACTGAACTCTTTGCGTTCCAGATTTAGTGGGCCTACCTGCTATTGGCTTACCTGGTTGTGATTGACCTTTAACAGCAAAGATCCTTCGGCCTTGTCTTACTCTGCAAAAAGTATAAACAGATTGAGTTTGATAACCTGAGTCAATAGCCACACAAGCTATAGGTAAACTAGATAAAGAGTCTCTTTCGTATCGTCTTTGTAAATATTCATCTAATTCATGCCACACAGGGTAATGTGCTGTCTCGCCCCAGAATGTAATGTGTTCAATAACCCATGACTGTGAATCAAGACCCCAACCAACAACACTCATCTCTAGTCTGTCTTGTTGGCAGTCTATTCCTGCTGTTATAACCAACACATCATCTGGAATACAGGACTCATCCCAATTTTCACGCCGCTTTAATAGTCCTTCTGACTCTATTTCAGTTCCGCTATCTTTCCAGGTCTCACCTAAACTTGTGTTAACCCATGTCTTTAACATTTCTGGGTGTTTTTTCGCCTGACTAAAGCCAACGGCCATAGATTCCCAGGTTGACCAGGGAGAATACAATTCTGATATGTGGAATCCTGCAATAGTGGTTGTTTCATTTTCTGCGCGCCACTCTCCGTTTCTTAACATCTGTATTTTGTGTTTTTCTTCCATAATAGATCCACATTCTTGGCATACATAATGTGCGGTTTCAGGCTCGTTTTCTTCCCAATGAATGTTGGCCCATTCCAACGTAATATATTCATTACAATGTACGCAAGGCACCCAGAATCGGCGTTTATCGCTACTCTCAAATGCTGTTTGTATGCGCGATAATCCATCTATTGTTGGGGTGGATGCCATGATGATTTTACGATTCCAAAAGGTAGTTGTACGCTTTGTGGCTAGTGCTATTGGATCTCCTTCCGTGCCTGCGCTTGGTGGGTATCTATCGCACTCATCAACTAATAATATTCGTATTGGTCTACTGGCTAAACCACTTGCGGAGTTAGCGCCTGTTATGGTCATGTGGCCACCAGGAAACTTCTTGTGCAATACCGTATTCTCGCTATCTCTGGATCTAGTCTCTTTCTCTTTATCTTCCAGGGCAGGGGATGAAGCAAGCATTGGGGCCAATCTATCTTTTGAAAAGGATCTGCCCATCTCTATTGTGGGTTGTAAAACTAGGACAGGGCAGGGATCCTGTCTAATGTAATAACCCAAAACATTTAACAGCAACTCGGTCGCACCAATCTGCGCCCTTTTCATCACCACTACTGTTTCTATATTGCGATCCACAATGCAATCCATTATTTCTCTTTGATAGGCTGCGCGTGATGTTCTCCACTTGCCTGGCTCTGCGCTAGATTCAGAAGTTAGGAAGCGGTAGTTATCCGCCCACTCGCTAACCAGTAGCTTCTTGGGCGGTTTGAACGTCTTGGCTGTCTCCGTCCATACCCACTTCATCGGATTCTGTGTACTCTGATTTAGAGAGTTCGTTGAGTGTTTCATATATTTCATTAGTTAATAATTCTTCTGCTTCTGCGTAGTGGTCTAAGCCTATTACTTGGTGTGCTAATTTAGAAGGCAGGTTTAATAGCTTGGCCCTTACGTTAGAAACAAACTCAGTCCAGGTAGATCTAACATCATCAGCTTTTATTAAACTGCTACTCAACACTTGTACTTCCATTTCTGCTTTGTCAGCTTGAGCAGACGTTAAGCGCGTCTTATGTTCTGTAATAGTTCCATCATCGGTGTTTGAAGTCATCCTGGCCTTTGTTCGTAAGTAATTTATGTAGGCAATTCTGCATTGATCTATGTTCATAGACTTACCAGGCGCAGAGGGCAGTATATTCTGGCTTTTCAGCCTAGAAACCCACTCTGGTGAGCAGTCTAAGTGTTCAGCTACCTCTTTGTTAGTGGCCATGATTTTGAACCAACCAAAAAAGGGCAGTGTCTACAAAAATATCGAAATTCGAAACC
>Ga0080013_1003838_pt1 | contig 15315 bp, 14 predicted proteins | sample ETNvirenome_6_85_FD_69236 | JGI IMG/M metagenome (GOLD analysis project Ga0080013, IMG submission 69236) | Marine viral communities from the Pacific Ocean - ETNP_6_85 (SPADES assembly) (version 2) | ecosystem: Environmental > Aquatic > Marine > Oceanic | place: Pacific Ocean | collected 2013-06-19
CCGCCTTTTGGGGGGGTTATAATTCAGATCGGGCAAACCTTTCTCCTAAAAAAAAGACGTTTTTTGGTTTCCCCCGAGAAACCCGAGAAAGCCGTTATCGTCTTTATAGACGTTATAGGATTCCGCGCCTGTGACCGCTGTCCAGCTAATTGTATTGTCAACCGCAGCAGCACTATTCGTTACTGTGACAAAGGTCTGGTTGACCGATCCGGCGGAGCTATACGCGGTGTGATTGGTGCTATCCTCGCCCAATAGCTCGATGGAATTTGTGGCTTGGTTGGCGACGGTGAACCGGCGGCCATTTAGCTCGGTCATCCCCACAACGCTACTAACGTGGACAACATCACCATCGGCGAACGGATGAGCCGTTACCGTCAGGACGCACGGATCGGCTCTTGTCGCGCCGCTAATCGCTTGCGTAGTCGTGTTTAGCCCGACAAGACTTTCCTCCGCAGTTTCCTCGGCAATCGCCGTTACCTGATATGTGTCGGTTTCAGCGCCAGCTGTGTTGACATTAACGGATATCCCTGTGGGGAATGTCTGGTCTGGCTCAAAATCGATTACCGCGAGAGTCCAATTCGCCGCCCCTGTTCGTGCCAGGGTGCGCGGCTCGTAGGTCGGATGAGCGAGGTAGAGGGTGTCATTCGACTGGCGGAATTTTAGCTTGGCCAGATCAGCGGTCACATAAGGCGACGTGACGGTATGAACCACGGCGGACGTTCCCGCCGAACTATAGGCGGTATAGGCCGAACCATCGATATTAACATCATCGATATCGGTCAACTCGTAGCTATTCGCGGCTTGGTTGGCGACCTTGTAAAACTTGCCGTTTAGTTCTGTCATCCCCACAACGCCAGTGATATAGATTTCCTCGCCGTTGGCGTATGGATGGGCGGTGTCGGTAATCACCACCGGGTCAGCCGCCGTTGCTCCGCTAATAGCTGTGGTCGATTCAAGAACCGCACCACCATCGCTATAAAACCGAATATAGAGATTGCCAAATTCGAGGATATAGGCTTGTTCCTCGTTAAACTCAAATGAGATCAGGCGAGTCTGTGCCGTGCTATCCTTTATTTCCTTAACAAACTGAAACCCGGCACGATTCGAAGCACCACCCTCGGCACGAACAAAGAAGTTCCGCAACGTCTTCACCGCCGATCCAAACTTGGCCAGATCCAAACGTGCAAAAACGGACGGGGAAACCGCGCCACCAGTAAAGGCAATTTGCGGAATCTCATAGGGCATCGTGCAAGGGTAGCTCCTAAATCCTGGCCCGTTCCCACGGGGAATTGATTTCGGGATCGCGCTGGCCTTCGTTGGAATCGATGGCCCTGGCGGCTCGCAACGTATTCTGGTAGACGGTTAGCGTGGCTTGCTGAATATCCTCGTTGCCAGACAAGGCTGGCGCGAGCGTGCTGGCGAGATACCATGACAGGGCTTGGACGAAGCCGGGAGAGAATAGAGTGGTGTTGGTGATATCGACGGTATAGACCGCGCGGGCGTCTTCCTGATCGGTAAGAATGCTTAGGCCGCTACCGTCATCCTCTTGCTCAACCACGAATGGCGTGGGGTCGTTGGTCTTTACCAGCGGCTCGACTTCGCGGATCTTGAGACAGTTTGACGGGTAATCGTAGCGAAATCCCCATATGACCGGCGACATGGGGTCCGAGCTGATATCGGCCAAGCCTACGCGGCGAGTCGCAAAGTTCCACTCAAAATCGACCAGAACGAACTGCCGGCAAACGTCATAGTGAATGCGGCACTGACTCGCCACGTTGCCGGTGTCGGTGTCGAGATTGGCGATAGTGGTCTTTGTCTGTTTGATATGAGACAGCGCCAAATTGCAAATCTGTGCTTCGCTAACGGCCATTCAAGTTTCCTATGTTTGAAAGCGGACCGGGCAGGGAGGGGTAACCCGGTCCGCTTTCTGGATCATGCCGGCTCCCGGTGAGTCTTAGACCCTTTCGCACGAGGCTTAGAGCGAGGCTTCCCCCGGAGTGCCGGCTTATCCTCCAGAATCACTGCGCCAGACGGCAAGCTGCCGCGTAAAGATTCTGGAACTGTGCAAGGATTATCGCGTGAGCGATACCTCGCTTGGTTGGTGAAAAAGTCACGCTGAAAGTTGACCCGCATGGTTACGCCTAGACGCCCGCACTAAACGGATCACCCTCGGAGCCAGTGGCACAAAGGAAGCCTTCAAGCATAAAAACGCCCGATGCAACATCGGTGAACCGGAGCCAAGTTCCGAGCAACCCGCCAGTGGTAGACCCGTTCATGGTCACAGTGTCATCGCCGGTGTTTGCAAGGATCGTCACGCCGCCGATGTCGGTGGAAATACCAACGCCACCGATAAATGATGTATCGGACGACGGTGCCACGATGGTGGCGCTGCCTGACCCTACTGTGGTGCCGTAGAAGACGGTGTAAACGTCTCCGGTGGCTGTCGCCTCGGGCAATGTGATGGCAAAACCAGTGGCATGGTTAGCCGTGACGATACGCCCAGCGTGAGCCACCGACGTCAACGCAAGAGCGGCAGTCGTATTGACCACAGCGCCCCCGCCGATCCGGCGAAGTCCCTTGTAGAGAACCAAGCCGGAATCCCTCAGTTCCATGAGTGTATTGCCGACCTGATCGGTCCACTTGGTCTTGAGCTTGTCGTCATTGTCCGTCAGCGTGACGGTTGCGGTGCCCGACGTATCGGTGGTCAGAATCAGGCGAATGCGCTCGTTAAAGTTCTCCGAGACATACGATTCCGCGACGGTCGCGTTAGCGGTCGAGTACGATTCGAGCAATTCCCAAGCGCCGGAGGCTGGCGCACCAACCTCCCGCTCAAGGTCGATGGTCATATTATAGGTGCCGGAGATGGCCACGTCGATCTCGGTGCCCTTGTTAGGCACCGAAAGGATCAGGGTATCACCAGCGTCAGCAAACGATGCCATATCGAAATCTCCTCATCAATGGCAAGGGATGATAGGTGGGCAACTAACGCCCACCTATCAAGCGCCCTTAGTTGGTGGCGTCAGGATACGCCTTATTGGTCGAGCTGTTGGACGGGTCAAGCGTCAGAAACGCATTGATCGTTCCCGCCGTGGTGGTGGTGGTCGCAGTGACCGCCAGGATGCCCAGATACCGCTCGTAGGGGACGCCTTCGCCGGGGATAGCCCCAAAGAAGATCGTCTTACCAACCTTGAACTCGGCAGCGTTGGCGTCAGTGCCATCGGTCACGAGCGTATCGGTCAGTATGTGTTCTGTCGCGGTGCCATCGGTGGAAATCCCAGCAGCGGCATCGGTCACGAGCTTGAATTGAAGCGTTCCCGCCGATCCGCCAGTGATGATTTCCGTGCCACCCGTGCGAATGCAAAGGTAGACCGGCTGACCAGCCCCGATATCACGGGCCTGTTCAAGGTCAATTACGTCGCCAATCAATGCCGTGCCAGCACCCGCTGCCACAGACGCATCATCAGCGAATTCGAGTCGTTCATCCAGAATCATATTCGGCTCCTATGCCAGGGGTTAGGAAACGGTAGCTTCGTCAGCCGACAGGCTGTCGCAGCGTCGCAAGGGAATGCCAGAGAATTGCGTCAACATCTTGCCGCCCACATTGTCGATGGTCAGCGTCGAAGATGATGTGCCGTTGGTGGCCTGACGGCGCACATAAGACATGGTGTTGCGACTCATGTACCAAGCAGCACGACCCATCGAAAGATTCGGCACTTGCGTCATCGCCTGGAACATAAGATCAGGCAAATCAGCACCGCTCGCCGCGTCCTTAACGAGGGCAGACTTATCCACGTTAGCGATACGAACCACATAGCGCCAATCGCGAACGGTTAGGCCAGCATCCCAGCGATAGTGAGTCCGATAGGCTTGCATCCGCCCGGTGTTGGAACCGTCCGACGCATCCTCGATGGTCACTTCGCCAAGATCGGATCGCTGGAGACCAGCCACACTGCCCTTGGGAATGATGCCAAAGCACGTCTGCGGCGACCAGACGACAAGCCAAATGGAAGCGTTGTCCGAGCCGGTGCCGCCGCCGTCTATGATGTTTTCACCGTTCGACGCGGTGGTGCTGTTGAAACGAGGCGAGAATCCGGTGAACGCTTCAGGCTCACTGTCTTCGTTGCCATAGAATAGCGTGTCAACGATTTCTTGGTTGAGCCCTTCAAGGTGCGCCCGTTCCTCGGACATACGAAACGCCGCTGTGTTGCTGGCAAGATCGGCCAGAGCCTTGTCCACCTCGGCATACGCTTCGAGCATACCCGTGGTGTCATCGACCTGGACCTGCGTGCCCTTGTCAGGCTGTACGCCGCCATACATCTTGCGCCACGTCGGCGTAGGCAAGCCGGAACGAATCGACGTGCGGTTGCCCGTGGTCAGGTTGCCTTGAACCCAGGACATATCGTCCAAGACCTCGTTGGTCTCGGCAAGGATTTCAACAATATCAGCAATCCCGCCGTCTGGATCGGTGGCTTTCGCCAAATCCATCAAAGTCGGGTTCTGAACAGAGAGAGTCGCCATTTGCTTGGTTCCTTTCGTAAGCTAACAATTAGGCCGGAGCGCCCTTGTGTGATTCCTTGACGCTCCCGTCATCATTGTAATGGCTGGGATACATACGTCGGAGCCGGGCCTCGTCACTGTTAGGCCGGGCAGCTTTGCCACGAACATGTTGATCGGCTCGCAGCGTTTCGCCGACGCGGTTAAGCATTCGAATAAGGTGCGGGTTCTCGCCATACATCTTATTCGATTCGAGAAGGTCAAGCATCTCAGGCGTACCATATTCCTTGGCGGCTGCCATAACATTTGGCACGGTGACCTCCTTAAAATTGTCACCGCCGAGTTTCGGGTCACTAAGTAATTCGCCACGCCATTCAGAAAATTGGCTTTCCCATCCGTCGACAGAGGCTTTGACGCCCTTGGCGCGTAGATCAACCAGCAACTGGGCATCTTTCGCGGATAGCCCTTTCCCATCGTTCATTTGGGAAGCAAGCTCCTTGAACTCACCCAGCATTTCGGCGTCTACGTCCATCCCGTCAGGGACAGCCAGATCGTCATAGCTTATCGACTCTGCATCACCATCACCATCAGCCCCGTCGCTTTCCGCGTCCGTTGCTTTGTCAGCTAACTGTTCAGCAGCCTTATCGTCATCCGTCACTGTGTCATCCACAGCAACGTCGTCAGATTCTGTTTGATCGGCATCGGTCGCGGTGCTGTCCACGATTTCATCAGCCATCTAGTTGCTCCTTTAGTTGGGCATCCATCATTGCCAAAAACGCCTTGGGATCTGACCCCATGATTTCGTTGTACAGCCACAGACCAAGATCGCGCTTTCCGAGATTGTGGAACGTGGTTGAATCGCCGGTAAACATATCCGGTGCGAGTAGCTTGGACTGGTCGAGGATTCGCCACAGGACGCGCTTGCCTTCCGGCGAAGCGAGCACCCGCGATATATCTTCGCGCTCGCGAGCGAGGCGAATCTTGTGGGCCTTGGTACGCTTCCGGTGCTGTTGCGGGTCTGTAAAGTCATCAACCACTGCCAGCCCTCAAGCCATTGACCAGATCGCCGAGCGCGTTGCCGGCAGTGGTGTCAACGCCGCTCAGGCTTTGTGCCGCGCCGATCATGTTCTGGGTGTTCGCCATCGTCTCTTGAGCGGCGAGGGCTTGCGCCTTGGCTTGCCGTTGCTGCGCCACGATCTCGTCTGGCACCACGAGACTGTTGGGGACGCCCAAATCCTCGGCCATGTTTTCAACAACCTCATCGGCGGCGATCTTGTCCAGAACCTCGGGTTTGAGACCAGCGAGGTTTCCGGTAAAGCCAACCCAACGCTCAATAGCGGCAGTCGAGACAAGGCGTTGAGCCTGCGCCAAGACCGATATGTAATCGACTTTCAGCTCCGCGCCATCCAATTCGTCAGGCGGCGGTGGCAGCATTTGTGGCGCGTCCGGGTCTCGCCATCCATCCTCGCTCAATCGCATGATCCGCGCGAACGTGTTATCAATTAGCGGGTCAAGCAATTCGTCATGCATTCCCTCAAGCACTGGTCCAAGCTGTAGAAGCTTTTCCTCTTGACGAGCGGTAATCTCGGTTGCCGTTCTCACGTCGTCCTGGCGGCTGATCAGGAGAAACAGGTCAACATAGAACGCCCGGTTGATTCGTTCCTCGGTCAACTGAATGTCCGCGTTCAACTCACCGACTCGCGGGTCAACCTGATAGATAGGCCGGAACACGTTGTTGGGATCGTCGCTGAAATTGTTAGCGCCGGGCAGCAACGATATATTGGCATTTTTCAGTGCGCTAGGCGCGGTCGTTGGCGGCGCAACCATCTTGGCGACCGCCTTACCCTTTTCGCGCTCTTGAACCTGTAGTGCGCGGGAATCACCAAGCGCATCCATGCCAGGACTGAAACCGTAAATATCACCGGCCTTGGCATCCCAACGGGGCGCAAGGATGGGGAACGTCTCATATCCCTTGACCCGGAGAAACTGGGATTTGTTCAAGCCATCAACGCCCGGCTCATAATAGATGCTACGCCACTTAAATTTATCGGGAAGCTTGAACTCGTCGAATTGCATGTTGCCGACCGGCTCGATCAAGTGATTGACCTTGATCCAAGCGCCATAGGTTCCAACGTCGTACAGGTTCTGAACCGTGCGGCTTACCTGCTCGTAACCGAACTCCTCGACAAGCTGCGAAACACTCATCTCGTATTCACGCGCGAACGTGTCAACCTTTAGATGGCTGTTGATATCGAGCATGAACTCGCCAGCGGTAAAATTTGTGAACCGGCTTATATCATCAAAGTCATCCTCTTGGATCATCGCCCCGGTGCCACAGACGCCCGATTCCTCGTAGACCAGCGGCAGCGCCTTGTAGAGGTTGCTGGACGAGAAAATCTTATACATCAGCCGTTCAACCTGATCCAGCCACGAGCGAACGGGGCCAAACTCAGCCATGCCGGGATCGGGTGGACCAAGGCGGAACCAGGGGCGAGCCGGGCTAGTGATCCCGGTCATTAGGCCACTAACCAATATACGGCGGGCAAACAACGGCGTGTTGTTCGATAACGTGTTGCGGCGCGTGCCACGGTTCCGATCCGTTGCCAGAAACTTACCGCGCCTCGGGCTGAAGTTAGAGATCAGTTCTTTCCAATGGCCTTCCCACGATGCCCGTTCGAGCAGCATGGAGCCGATCCGCCGAGTCACATAATCGTGCGGCGATGCCGGTCTGGAATTGGTCTGTGCGAGCTGATTAAGCGGCATGGATCATTCGCCTGACTGGTGATACAACTCGGCAGGGCCACCACCGGACAGCCCATAGCGCACTGACCAGTATCGACCGCCGCGCTTGATCACGCGATATCCACGAGCCGCCTCTCCAGCGACGTGTTCGGGGAAGCTCCTGTGCTTACGACCCTTGAGGACTAAATAACTATCCATCGGCAGGCGCAGGCGCGCACGCTCTTCCGCCGTCGAGTGGACAACGCTGCCCATATGGCCTTTGTTTGGCCCGGGGCTAGCATGCGGCGTCATGCCTGCGGCACGCGCAGTCCGATCGTCATAACCGCTGCCTTCGGGATCAAACTCCGGCCACTCCTGGCTGCCTTGGCGTCGTCCACCGCGTGCTTCCTTAGCAGGCTTAGGATCGGACGACTTGGCAGCTGATACCTTCTTACTACCGACCGGATCAGGCTGCGACACCGCATAACACATATCAGCGCCCACCTAGCAGGGTCCTGCCTGTCGTCTCGGGCGTCAACAGACCCTGAGGACTGGTCAGGATCGTTGAGCGATCACCGGCCAAGCCACGAGCACGCTTTAGCTCTTGCCCACGAGCACGCTTCACTAATGGGTTCGCCTTGGTCGGTGCCGCCGGTGGCGGCGGCGGTGGCGGCGGCGGTGCCGGCATCGAGGGTGATCCACCAATACACATCAGGCTAACTCCATCTGATACGGGTCAAAGTCATGTTGCGCCGGGCGCAAAGCGGATTGCTGACCGGCCTTGACAACCGGCATAGCAAAGGTTAGCGCAAGCGCATCGGCACGGTTGGGCGACGGTATGCCGCGCCGCTTCAGATCCTCTTTACTCTCAAGCTGTATCTTGCCATCAACCCTTGGTACTGTCTCAGGGCCAATCAGATCCTGGTGAAGAATATCGTCCTTAGGGATACAACCACCGTCCTTGAGCCATTTCTTGGTTTCGTTCCACATATGCGCGCGCAGATTCAAGCAACCCTGGTCTGGACTCTTTGCGCTGAACCAAATGATTTGCCAAGTGCGACCCATCGTTTTGCCAACCGACACGATGCCTGTACCAAAGCCACCATCAACCATGACAGCATCAGCCTTCTCATCGTCCTCAAAGCGAGCAATAATGTTGGCCATCTCAACGTCGTTATCGTTCTTAGGGAAGGTCGCCAGCTGCTTGTAATACAATCCTTGACGCATGCCAATAACAAACTCGTCGTCGCCTGACCACGATGGGTCAACACCAATGACCTTAGGTGCGAAGTTGTACTGGGTCTTCTTAAGGTAACGGTTCCCAGCCACCTCAACATCGGCCTCGCTGATGAACTGCTTAAACGACTGGGCTGGGAACTCACCAAGGATGCGGACCTTGACTGTGTCCGAGTCAATGCCGTGATCATCAATCATAGCCTGCAAATGTTCCTTGTTGGTGATCTGAACATCACGGCTATCAATCTTGTAAGTCTTCCACCGGTGACGAAACCTGCGCCAGCACTCACGGAAGAAGCCAGTGTTGCGCGTTGGGTTGCCAAAGTTAAACTGCATCGGCTCACCATCAGTCAGGCCACCATCCTGAACATCAAAGATGACATTGGGCACAGCCGAGGCTTCATCGTTCAGATAAAATGATGTGCTGTTGACCGCATGCTGACCGGCGAATGCTTCGCTGTTTTCCTCGCGGCATGTCTGTGCAGTGCAGAACCAAGTCTCAGGATGATCCTTGTGATACGTCTTGGTGGCAGTGGTCACGAACCAATGGCGTGTGATGCACTTCTTAGTCCACTTGGCGATCTGTGCCCATGTCTTGGTCTCAAGCTGAGTGAATGTGTTGGCAGTGACTGTGCCTTGTGCATAAGGACGAGTGCTCATGATCCAGTTGGCCAACCAGCCAGTCATCGCACTCTTGCCAATACCGTGGCCGGACGACACACCAATGCGGATCGGCATGACGGCATCAATGCCGTTGAAGCCACGATCAAGAACCTGATGGCCAAGGTCGTCCAGGAACTCACATGCCCACTTGTCTGGACCCCAAGCAGAGTTGTACTTGCTGGCCCATGGCTCAGGAAGCTTGCACACCTGAATGGATGCATCATTGCCCCAGTCATAGGCATACATGACAAACCCTAATGGGTCAGCATAAAAAAGAGCCATGTCTTCACAGAGCATAACCTCAGGATCATTTGTGTTTGGCTGCAGCACGTCGCCTCCCTTCTTGAATGATCTCAATCAGAGGAGCGTTCATTGATATGTCAGCCTTGATCTGTTGGGGAAGCATCTTGACCCACAGCTTGTAGAATCCCTCAGTGTCACGTTGGCCATATTTGATCAACGCCTCAACCCCACCAATGCCATCGAACGCAGCCTGCAGTGCTTCGGCAACCTCAACAGTGCGTTTGTTCTTAGTGCCTTTGGCTCTGCCAGAATTCGATGGCCGCTTTTCACCCTGCTTGAATTGACCAGCATGTTTTTTGGCTGGCCTCTTCTTGGCTGCTGCCACGCTATTTCTCCACTAATTTAGCGTCGAACAATTATGCGCCAATGCAACAGACAAAGAAACAATATAGAAATTCCCACTTTATATAAAGCCAGAATGTTTTGGGAATTTGAATTCAGCACAACATGAACAGTCCATGGTTCCGGTTCCGAATTTACACACAGTTTCGGAAACCTCCCGGTATTATACTCTTCTCTATAATTCCCTGAAAGTCTTTAAACAAGCTTAAATTCCGAACTCCGAACTTGGGTTTCGTTTGTTAACAATGACTTAGCTTTTTAGGATTTCGCCCATCATTCGGGCAGTTTGAACCAGTGATTCAGCCCATATACGACTTGGTCAATACACCATTCACACTGTCTCGACCATTTACTGGTTCCATTTTTGTGCCGGTGTCGGCCCCACAGTCATGAAAATAGTTTTCAAATGACGTCATCCAAAGCACAGAATCCAATTCCGAACCTACAAGAATGTGCGAAACCACATCATGTTTCGCCATCTGCCGAGCCACCCTGACTTGCGCTGGTCGCAGGTCCCCAGACCACCAGCCATTCTTCATGTTGCCGAACTTCAACTCGATAGGCCACAGCATCTGTTCATGGATGATCATGCAATCAGGCATGCCGACTGAGCCACCAGCCGAGTGTTCAATCCACACCACAGCATCACCATACTGTTTGCGCACCCACCGACGCACATTGGCTTCACTCTTTATCATCAGACATCAAGGCAGGTTGACCATTTTCAAAGTGCACTCTCGTACAGTTTCAGATCCTCTGCATAATATTCAAGGATGCGCTCCTTATGCCAGGGCTCAAGTTCAAGTCGTTTCCGGCCAGGAAAGTAAATGCGCTTCTGCTTATGAACATGGCGCCAGCCAGAAACATCCACATGCTCCCAAAATTTGTCTATGTGCTCAAGCTTGAATAGCGTCAGATCAACCTCTATGAACCCTTTGAGCCATAGGTGCTGAGGTGCGGTATGGCAGTCAAACACCATCTTCTCAATGGCCTGATCAATTGGCCCATGTTGCCTCTGGCGTCCATCCTGCTCATATTGCATAGCACCGCTCACCCATCGCTCGACAGGATGCCGGACCAGGGCTGTATATTCCCACCCAGGATCAAACATCTTCTCCTTGAACCGTTCCCAGCCATTGCGCTTCTCCAACACCTCAGCCATCGTGTTGGTTCCACACTTAGGCACCATCAGGTGCACACGCTCATCCTTCTTGAGTGGTACAAAGCCCACCACAGGTGCCTTTTGGTATCGCCTAATCACATTGGTATCTCCATCAATTCGCTGGGCTTCTTGGTGGCTTCCTTGATCACCTCGATCGGGTCACCGTCAGTACGCTTGGCCTTGTCCCACAGCACTTCATTCATGACCACATTCTGCAACCGGCCATGGATCCTGATGCGCTTGGCCCAAGCCTTGAGCCCTGCCTCTGTCATCGCCTTGCGCAACTCATAGTCAGAGTCAAATACCCTGCCCTGAGAGGCCTGACGCACCCAGGAGACGACGTCCTTCATCGCCATGGCGCCAGCTATGCTACTGTCTGCCAAGCACTCTGCCAGAGCCACCGCTTCAGCTTGTGCCTCACTGCGAGAGCCTTCGATCATCTCTTTCTTGCGCTCGGTCATTGGTGCACGGTCTGCCACACTGACATAATCGCCAAAGGTCTCTGCCCAATGCTTGACTATGCCCAAGCCACCGCCATCAACCCACTTGCGTAGCTTAACGAACTTCTTCTGGGACCATGGGATCTCGCTGACTTCTGGGTAGAACCATCTGCGGTCATCGTTCTCCATCTTCAAGGCACGCATTGAGTTGGAGCTGGCCAGCACATGGCACCAGTTCTCGATGCGGTATTGGCGCATGTATTTCTGATTCACAGTCACATCCCGGTCAGTGATCACCGGCTTGAGTGCGTGGTATGCCTTCCAGCTGTGGCCTGAGTATATCTCGCCCACCACCACCAGACGCTTGTTGGCCATCCAGTCGTTGAAGGCTGAGGAGGCTATGTCACTTTCGCCTGGGAAGCCGACGTTCTGATCACCCACCAGTGGGGCCAGTATGTGCGCACCCAGCGTGGTTTTGCCTATGCCCTGCTTCTCGCTCACCAGCAGCATGCCATAACCCATGCGGATCTCAGGCTTGGCGATGAGTGTGGCGCACCACTTCATGACCTCGTGGCACTCCTGCTTATTGACGAACATGTAGTGCAGGAAATCCTCCCACATCTTGATGTCGCCTTTGACTGACCGCACGCTAGTCGGCACGTGCAGGTTGATGGCTGAGGAGCCTCTGAATGTCACCAGGAGGCCATCGTGATCAGGCCGGTAGCAAATGCGTGTTGACCTGCCCCGATAGGCCTTAGTGATGAGGCGCGACGTCTCTGCGGCATGACTGAATGGAGCCAGCATCTTGTTCAGGATCGGTTCACTGCGGATGATCTCAGGCATCTCAGTGCAGATGAAGATATCTGCCTCCTCCACATACGACCACATGTGCTTGAATGAATCCCGGAGCACCGGCGTCGGCTTACCCTTTTGGTTTGCCATCAGGTCGGTAGCCCACGTGGCTGGGTGCAGGCAGTCGCGCCAGCTAGGTCCCACATAGTGGCGCGCATTGTCTGTATCACCGAACAGGTACTCCGGGAACTCATCAGCCAGATCAAACGCCGACGGCCATTCGTCAGTGAACTGAATCATAAAAGTAGGGCACCTTAGCTGTTGAGAGATCGCCGGCACCGCTGCACGTCCAGGCTCATCGTTGTCCGCTACGATGTATGCCCTTTTGATTCCCATCTTTTGGAGGATGGACCAATCTGTACGGTACGGACTCATAGCCCCACCAATCCAACCTATGTGTGCCGCACCGCTCATCTCCTTGCCCCATGGATGAGCGGCCAGTGCCTTCTTAGCATGGTCCTCCTCCGCATCAATCATCCACTGACAATGTCGTGCTGCCTTGGCACCTTCATGAATGAACACGGCATAGTTATCCTTGAGGCGATCTGCCCCATACAACGGCAGTGGGCCATCTGGCTCGCAGCATCGCCACTGGTCGTCGTCCCAGTATGTCCATGGCACGTAATTCTTCTCGCCGGTCTTGCGCTCGACCCGCACCTGCACAAATACAATCTGACCGGCCTGATCTCTGAATTCGTAGATATTCTCCTTGGCTGCCTCCTTAATCATCTTGGGAGGCTTGACCAGCGAGTGGAGTGGCTTGATGGTGGGCCACTCGATGCCGGCGAATTCCTGTTTAATGGAGGCTTCTTCCAGGTCTGTGGGGTTGTATTCATCAACCGAGCAATTCACCTCACCGTCCTTGTTGAAGCGGATCACTGCCAGGTCTTTCCAGTAGTTGCCGAACTGCTCCCTGATCACTGCTGTCTTCAGCGATCGAGCCTCTGCCCCCACACGTGTCAGGTATGTCCTGACTGATTTTAAATCATCGAGCGACTTGGTCTTCATCAATGTCTCCTATGTAACGGATGCCCTTGATCATGATCATCCGGAAGCCGCCACCACCACGCACCTTGCCCTTAACGGCATAGAGTGCTTTGTTGGTACGACCACGGTCAATGATGTCCTTGCCCATTTTGGGGAACTTCCAGCGATCAATCTTGCCGAAGATGGTGTCAGTGTCGTCGGTCAGCTGCAGGTTGAGGCTGGTGGTCAGGCCATCTTTCACCTCGTAGCCTCGACGTGCAACGAGCACCGTTTCGTTTTCGTCTCGTGGGTTGATCTTGCTCAGGGTGCAGAACACCAGAGCCTCGTAGTCGTCAGCCTCAATCTGTACGTCCTCAATAGCCATGGGCGATGTGTGAATGTTCCTGGCTCCTGGGTCTGGCATCAGTCTCTTGAAGCCATCCCTGATCGGCCACAGTGAATCAATGGGAGTGATTGTGCTTTCCATTAGTTTACGTGCCCTTTCAGGTGGTCTTTCGCCACGCTCACGAGCACCAACGATTGCCGCTACGAGTTTGGGGCCGATGCCCTTGACGTTGCTCAGGGGACCAACCAGGACAGCCTCGCCATCATGCTCACCGATGGTCCATTTCCGGCCGGATCGCTCAGGATCAATAGGCACGTATTTGTACCCTTCAGCGTGCATCTCCCTCAGCATCTGGATCTGGCTGCTGGGATCGCTCTCGTGGGACAGGGTTGCTGCTGCGAACTCGAATGGGTAATGAGCCTTGAGCCAGCAGCACTGGTAGCTGATCATGCTGTAAGCCACTGAGTGGCTCTTATTGAACGACCACGAACCATAAGCGCATAGATCGTCCCAGATCTTGTCAGCTGCCTTGGGCTCAACTCCCTTGGCAAGTGCTCCCTTCTTCCATGGGTCACCGAACTGATCAAAGTATTCCTTGCCCAACGACTTGCTCATCGCCTTGCGGAGTGCAGTGACCTGCCCCCAATCCAGCCCACCGATGCTCCGGCCGATCTCCATCACCTGCTCCTGGTACAGCACAATGCCCAGCGTGTCCTCAAGGTATGGCTTGAAGATCTCATGTGGGAAGCTGACTGGGTTGTTGCCGTTCTTGCGCCGGATCCACTCGTGCGCACCACCAGAGGCCAGTGGCCCAGGACGACCCAGTGCTGTGACACAAACGATGTCGTCAAAGCAAGCCACCTTGAACTGCTTGGTGATAGACTGGAGGACCATCCCATTGAATTGAAAGATGCCAGCAAAGTGCCCTTGGTTAAGCACCTTGAATGCCAGCTCATCGTCCAACGGAATGGCCTCCAGGTCCTCCCTTGTTAGCTCAGCCATCTCTAGGCAATCTTCAAACACACTCAGCTGTGTCAATCCCAACGCATCGATCTTCAGCAGATTGAGGTCCTCTGCATCCTTCTTGTCGCACATGGTCGCGCCTGTGCGATGATCAACCGGGATGATGTCTGTGATTGGGTTCTGGGCTATGCAGATTCCGGCCGCATGCTGGGAGTAGTGACGTGGGTGGCCTTCCATTTGGGCGGCGACCATCATCTCTGGGAATTCGTCCAGCAACTCAATGCCAGCCGGCATCGTCTTGAGGGTGTCCTCCAGGGTGTTCAGTGCACGGCTGTCGCCGGATGACCGTTCGATCATTGACTCGCTGACAGCGTCACACTTCCACTTAGGCACGTGCAGCGCAGCACCGCTCTCGCCCAGAGCACTCTTGGATTTGTACATGGCGACAGTGCCCAGACGCGCACAGCGTTCACTGCCGTACTTCTCATCGATGTAATCGAAGACCAGCTGGCGTTGCTGATCCGAGAAGTCAATATCAATATCAGGCAAATCGTCTCGGTTGAGGTCGATGAACCGTTCAAAGATCAGACCGTATGGAATTGGGTCGATGGTCGTGATGCCGAGCAGGTAGCAAACTAGGCTCCCGCAGCTGGACCCACGAGCTGGCCCAACGATCATCCTGCTCCTCGCAAAGTCACAGATGTCGGCCACGATGTAAAAGTAGTCGCCGAAGTCCTTTTCCTCGATCAGCTTCAGCTCACGGTACATGCGATCGTGGTAGACTTCGTCCTTCAGGTCCACTCCCATCCGCTCGGCTCCGTCCAGGC
>Ga0080013_1003839_pt1 | contig 15305 bp, 19 predicted proteins | sample ETNvirenome_6_85_FD_69236 | JGI IMG/M metagenome (GOLD analysis project Ga0080013, IMG submission 69236) | Marine viral communities from the Pacific Ocean - ETNP_6_85 (SPADES assembly) (version 2) | ecosystem: Environmental > Aquatic > Marine > Oceanic | place: Pacific Ocean | collected 2013-06-19
GAGAATAATCCAGATATAGACTTTATTTGGTCTAATCATAAGTGGGGCAATACCAAAATGGACAGATTCAGAAACGGGTTGTCTAGCATGGCTAAGAAAGGGACTATTTATGATTCAGAGGCAGGATTGAAACATGTTTATTCTCATTGGAGAACTTTTAAAACCGAGATGCGGGAGAGAGGAGAACTTTTTAGAGATTTGAAGTGTACTGTAGATAAAGATCTCGGATATAATCTTGAAGAGTTAGGACAAGGAGCGTTTCATCAAAGACAACTGTATTTATATAGATATCATAACAGTAATATGTCTCATAATTCGTCTCAGAAAGATATGTGGAAAAAGATTAGAGAACACCATAAAAATAGGCAGAGACCGTTCAAGATCGTAGAAATATGAAAAAAATTAAACTAAAAATACATTCTTCTGGTTTAGGCCCGAAGGTTTTTGTTAATAGGCTTTGTGACAGTTTGACTTCTAATTTTCCTGTGAGAATAGTAGACGGTAGAGAACATATCTATTTATCATGTGTGTGGGGAGGAAAAGACAAGTTTAAAAAATCTATTTGGGTGCATAGGGCAGATGGTGTTTATTTTGATAAGGCTCGTAGTGGTAGAACTTATATGAACAAAAGAATAAGAAAAACTATTCAAAGATGCGATGCTGTTATTTTTCAAAGCGAGTTTTCTAAAAAAATATGTGCAGGAGTTATTGATACGACGAAAGAAGAAAATAGAATAATCTACAATGGATGCGACCCAGATTTTTACAAAAATATTCCTAAATATAAAATGGGGTATAAGAAGATGCTTGTAGCTTGTGCTAGATGGGTTCCGTTGAAGCGTCCTCTCTCTATTGTGCGAGGTTTTATAAGAGCAGATTTGGATGATACCGTTTTAGTTATGATAGGAAAGATTGAAGATAAGAAACGTATAGATCATCCTAATGTAAAGTATCTAGGATCTGTTAAGCCTTTTGAGACATATAAATATTATGCTAATTGTGATGGAGTTATTCATATCAGTAGATTAGACGCTTGTCCTAATGCTGTAGTTGAAGCTTTGTGTGCTGGCAAGCCAGTTCTAACAAATAATGTTGGTGGAACTCGTGAATTAGTTCAAGATGATGGTATAATAATAGATACAGATCCAATATATAATTATACGTCATTTAAAATGAAGAAAGTAGATAAAATAGACACGCAAAAAGTTAGTCAGGGTATGAGAGACTTGTTATCAAGAGAATGGAACATTGATAGACCTGATTTACATATCGATCATGTTGCTGAGCAATATTATAATTATTTTAGATATCTAATAAAGAAGCGATAAATGTTAGATTTGCAAGGTACAGGTCGCACTCAGAAGATTCTTGGTCGCAAAAAAGACGGTTCCATAGAGACTGTCAATGGTTTGTTATGTGCTAGAAAACATGCGATTGATGATAATTGGAAAAAAGTAAAGAGAGCTAAAAATTTGTTTGCTTTTGTATCGTCTCCCAAAATATACAAGCAGGATAGAATGAAAAAGAGGGTACAGGCTTGGTGTCATGTTTTTAGAAAACCTCATAAGATGCTACCTAAAAACGTTCCTTCTATATTGTTGCCTGAATCTGATTTTATAGATTCTTCTTTGATCACAAGTTCTAGTCCTAGGTCGTATGCATACGATTATTTCTACTTCACAATCAATTCTCCTGCTGGGATAAAGAATAAAGGGTTATATACTTTTATAGATATTCTCCCAACTCTAAATAAAATGAAGTTGAAAGGTCTTGTAATAGTCTACTTCCCGAATAATGGCAAACGTAAAAATTTCGTTGTTCCATTGTCTTCAAAACAAAAAACGATACTTAGATCAAGCAAACCTTTTTTGAAATATCATTGGGGAATACTTGATGCTAAAGGTATGGATCGTTGCATGTCACAGTGTAGGTTTGGGCTGTTTCCAAATACCGTTGACAATAGCCCAAGAATAATAAGTGAATGTCTTTCTAGAGACGTTCCTATTTTGGTAAACAAAAAAATACATGGAGGTTGGCATTACGTCAATTCTAAAACAGGTTGCTTATTTTCTGCCGACAATATAAGAGAGAAAGCTCAGTTTATGCTTGACAATAAGTTCGAAGCAAAAAAATATTATGAGTCTCATTTTGGGTTCGATATATCTTCTAGGAAGCTGGCAGAATTTTTAAACCCTATTTTTGGCTACGAATATACGCATATGTGCTTTAAGGCTTTTAGAGAAAGATTAACAAAGATATGAAACCTACCATTTTAACTGCATGTTATAATTGCGGTCCATGGATCAGACAGTGTATAAAGAGCGTCTTTAAACAAGAGTTTAAAGATTGGGAATGGATTATCGTAAATGATAAAAGCACTGACAATTCATTAAAGATCATGGAAAAGTATGCTCGTAAGAACGAAAATATTAAAATCATCAATAATGATTCTAGACTGAAATGCGGTGGTTCTTATGCAAAGGCTCTAGAGCATGCTACTGGAGATATATGTTGTGTTTTAGATGCAGACGATATGTTGGCTCATAAGAAATCTCTGTCTAGATTAGTTAGATTATACGAAAAGTATCCAGACGTAGCATATATTTGGACTCAGTTTAGAATCTGTGACCCAGATATGAATGTTGTTAAAAAAGGTTCATGTAGATTGCCTGATACTTCGTTTCTGCAAACTGGTCTAGATTATTCTAAGTATAGACATTGTTTTTCTCATTGGAGAACTTTTAGAACTGAACTTAGAGATTCTGGGGATATATTTAACAAGGATTTACCGGCTGCTGTAGATAAGTGGATGGGATATAGGCTTGAAGAACTTGGAATTGGTGGATTTTATTCAAAGCCTTTATATCTGTATAGACAGAGAGTCGGAGGGTTATCTTATAAAGGAAGAAAGTATTGGAGTAAGATGTTGAAGGTTTTTGATAAAAAACGTAAAGAGCAAGAAATTGAAGCGTATCCCACAATTAAATTGAGTTTATAATGATATCAGTAATAGTCCCGTTATATAATTATAGGAGATTCATCAAAGACAATATAGAGTCTATAAAATCTCAATCTATTAACAGTTGGGAACTTATTATTGTCGATGATTGTTCAACTGACAATCCCTATCCAGTTATTAAACCCTATTTGAAAAGCAATATTAAATATATCAAGCTAGATAAAAACATAGGTTATGGTAGCGCGAAAAATGTAGGATTGAGAGAAGCTGCGGGAGAATGGGTTGTCATATTGGATGCAGATGATATGCTTACAAAAAAATCGCTAAAAGTAAGAGTTAAGGCTCTTGAGAATTCTAACAAAAAATGGTGTCATGCTAAAGCTTATGAGTTTGGAGGATTAAAACCACCGTACAAATTTAAAGTTAATGAACGTAAGTCTTTTCTTAGGTTTAAAAAAATGTTGAAGAATGGTAAATATAAAAACATATGGAAGAGCATACATGCTCAAACAGTTATGGTTCATATGGATGTCTACCGTCAGGTTGGTTTGTATGAGCCTTCTTTACGATCTATGGGAGATAAGGAGATGTGGGCTAGGATTTCGAATAATGTAGGTAGACCTCTTTTTGTAGATAGTTACGTTGCTAATTATAGACAGCATAAAGGTCAAATGCATCGTTCGAAAAAGAAACTGAAAAATTTAGTTCGTTTTGAGAAAATACTGAATAAATGTATCAAAAAAAGGAAGTCTGGGAACCTTGATGGAGCTTTGGCTCTATGGGATGATTGTTAATATGAGAGTATCATTTTCAATACCATTGAAACCACGATCTGGCAAACATAAATTTGCTATGTTGTTGGCTAAAGAAATGAAGCGTCAAGGAATCAAAGTTACTGATAAAAAACCAGATGTTAACTTGGTCTTTTTGAAAGGTATAAGAAAAGGTTGTAAAAATATTTTTAGACTTGATGGTGTTTGGATGAATACTAGAATGAATCTGAATAAGAATAAAAATCTTCGTAAAACCATGAAATCATGTGATGGCGTTGTTTACCAAAACGAATTTTGCCGCAAGGCTGGAGAGGAGTTTTTGGGCAGGTTTAAAAGCTATGCCGTTATCTTAAATGGGTCTAAGATGCCAGCGGTAGAGCCTTTTAAACACGACCGTCCTTATCTGCTCTCATTTGCTCGCTGGAGACCTCATAAGCGATTAAAGGCTACAACTGAGGGTTTTTTAGAGAGCGGCTTACAATCGAAATATGACCTTCTCGTATTAGGCAAAGACCCTGATTATATAATAGATCATGCAGCAGTAAAATATCTTGGATTTCAATCAAAGGACTTATGGTCTATTATTTTGGGCAGTAAATTTGTCGTTCATTTGGCATATATAGATTGGTGTCCTAACTCTGTGGTTGAATCTCTTATAGCTGGTAAGAACGTGCTTCATTCTTCAACGGGTGGTACAAAAGATGTCGTAAGAGGAAATGGGATTGCTTTAACTGACAAGCCATGGGACTTTAAACCTATTGATCTGTATTCTCCTCCTTCTTTAGATATGACAGAGTTATCTCAGTCTTATAACGACATGTTAAATTTATCATCCCCTGAGTGCGAGTATTTGTCTATTGAGCGTACTGCTAAAAAATACATAAAATATTGTCGTAAGGTTTTAAATGAATAAGTTAACTATAGATGACATCAAGGCTAAAAAAACATCTGATACCATTTTTGTTCTTGGTAGTGGATATTCTGTAAACAAAGTCAAAGAAGAAGAGTGGGATATAATCAAAAAACATAATTCGATTGCGTTTAATTGGTTTTGTAAACATCCATTTGAGCCGACCTATTTCTTGATACGAGAGCAAGCCAATTTACCATCTAGAGTAGCTAGGGGCGAAACTGTTAAAGATTTAATTAAGTTGACTAATAAATATAAGGATACTGTAGGTATAATAAGTGATGTACGCAAGCACACTAGAACGTCATATAGATATGCACACGATTCTAGGATGCAACTTCCATGTCTTGTTGTTAAAGATGATAATTCTAAAAGATTTAAGAAGATTAAGAATATGAGATGCGATCCTACTAAAACTGGGCTGATACATGGGACATGCACTATATATAACGTTATGCATTTGGCTTTATTTTTAGACTACAAGAAAATAGTGTTTGTAGGGATAGATTTATATGACTCTCGTTATTTTTGGCTAAAGAAAAATAAAACAAGACATACAGTAAAAAAGAAAAAAAAGAAATGCAAAGATAGGCATGAGATAGCCTCAAGAACGATAAAATTTATTAGAAAGTTTGGGAGAGAAACAGGATTAGAGCTATATGTAACTAATCCAAAGTCTCTATTAAAAAGAGCAGTACCATACAAGAGTATAGGAGATTTTGCATGAAGATAGCATTTATAGGAGATTGTAAGGGTAGAGTCCATTCTAATAGATGTGAAGCAATGTCTAAGAATACTGATATATCTTTTGACTTTTTCACAATTAAAAAGAAGAATCTTACAAAAATCTGCAAGAAATACGATGCTGTATATTATGCCGCATATACGATGTATAAAAGACAAAAAATTAAGCATCCTTGTTTATACGGATCAGCGACAAGTTGGAAATGTATTGTCGGAGATGACAACGCAAGAGATATGAAGATTTTATCTAAATTTAAAGCTCTATCTGCCAACAATTCGTCTTTGTATCATAAACTTAAAGAACATTGTGATAATATAACATATATTCCTAATGGAGTTGACACATCTTTTTTTAGTCCTATCAAAAAAAATCTGAATAAAAGGATAAGAGTCGGGTGGGTTGGTAATCATGATAGAGCAGAAAAGAATTATCATATTATTGACAAATTGAGTAAGACCTACAAAGAAGTAAGGTGGGATAAGGTTGTTACCTCCAAATCTATGAGATCTGGTTTGTTATCTAAGTCTAGAATGCTTGACTACTATAGATCGTTAGATTACTTGTTAGTAGTTAGTAGTTATGAAGGTACTCCTAACCCCGCTCTTGAGGCTGCTGCTTGTGGCGTTCCTCTCATTTCTACTAGAGTTGGGAATATGCCAGAAATAATAATTGAAGGGTTTAATGGCTTTTTTGTAAATCCTAAAGTAAGTTCTGTTCGTAATTGTCTGGATAGAGTTTTAGATATGTCTGTTGCACGATATGGCACGCTTAGCGAGAACATAGCTTACACTATGAGAAGATGGGATTGGTCTTTAATCGGTAAGAAATTTGAGGTTTTTTTCAATGGCTAAAAAATCAACAAAATTAACTTGTTCTAGAACTATGAGTTTTGTAGGTAGAAACTCTAAGACTGGAGATATAATCAACATACCTAACGTATTGTGTTTTCGTAAAGGAATGATCAGAAGGAAAGCTAAGGTCGTTGCAAGGGGATATGAGGATATTGTTGGACTAGTATCCTCTGTGGGATTGCATAAATCTAGGAACGCTAAGTTATGTAAATTTTGGTGTCATTGTTTTAAAAATCCAGAATTATATATCCAAGACAAGCCGGGAATGTTGTTATCTGAATCAGATTTTGTAGACCCTGCTTTTATCAAAACATTTAAAAGAACTACAGAACCTAAATGGGATTTTTTCTATTTTACTTCAGGAGGAAGGCATGCCAGAAAATTCAAAGGGTCTGACATATTCGGCCAGAGTTTAGACCTTTTATGCGGTGAGTTCAAATTGCGTGGACTTATTATTAAGTATATGAAAGGCAAAAGAGCTTTTCTTGAGCCAGAAAAATATCAGATAAAGAAGTATGCCAATCTTCTTACTATCAAAAAAACGAGGTTGACACAGAAACAAGTCGCTAAAATAATGGCTAAATCTAGATTTGGCTTTTTCCCGAATACGATTGATTGTAGTCCATTGATGATGTCGGAAGCTTTGATCCGTAATTGTCCAGTTCTTGTCAACGAAGAGATATTGGGAGGATGGAAGTATGTAAATGACAAGACAGGATGTATGTTTAATCCAAATTCTCAAGACAGTCTAGGCTCTAATGTAGAAAGTATTTTATCTGGCACATTTTCTCCTAAAGAAGAACATTTGTCAAAATACGGCTATATTAACACAGCTAAGGGATTTGCTGAGACTGCTGGCCGATATATAGAAGGGTTCAGAGATTTTGATTTAGTAGGACTCGGTGGAACTAAAGGTAAAATGAGAAAATTATTAAAATGAATTTATTAGAAATATTTATTATCACAAACGAACGTTCGACTTTTCCATGGACATTAAAATCTGTTGAAGCTCAGACTGTTACTGTTCCTGTTACAGTCATTAAGAATATGAAATGGGTTGATGCTTTAAAAAAGTGTTCTGCTGACAGTAAGTCAAAATTTTATATGAGGGTCGATGATGATATGTTTTTACATCCCAAAGCGATAGAATATTACGTTCGTCGTCTTCAAAAGGGGATTAAATCATTAGGCGTATATGAATGTAAATTGTGGGAAGATTTAACTCACAAACCTGCTGGAAGCCTTAAGGCGTATAAAACCAAAGTCACGAGAAAGATAGGCTTTAAACCAAATCATTTAGGTAAGGTTGATAAAGTCTTCGCTAAAAAGTTAGAGAAACATGGATATCGAAGAATTAGAGATAAAAGTATGATAGGGTTGCATTCATGTTCTACGATTGAGGACCAAGAAAGGTATAGAGATCTTTGGAAGAAAGAAAACAATATCACTATCAGTAGCTCAGAATTTGCTAAGACGTTTGATAACATTATCCATATCCCGCATAAGTCTGTAGAAGATCAATATAAAGATATTAGCAAATTGAAAAAACTCAATCGTAAGTATAGTACTAAATTTTATAAACTGTTAAAGGATTAAAATGAGAATTCTTTTTTCTGTGATAACGTGCAATAGATTACATTATCTTAAAAATTGTGTAAACAGCATTCTATCATTTATTGATATGGATGATATAGATTTAATGGTAGTTGACAATTGTTCTATAGAAAAAGGTTATACGGAATATTTGAATTCATTACCATCTAACGTTATCGTAAAGAGATTTGATGAAAGAGTCCCTAACGAGTTGTATAGGGCTATGAATTACAGTGTCAAGTTCTGTATGAAGAATAAGATACCTATTGTAAACTTCATCCAAGACGATTATCAATTCCTCTATACTTTAGATTCTATACTTCCTACAGTTAGAAAGTGTTTTACTAAGTATCCCAAAATTGGTCAGATAAATTATAATATGGCATGGAAGCGTAAAAGGATAGGTAAATGGCCGGTAGTTAAAGCGGCAGGAACAAGGTTTGCTTTGTTGGATGATAAAAGTCTTGTAGACAATGGATTCACTAGAGTCAAGATCTATAAGAAGACTGGGTTTTATCCAACCAATGTTATATCATATGACCAAAATTCTATTAAGACTTTTGGTTTTGATAAGAACAGATATAAGAAAACTCCTAACGGAGAACTTTGGTTTGGGACAGCATGTCGTAAACTTGGATACGTGAGAGCTTTTTCTCTTAGACCTAATCAAAGTATGATGTTTGATTGTGCTTATATAAGGAAGGATCATAGATTTGGTAGGTATTTTCCTCCTCCAAATGAGTTTTATTTAAAGCCATTTGATCAAGAAAAAATAGACGTTGTGAATCGTAAGCATAAAAAGAGTAAGTATTGTTTTATAGAGAAAATGGTTGAGCCTTGGGGATGGGAACCAACTACTCTCGATAAACATAATAGAGAGAATATAGTAAATGAAATATAGGATAATATAGGTATTATGATTGTGTCTCATAAACATAAATTCATTTTTATTAAGACTAGAAAAACTGCTGGCACGTCTATAGAAGCATATTTTGAGAAATATTGCGATAAAAATGATATAGTTACACCTACTTCGTATTGTGTTAGAACTGGGGAATACAGTCCCAGAAATTACAATGGTTTTTTTAATCATATGAAACCAAAAAAAATTAAATGTAAAATCGGTGATAGTGTTTTTGATGAGTATTTTAAATTTACAATTATAAGAAATCCATGGGATAAGGTTGTATCTAGGTATTACCATAAACCAAGATCTCATAGACCCGTTGGTCCTAGAAATTTTAAAAAATGGTTATATTCTGTGCAGTCGAAACGATGTTTTAGAAAAGATACGCAAATGCAATATTGCACTATTGGAAACGATTTTATACTTGATGATTATATTAGATATGAGAGTATGCAAGCTGATTTGAAACGCATATGCTTTATATTGAATTTAGAGTTTGTTACCAAGACTCTATCAGCGAATTCTGAATATAGAAAAAAAAGAAGACCATACCAAGACTATTATAACGAAAAAACAAAAAATAAAGTAGCGAGCAAATTCAAAAAGGACATAAATTATTTTGGATATGAATTTTAAAGGAATTTACATGAAAGAATCTTTATCTAGTATTATTAACAGAGTATCGCTTTTGGGAAATTGTACCGAGAAAGAGTACAAAATGGTAGCTAAACATCTTGTGAGAATCTCTCCTTGTAACGCATTATTTTTTGGAGTTGGTTATGATTCCGAGTTATGGAGCAGAATAAATTCTAATGGAAATAATTTGTTTTTAGAAGACTCTGAAAAATGGATTGATATTATTGGTAAAAGTGTTAGTGGTTTAAAAATTGAAAAAGTAGAATACAATACAAAAGTTTCTGAATGGAAGAAGATACTAAACAATCAAAAGCGTTTAATTATGCAATTGCCAAACTATGTTTGGAATACAGATTGGGATTTATTTTTGTAGATGCTCCAAAAGGGATGAGAAGGTTTCCAGGTCGCATGCAAAGTATTTACACTTCATCATTACTTTTTAAGTCTTCCGCAAATGCAAGAGTATTTGCTCATGATTATAATAGAGTAGTAGAAAACGTATTGTAATAAATATTTTGGTAAAAAACATTTATGTAAAGTAGTTCATTCAATGGCTTATTTTAAGAGAAAAGGGAAAAATAAATGAAATTTGATTATATAACAGTTGCGTCAGGACGAGAATTTATAGAACAAAAGGTTCAGTGTGCTGTGAAGTCCCTATTCGCAGCGGGAATATCTCCCGATGACGTTCATGTTGTTGGCAATACTAAAGAAGATAAAAGACTGTTCAAGAAACTCGTTCCAGAGATTAAAAACTTATACGTTCTGAAAGCTGATGTTGATAAGTATAAGTGGGGATACATGGGAGGTAAGAGGAAGTATGCGGTTTTGAAACCACTCAGTATTATTCATGTCTTTGGGCGAGATTACAATAACCCTGTTGTAATGTTTGACGGAGATGTCTTATGGTATAAAAATCCTACTGAGTTTTTGGAATCTAAAGCAGACAAAACATGGTTCCATCATGGGAAGGGTCTTGAGAAACGCGCTGGCAGGGGAAATAATGCAATTAAGCGAAAAGATGTAGATATGTCTAGTGTTAAATCTTTATCTAGATGGTGTAGGTATGCGTTTGCTTATCTTCTGGTCAAATACAAGGTCAAAATATTACCTGAAAGAGAAGTCAATTCTGGGTTTTATATTCTCCATCCCAGAGATAGCGAATTACCATATGTAAATCTCGAAGGTTGTAACCTGATAGCGAATAATAAAATTTTACGTAAACATGGTAGCGCAGGGGAGCAGTGTCCGTTAAATGCTGCTTTGTGTAAACTTAAGATAGATTGGACTGGAGGTTCTCGCTTTTTCTGTCCAGAACATGAAGAGTATTTCGATCACTTCTTTGGAGCGGTAGGATCTAAAAAAGCTTTTGAGAAGGCAGTTAAAAAGTTAGGTATCAAAAATGGAAAATAAAGAAAAAGTTTTTAATCTAGGGCTGAGTCGTACTGGAACATTAAGCTTGCATAATGCACTTACCATTCTTGGATATAACGATAAGCATTATCCTAATTTCTTAAATTGTTGGAGAGATAAAAAATATAGAAGGGCAGAGATTAAACGTTTTGATTCGTTAACAGATACACCAGTTTTAATGTATCGTCATGAACTATCAAAAATGTATCCAAACGCTAAATATATTGTTACTATACGAGATAAAAAAGAATGGATTGTTTCATGCAGGAAATTTTTTAGTCATTATCCTAGCAATAGTAGCCGTATCCGCAGGAGTCGTGTAAAGCTTTATGGCTCAATAATTCCTTCGCGTCGAGAGCTTTCTAAAGCGTATAATAGGTGGAATAAAAGAATATTTAAATTTGTGAGTAATAGGGATCATGTAATTTTAAATATATGTAAAGATGAAGATCTATGGCAAAAGCTTTGTGAATTTTTAGGAGATCCCATCCCATCTGTTCCTTTCCCATGGAGTAATAGGGCAAAATAAAAATGAATTTAACTTATACTCAATTAGAAGATATGCTTAATCTTGGTATTATCGGTGTTGTTAAAAAAGGAGCAAAGCCGTTTTTCGACTTTGGTTTCAGGGGAGGTTTATATCTGGGTTCACCTGGTAAAGACCTGTTTTTTGCTCTACCTGATTTAAGCGATGAAGAAAAAGATAGCATCGCCAAAATCGTTGCTTTATTGTATCCTAAAAATCCTCCATCTAATCATGTTAGATGGGCAGCGTTTATTAGATATGTTTATGGGTGTTTTGAAAAACAAGGATGTCTAAGATCTAAGTCAGATAAACAAAGGATGATTGAAGAGAATTCTGATTGGTCGTTATCTATAGATTTTATGAATCGTGTTGCTAAATATTTTGAGTTAAATGGTAATAAATATGGTCTTGTGATACATTATGAGATGTTAGCTCATAGATACGGGGATAGAGCTATTATAGAAAAAGATAAAGATCTTCTTATCCCAATGATGGAGTATTATCAAAAATCTAGTGAGATAGCTGTGGACATCGAATGTTGGAAGCAAATGTTTACACCGTTCTATTGGGCTGGCGGTTATTATGGTTCTATGAAAGAAAAAGAAGAAGCGGTTAAATGCTATATGAAATGTATACGTAGGATGGAGCGATTCTGTCCAGACGCAAGAGAAGGGTATAGAGAAAAAGCTAGAGTTGCTTTACGGTACATCAAGAAGAATTCTGGCAGTAAAGAGTGGTCAAAATTTAAGAAGAAATATCGAGGGTATAAGAATAAATGTTTGCGTAAGGTTAAAATATGATAATATTTACACATATACCTAGAACTTCTGGAAAATATATAGAGACATGTCTTTTTCCAAAAAAGCTAAACAATATAAAGAAATTCCACAAGAAACTAATGAAGATTGGTCAGGACGGATCTTATCCCGTAAAATCTGACGTTGATATAATCGGAGGTCATGTCCCTTATGGACTGCACAAATATTTAGAGACTTCTTGCGATACGTTCAAGTATATCGTTTTTTTACGTGACCCTATAAAAAGATGGATATCCGAGTTTAATCATTCAATAGTTTTCCCTTCTTTTGTAAAACCTATTTGGGATAGATGTTTGAGTCAAGAAGATTTTTTAAAGACATGTGTTATGGAAGAAAGAAATACCAACATAATGACTAAACAGATATCTGGATTGGAGAAGTTTGACAATGTAATCCAAGACCATAAAAATTATATGTTCATGTGGGCTGCTAGAAAATCAAAGTACTCTAATGTAGAAATGGAGAAGATGTTGGAAGTTGCTAAACAAAATTTGTCTGATCGATACGATTACGTCGGTATAACGTCATCTGGTTATCATAAAAAGATGTGTAGACATTTTGGCTGGCCGTATAAGAAAACTCCTCGTATCAATGTTTCTACTAAGCCTGCGATAGACTGGTCGGCATACGAATCTCAAATAGAGGATTTAAACCATTATGACATACAGTTATTTGAGTATGCGAGGAATTTATGCCGAAGAAGATAAAAGACATTACAACCAAAGTTATAGATGTAGACAAACTCTATTTTCAGTATATCCCAGAAAAATTCTTTAAAGAGATCTATACTGGTGACGAGAAAGACATGTTAAGTCTTGAGAATTGTCCTCATTGTAAGTTTCTACTTTTATATAAAAGAATAGGTAAAGCTATATGGAAATGTTATAGAGATACAGATTATGTCAAGCTTCAGAGATTGTGGGGTCGTGACGATAAATATAGTAGAAAGAAGGCTGTTACGTTTATAAAAACCTATAAAGATATCAAAAAAAATGGGTTAAAAAAACGTATTGTAGTTTTAGACGAACCAATGCATAAGCAGTTTTTTATAGATGGTTATGAAATCTATCATGGACATCATAGGGCTGCTATATGTAAGGTTCTAGGAATTAAAAAAATGAAATGTGTAGTATCTAAATTAATATGATTAATCTTATAGACATTGGTGCTCGTGGCGGCATATCGTCTCCATGGAAGCGTGAGTATATAGACTTTTTAATGCTGTGTGACGCAGATGCTAAAATGGACAAGGATGGCAAGTGTAGGGTTTTAGAAGAATGCATATATAGAGACAATGAAGAAAGACTTTTTTACGTGTATAAAAAAGAAAGTACGTCTTCTTTATTCAAACCTGATTTGATAGCTTTAAAGAAAATGGGAAAATCGAAAAAAAGCTTAAAATTAAAATACACTTTAAAAGAAACAAAGAACGTTAAATGTTGTAGACTTGATACTATATTAAATGATTGCGAAGAATCGTATAACTTTATAAAGTCTGATGCTCAAGGGGCAGATTTGGACGTATTGCAGGGGATGGGAAAATATATTGACAATATTATCGGTGTACATTGTGAGTGCCATCTATTTCCAGAGTATATTGGTATTCCTTTATTCGATGATATATGTTCTTTTCTTAGAGAACACGGGTTAAAGCCTAGTAGGGTAATCAAAAAGAAAAAAAAATGGGTAGACATTCTTTTTGTCCGAGATGAGATATCTGAAGAACGTGAATTTATCGATGATATATATAGACAGTATCTGCCTTATACGAAATCTTTGGAGGTCAAATTACTTAAGAATACAGAGCGTTATAGGAGAAAAGTAGGAAAATGGCATGGGATAAAAGAGATTTAAAGTTATTATATAGATATGCGCTAGGTCGTAATTTTATTATGGAAACTGGAGGAGGTGGACTGTCAACTAAGAAGCTGGCCACCGCTGCTCGTAAAAGTAATAGTATAATGGTATCTATTGAAGTTGATAGCGACAGAGTTCATAATATAGATGGAGTGAATTATGAGACTGGTTGGTCTATAGCTTATGACGACATTATTAAAATAGGTCATGAAAAATTTATGGAAAATAAACGTGGTCAAAAATATCGTTTTGATGATCGAAATGTTGCTGTATACGGGGAAGGATATATGAAAGGGGAGACAGATTTAATAAGGAAGTCTATTGAGAAGTATGGATTTACTCCTGATTTCTTTTTTTGTGATACTGGAGAATATTGTGGTTTAGCAGAGTGGAATATAGTAAAAGAATTGTTGACTGTAGGCAGTATAATAGCATGCCATGATATATATTATCCTAAAAGTATTAAAAACTTTCAAGTAGTTAAAGAAATAGAACAGAGCGGACAGTGGAGAGTTCTTAAAAAGACATCTAGTGGACAGGGCTTATTTGTCGCAGAAAGAGTTGCATGAAAGGTTAACATATGTTTTGTGAAATAATTGCTGAAATAAGTTCCAATCATGGTGGAGACATGAGTTTGGCTCGTGATATGATTGATGCTGCTGCCGAAAACGGAGCGGATTATGCCAAGTTCCAAACATGGAAGGTTAGCAGACTTAAAGCTGGACCTTGGGACCATGATGGGAGAAGAGAGATATATGAAAAAGCTGAGTTAAGCGAAGACGATCACTCTATGTTAAAAGAGCATTGCGATAAGAGGAATATAAAATTTTTAACTTCCTGTTTTTCTATCAAGGATTTGCAGTTTATAAGTAGTTTTATGGATTGTGTTAAAATACCTGGGACGGAATGTAAAAATAAAGATTTAGTATATTCTGCATTAAGTTTGTTTGAGAAGGTTTTCGTTAGTATAGGAGCATCTGAATATAACGAATATTTGTGTTATACGATGCAAAAGAAAATTTATTTGATGCATTGTGTTTCTATGTATCCTTGCCCAAATAAAAATATTAATATGAGAAGAATGAAGTTTTTATCTTCCTTCAATGAAAGATACGGATATAGCGGACACGGGCAGGGAGTGGACGATGCTATATTGGCTATAGGCATGGGAGCTAAGATTGTAGAGAAACATTTTACTATAGATCACGAATTGCCATTCAGAGACAACAAGTTCGCTATTCTGCCTTCAGAGCTTAAACAGATTGTTGAGTTCTCAAAGAATTATAATGCCATGATGATTGATTATGGTACTGATTC
>Ga0080013_1003840_pt1 | contig 15304 bp, 24 predicted proteins | sample ETNvirenome_6_85_FD_69236 | JGI IMG/M metagenome (GOLD analysis project Ga0080013, IMG submission 69236) | Marine viral communities from the Pacific Ocean - ETNP_6_85 (SPADES assembly) (version 2) | ecosystem: Environmental > Aquatic > Marine > Oceanic | place: Pacific Ocean | collected 2013-06-19
TTCTATATGTAGAGTTTTTTGTGGTGTCGCAGTTCCTATACCAACGTTACCGTCACCGCTGAAAGTTACTTTGGCATTACCTGGACTATGTATGTTTGTAGACTGAGCTTGATAATGGAAATTAAGACCACTACCTTTAGCTGGTCCATCTGGAGATATACTCCACACATTATAACTAGATGTGGTTGGTCCTTGTACAAAAACAAGCCCGTACTCTGGGTGAGCACCATCGTTATAAGTACTTGCAAGCATTAATCCAGTAAGACTGCCATGATTACTCATACCTACGCGAGCGTCTGCATACATTCCATGACCACCAGAAAAAGTATGGCTTCCAGTTTGAAGCTTACTAAAAGGTCCAGTAGTTCCTATACCAACATTTCCACCATCTAGGAACATAAGTCTTGAATTGCCTTCTTGTCCTATCTGTAAACCACCTGATGTTCTCATCCACCAATCATCTCCACCAGTATCAACAAAGTTTAATTCAGGAACAGAACCTATAATTGCTAATGTAGGACTTCCTCCTGTTGAAACTCCTCCGTTTGATGGAGTTCCACCTATACCAACTGAATTAGTACCACCATCAACAAAAAGCATATGAGTGTCAGCGTTAGACTCAACACGGAAGTCGTAGTTTGCGGAGCCATCATTAAAAACTGCTTCACTGCTTCCAATACTTAAACGCTCTGTGCCTGTGCGTGTCGTAGTATCTGCGGCAGTATTAAACGTTATTTCAGTAGAGGCGTTGTATTGTGAAGAAGCACCTCCTACATCTACTCTATTAACGGATGAATTTGCGAAGTATTGTAATACCTGAAAACCTTCTGTTTCTGTTCCAGAGTCGTATTGACGGGCTAATAAATGTCCCTCTTTGTTAGTATCGTCAGTATTGTTGTTGGCAAAAGTTATGTTGGAACCGTTTACAGTTAGGGCTCCACTGCTAGTTAAAGAGGTAAAAGCACCCGTTCCAGCACTTGACGCACCAATGTTAGCGCCGTCAATCGAACCGCCATTAATATCAGTAGTCGTCAGTACCGACGACGCAATAGTCATTACGCCCGTGCTGTTAGCAATAGTTGCAGAAGCCGTACCGTCGTTTGCAGAAATGCTGCCTGTTTCAATGTCAGTAGCGTTAACTACGTCATCTTTGAGCAAAACACTGTCAATTGTGACACCGCTGCCCGCAGATGTTTCGTTAATCGTGTCGGTTTTCAGCGCCTGACCCGCAGTTACCTCCGGGTTGGTTGATCCAGACGTGGCTCCGTTAGCTAGGACCTCGGCCCATGTATCGACCGTGCCGACCTGTGAATCAACATACGCTTTAATACTTTGCTGCGTAGCAAGTTTTGTGGCGCTGTTAGACGCCATGTTGTCTTCATCTTTGATACCTGTGACAGTTGCACCGTCACCTGCAATGTTAAGACTGGTGTTAGCAACAAGGGTTGTACCGGTAATTGCGGCAGCACTTGCTCCGCCAATAACAGCACCGTCAACAGTACCGCCGTTAATGTCGGCTGTACCCGCAGTCAGTGTAGGCGTAGTGATTTCAGTGGCACGTAACTTGGTGTAAACGTCTGTAACAGTAGCCGCACTTGCGCCACCGCCATCAAACTTGACTACCATATCAACGCCCGCAGGGACTTCTAAGTCACGTGCAGAGTTGTAAGTGCCTTGGAAAAGAATAACAGACCGGCTGCTTGCCAGACTGTTTCTAACAAAAACTATTTTTTCAGCGTCATTTGGGTCAAGCTGCACATAAGCAGAGCCCCCAAGGTCGCCTGAACTGTAAAACTCAATCCACTTATTGCGCCCATCTGAGGTCGCACCGTTAGTGATTTGAAGTGCATTTGGTGAACCAGTAGAGCCTGCGCTGCTCAGTGTTACTCTTACTGCGCCGTTGATCCCTTGGTCCAGAATGTCGAAATTGGTATTTGTAGTATCGCCCCATGTACCCGACTGCTCACCAGTAGCCGGTTTTTCAATACCGAGGTTAACTGTATAGGTACTTGGCATCTAATTTATCCTCACGCTGCTATTTGCGTCCAATTTGCGCTCTGGGCTGGTTCTTCCTCCGACCATGATGGCGACTGGTTAACATTAATCTCACTATAACCCGGATTTTGACCGGGGACAATGTTTCCGTAAACCAGTACACTTCCAACACTACCTGTTGCGCTGACTCCTATTACATTTATAACAGTGTTAATTTCTACATCAACACTACCTACTTGGCCTGTTGCGCTGACTCCGCCGACGTTAATAGTCTGACCAGTTTTTATTGAAACTGATCCAACGGCTCCTGTCGCAGACAGACCTGTTACTGGCACGTTGCCCTTGGCACTCGTGGTGACAGAGCCTACCTGACCAGTAGCTTCAAGACCTGTTGGGAAGACGTTGGCTTTTGCAACAACCGTTACGGAACCAACAGACCCAGTGGCCTCTAATCCTGTGACGGGAACATCCGCGCCTGCTACAACGCTTACGGAGCCTACTGCTCCTGTTCCTGACACACCCGTAACATTAACGTTTGCATCTGCGGTAACCGATACGGAGCCTACTGCTCCTGTTCCGGCTAATCCGGTAACCGGGACGTTCGCATCACCAGTGGTGGTAACCGAACCGACTTGGCCTGTAGCCGCCACACCTGTGACGTTTACATTGGCGTCTGCCGTTACACTAGCACTGCCTACTTGGCCCGTGCCAGCAACCCCCGTGACTGTAACATTTGCAACGCCTATTATTGTGACGCTGCCTACGCTTCCAGTCGCTTGCAGGCCTGTAACCGGTGCATTGGCATCTGCCGTGACCGTTACGGAACCTACTGAGCCCGCAGCTTGTGGTAACCCACTTTGGGACCACGGACCCTCGCCCCAACCAGAGCGGCCCCAGCCGCCTATTGGGACGATAACATCGGCCATTACGCTATCCGAATAATGGCATTACTAGCATCAGCGGTTGGAAAAACAATCGTAAAATCACCTGCGGTGGATGTTTTGTCGCCGCCGAAATCCAAAACTACGACTGTCGGATTGGTTACCGACAAGGATGTAGTGTTTGGAGTTGTATTATATATGAGCGCCCCACGCGCAGTTATTGTTGCCGTGGAGAAAGTTTCGTCTTGGAAGTCGGTCAAAGCCGTAGTTCCAGATGACGTGGGGTCAACATTAGTCAACGCCCCTCCGCCTGCGCTATACCCAGTACCGCTTACCTCGTTAGAGGTTGTATACGCAGTCGTAGACGCATCAAACGACGCCGAGTTTGTATACAGAGCAATTTTAAAAGTATCGCCGTTGGCGAGATCAAAATCGTGGACACCGAACAATAGCTCCTTCTTGAACGATGTACACATGAAGTTTCCACTGAAAGCCATGGTTACAGTCTCCTAATTAATTCAGCGAGTTCAAGATTTCCAGAATCCTTAATCGCATTGTACACGGTGGTTCTATCACTTTTTATCGCTTCACGCATGTAAAATTCTAAAACTTTAACTATGTGCTTACGAAAGGCATGTGCCTGTGCCTGTATTGCAGGGTTTGCCGAATCGCTAATGGAGATAATTTTATCTGCGCAACGCTCCGCCACTTCCTCTGGTGTAAAACCACGGTTTTGAGTGGTGTGTACTTCCACCTTAAAATCGGGGTTCAAATCTAGTTCTAATGCTGGGAAGCTCATTGTTTCGGCCTCACTAACATTCCGGTGCGATAATCATCGGTTACTTCTTTGTTTTCACCAAGCATTTTCATGCCTGTCATCGCTTCAGTAAATCTTTTCTCATAATGGGCCATAACGTCTTGTTCGCCCTTCATGTAAATGTATGCTTCTACCAAACTGCCATACAACATCGCCATTTGAGCGTTTTCGCTCAACCATGTGGTGCCTGATCCAGCACCTGCTGTCAGACTTGCCGGTCTATAGAAGTAATGTAGCTCAACGGCTCTAGCAGCGTCGGGAGTAGGACCGATAATAAAATTATCAACGTCAAATACCGCGTAATAACGCGGATCGCCGGTTGTCGCCGGGTTTGGATTGAACGATTGTACAAAATCGGTGTCCTTAAACTCCAAAAATACCTTGTTGCTGTTAGCATCTGTAAATGAAAGCGAAAATGGCGCTAAAAAGTCGCTAGGACAAGCCAAATACTGGTTTGCCTGCGTCATATTGCCGCTGACGTTCTTTCTAAACAGGCTTAACTGCACATTTTTAAGGATTCTTTCCTCTGCCTGCCGTATAAACACAGGTAAATTCGTTACAAAGGACGATTCATCGTTCTCTGCATAGTCCTGAATGGCTGTTTTTAGCTCGTCATAGGTAAAACTCATGGCGTCACCACCGTTACTGTGCCAACTGCGCCTTGTAAAGCAGTGGTGTTCTCTAATTCTGACGGCATTTCAGCCGTTCCGCCGGTACTCCAGTTACCATTACCCAAATATGTAATGCCATTTGTTGTAATTACCAAAAAAGCACTTGTAGGGTTGTCCGGCTGGGGCCTTGCGTTCTGCAAAGCTTGTGGATCAACGACTTTTCTAAACGGACCAAGCTGTGGATGCTTTGGTTCGTACTCATCTGGACCCACCAGCAAGCCGTTCCACTCTTTTTTCATCAATTTGTATTGATAACGAAAACCAGAGCGGTCCGATATTGCGTATGAGTTTTTACCAGATGCAAACTTAGCCATTAGCCCGTCCTATAGTATTCATACTTAGGTACGACGTTAAATGAAGACCTGTCACGATCTTCCGTTGCAGCCCTGTCAAACTCTTCTTCGTACACGGCTTTGAGCATCTGAACCCTGTTAGGGGCCCTTTTCAAAGCTATGTAATATGCCAATCCTGCGGCCAAACAAGGATAAAACCTAAAAGGCATGTCCATAGTGTTGGTGTAAATGTCCGCATCGTCCATTCTAGTCAGCGCGTCGTAGTACACAACGTCGGTGCTATTCTCTGGAACCGGCCACAATTTCAAGTTAGGCGTCAATTGACGGTCTAAAAAGAATTGATTAGGACGACTTTGTGTCGTTTTTGTCGGAATTGTCAGATATTCATCCCGGCTTAACCTCTCTAACGAGTAGTCAGTGCCGTCTCTACGAATAACAACGGACAAAACGTCAATAATGTCTGCATTTAGAGCATATTCACCGGTGCCTTGCGTCAGTGCTTGTGACCTTTGTTTGATCGTCCACTGATTTAGTCCGCGGTTTGCCCAATCTGCCAGCAATAGATTAAGCGAACGTTTTGCCGTCTTGAGGTCGTAACCAGTACGCACCTCAAGACCACATCGCTCGAATGCTTCTTCGACGTAATCAGCTACGTCTAATTCAAAATCTTTGCTGTTAGATACAGTCATTTACTTTTTCTTCACTTTGCCGCCGCTGCGCATTTTCTTAACCATGCCGCCGCCACGCATTTTCTTAACCATTCCACCGCCACGCATTTTCTTTGCGGGAGCTTTTTTCTTACGAGGTTTCATTGCCATTTTTCAGTCTCCTATAAAGTTGAGTACGCCTTTTAAAGATGTCTGACGCATTATATTCGCCATCATAACTATCATAATATCCTTTTTTGTCCAACTTGTCTGCTGCTTCTTGTAGCTTGGATAATCGTTGAACAAATATCATACTGTATTCGGTATCAGTGATAGGCTCTATCGCTGTCGCTTCTGCTGCTTCTGAAAATTCGTCGTCTGGGTGAAAACCCATTAACCAAATGTCTTTATCAATAAAGGTTCCCTCTGCAATAAATTCGTTTAATGAGTCAAAATACTCATGAAACGATTCAGGCTCTTTATCGTTAGCTAAATCTACAATAATGGCTAGATCAAACGTGTCATCAAACTGAGAGATGCACGAGTACAGCACTTGGTAGGAATCGTCGTATTTAAAAAGGATGGCCACTTTGTCGTCTAACCACGCTTTACGCGCATAGGGACATGGTGGCAGGTTATTAAAGAAAGGACTTGGCGTTTCTAACGCCTCAGAAGACCACTGTAAAATTTCTTGCACAATGGCTTTTTCTACTGGTTCGCTGTAAAAGGCCATGTTCATGATTGAGTCACCGAGCCTTTTGTGCGCTTGCGTCTGTTGTTCATCACCATGCCACAACCTCTGGCGATGGCGGTTCCGGGTTTAGATTTACCGCGGAACGGTCTTTTGGGCCTTGTTTCTACAACTCCGCCCGTGGCCATTTTCTTTACTTTGGCCGCTTTAGTGTTCGCAACAACTTGCTTTCCTTTAGAGCCTTCACGCTTCTTTTTACGAGCAGTCGAAGCTCTTTCAGACTTACTGAGACTCTGTGCTTTAGATCGTGGAAGGCATCGGTCAGGGTTCTTTTTATTTTTTGAAGTGCCGCATTTGCCTGCGATGTTACCTTGGCTATCAATTCGGACCCAATCTTCATCTACCCAATCCTGTAGCTTTCCCATTACTTACCCTTCCTTTTGCCACCTTTTGATTTCTTGGCGTAGTTAGGGTCCTTGCAGTATTTAGAAGCAGCAAGGTTTGCATAAGCAGATGGGTAAGTATCAAAAGTGCGTTCTGCCCAAGCTTTCCCTTCGGGACATATTTTACTGCCCTTACTTTTAGAAGAAGCTTTCTTTGACTTCTTGGAATACGCCATATCTTCACCCCAGAAACTTCTGCACAAACGGTGCAATTAAAATTAACACCGCCAGCGCCCACAATTTGACATCCAAAGCTTTTAAAGAGCTTTTATGGTCCTCCAGACGTTCTTCTATCCGCTGGTATCTAAGATTACATTCAGCTTCGTGCTTTTCTAACTTAGCTAAAACTTCTTCCACTCTCATCCAAGCCTCACCACGCCTTACAACTCCAATACCGAGCAGAAAATTTGTCTTTTGCCGTATCACAGTTGTGGCGGGCTCGAAAACTTTTGCGTCTACCGGGTTGGTCTTTTTTAATGGACATCTTAGAGTCCCCGAATCTTACAAGCTTGATTTCATTGCCTTTTTTGGCAAGAACCGCGCTTTTCTTTGCTTTTCCCGGAGTACGCTTGGGTTTGTTATAGCCCGCAAAAGTCTCTCCTCTATACTTAATCCTTCCAGAAGGTAAGCGAGTTGCGTCTTTTGTCGTAGCCATAATTTCTCCTAGCTATGAAACACCGTCACAGAAGTACACGCGGTAAACACCGAGATATAAATGTCACTGACCCTTATACCTTCGTCCGGAATGTTTACAGAGTGTGTGTCTGAAGCGTCCAAATCCATATCCAGTACAGTTGCGCCACCATTACCATCGGTAAAAGTGATTCTTGGCGATCCTGTGTCGGTTTTGATTTGCACCTGACGAATACGCGCAGGTCCTACACCAGCAGAACCCGTGCCCGTCAAACGTTTTGATTTTACATCAGAACCAGCCATACAAACCTCCCGTTAAGCAAGGTTGTTGTTTTGAGCATACAAAACAGTAACGCGAACTTCACCCGCAGTAGTTGCAGCAGAGGTGGTTACAGTCAAACGAATGTCTGCTGTTCCGGTGTCTTCCCATGCTAACGTGCCGCCAGCTTGAGTAGTCGGGTATTTACGACCCGCCGTCGTGCCAATAGCATAAGTGTTAACTAAGGTTGCTGCACCGCCAACGGTATCTCCAACACTCAGGTTAGTTGCATCACTTGACGCGGTAATAACGTCAATTACGCAATCAATAATCTGAGAGTTTGCAGGAATAACAACGTCAGTTACAGACGCAGCTAATGCACCGCCAGCTAAACTTGCGGCAAATGTCTGAGACATTACCACTTGGCCAGTGTTTTTGATGTTTGTACCAAGGGACGTGCCCGTGGTTGCTTTGATGGTTCCAGCCTTAATAGGACCAGAAAAAGTTGTAGTACCCATATGTATCTCCTGTCGTGGGTTAAGTCAGCCGCACCATGCGGCTGTCAGGGATACTGATAGATTACATTAATAACAAACAAAAAGAAAGGGGCAACTTTCGTTGCCCCTTTCCAGTCCACAAGGAAACGTCAATGTAACATCGACAAAACCTTTATAGCACTTTTTACGCTCCGGGTGTACCGAAAACGGAACGCCAGTCCGATACTCCGAAAGAGTAACGTTCTCTAGCTTTGAAGCGCATGTTTCCGGTGTCAAAGTCACCTTCCATTGCCGTTTTGATTGGCGAACGGTTGAAGAATTTGAAGCCGTTAGGCGCATCAGTCTTGATGAAGTATGCGTCTGAGTCTGTCAGGAAGTGGTTAACCACTGCTCCATCAGGAATCATACCCATGTTCTTCATGGCGTTGTTGTCGTTGTCAGCAGTGCCCGAACGCAGGTTAGAGTTAAGAACTCTTTCTGCAATGAACTGAAGCTCTTTAGGAATAATAAGCTTCATGCCGCGTACAGCGATCTTTAGACCACGCTCATCGGTCATACCAGCAATCTCAATCAGCATTTGCTCAAGCGAAGTTTCGTTGAGGTCAGCCGCTGTGGCGAGAAGGTTGCTCTGGTTGCCAGACAAACTTGGGTGAGCCGCAGAACATAGTGCTGCACCATCACCAATTGCAGAAGCACCCGCCGTGAACGCATTGTTCAGGATAGCGGCAGCTTTAATCTGCTTGGTTTGAGCCATTGAACGAGCCAATGCCTTGGTGTAACGCGACGCTAGTCGGTCATACAAGTTATCTTCAATGGCTTCCTCAGTAATTGAGAATGCCAAAGCGATGGTTTCGTGTGTGTAACGAGCAGTGTAAGTCTCTTGTGCATCGTCAAAGCTGATGGCAGTGCCTTCGCCTTTAACAGGTGCAGTTGAGAAACCACCAAGCATAACTTCTTCTTCAAAGGCTCTGTCCGAAGACTCCTCTTCAAAGATTTCACCATGCTCGTTCTCGTAACGGTTATATTCCAGCCCGAACAGTGCGTTAAGGCCGGGTTCTAGCTCTTTAGCTAGTTGACTTCTTGAAATAGCCATTAGTTAAACCCTCCTTAAATGCCTGTCGATGTCGCAGTAGTTTGCGAATCGAACCGGCTGGTTGGTGCGTTGAAATGAGCGTTCAATCGCACAATCAAAGGAATACCAGCAGCAGTGTAATCACTGTTTGCTGCGTCATCCATAATACCTACGATACGAAGCGGTAGCGTCGCAGTAGTATTGATTGTTGAAACGCCCAAGGCGGATGTTGAACTACCAGTATCGGTAGAACCTGACCTAGCAGACGTGCCAAGTGACGCATTCGCGAAGACTGCGGCTTGAGCCGTTGCTCTGTCAGTCAAAGTAGCGTCTGAAGCCACTTTGAATAGTTGGTTTGGATTGTCAGCTACGAACGCTTTGACAGGATGATTTGTGTCAACGCTTACAGCATTTGATCCGGGCCAGTAGTTAATGAAAACCGGTTTCTTGGAAACCGAATCGACGTACTCCACCCCCATCAGGACACCCAATGCTTGAGTAGTACCACCATTGGTAGCACCAGCTTGGTCAATAACGCCAGCGGCCAGAGGCACACAGATAGCGTACTGATAAATAGCATTGGTGTTATTGGATGCGATTTCGTACTGAGTTACCCCAGTTGAGTTAGTCGCAGAGCCATTAAGCCCGATAGGACGAAGACCATAGGCAGTGTTTTGATTTGCCATTTTAGTTTCTCCTAATTAGGGCAGCCCTATTTTTTCGGGCCACCGAAGGTTACACGAGATTGACGATCAGCATTACTGATCCTCATAGTTGAGTGTGCATTCTCGCGCATCATATCGTGGTCAACTGCTTCCATCTGATCCCGACTACGTTTGTTAAAGTATTCGGTTCTTTCGGCTACAGTTTCTTCCGGTATTCTGGCAAGAAGCAATCCGCCTACTCCAAACACACCTTGATATTTACCTGATTCGACAACTGGCGATTCAAAGTCAGGGTATTCATCCTTACGGACCAATTCCCAACCTTCACGCATTTTGGCACTGATGTTTTTTGTATCATCAAATCCTCGCGTTTCGGCGCGAATCCAACGATGCTTAAAGCCATCAGGGGCAGGTGGTGCATCCAACATTGACGGGGGAGCCCATGGCTTACGAATAGCCTGTTTTTCCCTAGTTTCGTTTGCGCGAGAAGTTCTTTTTATGGCGGAACCCATATCTTTTGTTTGTTCTGTCATATCATTTACTCCTTCACGTATTTCGCATATTCTTCAAGCGGCACACCCAATTTTTTCGCTATTGCGACTTGGCTAGGGGTGAGTCTAACCTTTTTCCCACTGCGCCCAGATGCGTTCCTTGAAGCTCCTACAACCGTCTGAGCGGGTCGTTTGTTAGAAGCTGTAGCACCCGTATTAAACTTAGAAGCAATACGGTTGTCTAACTCAGTATAGTAGTCATCGCTCTGCGGGTCAAATCCTTCCTCTTCCACTAACTTTTTATGTATACCGAATGCGGCATAAGTCATGGCTTCGTCGGACCCAAACCAACTGTTTTTTAAGGCCCACTGTTCCGCTTTAGGATCAGGCCTTTTAGGTTGCTGGGCAGGCATTGGTTGACGTACTTGTTGCTGCGCAGCAGCTTGTGCCTGCTGTTGCGCACGAGCAGATTGCGCTTTTGCTTGTGCTGCGCGGTCTGCTTGAATAGCTAAATTAGTTAAAGATCGCTGCGCTTCGACAGTCGCTGCGCTGTCACCTATCTCAATAGCTCTCGCAAGCGCGGCTTCGGCTTGCTGCATTTGAGTGGTAACACGATTTGAATACTCAGACACGTAATTAGTGTCCAGAGCTTGCATACGCTGCTTGAGTTGTTGCGACTCACTTTGTACACCTTGGGCATACCTAATCGCTTCTTGCTCACGCCTTTCGGCTTCGCGCATCTTTTTAGTCAGCCGGTCAATACGCTTTTGCGTTGCTGTCTCGGCTTTTTGAAATTGGTCGTCGCTACTTTCCGTCTCGACTCTGTTTGATTCTACTTGATCCTCATTTACCTCTACTTCGGTTTCTTGAGAATCGCCCAAGTCTAATTCGACTTGTTCTTTTTCGGCTTCAGCCATAATAGTCTCTCCTTACGTTAATTGGTGTATATCTTCTGGGTCCAAGATTGTGGACAAGATTTCATCATCGTTAAGGATGCGAACCTCACCACCGTCAATTTGGAAACGTGACCCGGCATAACGCGCAAACAAAACCCATTGTTTTGCTTCGCACCATGGACCTGATGGGAACTTGTCTTTGTCCGCATAGGCCAAGGGGCCAACTTTAAGAACGTACCCAACCTGCGTGGATACCTGACTCTTTTCTTGAACTTCGTTAGGCAAGAAAATACCGCCTGCGGTTTTTGCTTTGCCTTGATAGGGAAGAACTAAGAGTCGCCATCCGGTAGGTTCCGGCATTCTTTCAAGAAGGGATTTACCAATTGCCTCTGGATTGAGACGTGGCTTTTCTACATACGCATCAGCTAGATTAGGCTTATCGTCTTTCTTAGCCTCTGATGGTTTTTTGATAGGTTCTGACGGACCAGACTCTGCTTGTATGTTAAAAGCAGCATTTGGCGCGGCAGACAAATCTATCTTTGTTGATTTAGTCATTAGATCGCTCCTGTTTATCTAGCAGGCTCTTGAGTTCCTGTTCCACGTGATTGAGGCATTCCATGTTGCCCATAAGCTCACGATATTGCTCCATAGATTTGACATTGCCATATATCATATGATCCGTCACCGATTGCCGCCTTTCTCTCAAGACTCGAAAGACCGCTTCGGCTATATAAATGTCATCCATTTACTCCTCGCATAATATCGAACAATGTCTGATATTATCCTAGCACAATAAGTATAAGATGCGCTAGGAGAAAGTATAATTATATCAGACAGATCGCAGTTCAAAGTGCGGACCATCAATAAATGGCCTGCGCCCCTGACTGCGCCTTAAATCCACATAAGAGTTCATGGCTTCTTCCATTGTGCCATCCCAACCCCTTAAATCATCTACCGTCCATGCGGCACCCCAACGTATGTGCGCACCGGTTTCCATTGCCGCAGCCTTCATAGCATCAGCTAGATCGTCGTACAAGTTTAGTTCCCAAGACCCACGTGAACCCACGTAAGCCATCAAATCTACAGCGTGGCCATAACCATCCTCTTGTTTGAGATGGTACGATTTCATTGTTTTTGAAGCGCCTTTTTTAAACAGGGCTTCCTGTTCTTCTAAAGTACGGACGCCATAGATTACACCAAAATCCGTTTTGGTAAGTTCAATAGCGCGTTTAACTGTTTCTACAAGCTTAGGATGAACACCGTCCATCTTGCTTAAACTGCGGTTTGATAACTTAAAACTCATTTGGTTAAACCCTTTGCTTTTTCAAAAGTACGCAGGCCGCCAAGCCCCAACATACCAAGCAGTACAGTCATTAGGCTTTCCATGTCAAACGCAGGTAATTCTGGAGCTTCTACCCCAGCGTAAGCAAAACCAAAAGTTATCATAGGAACGAGTACAAAATGCCATATCATGGCAAAAGATAGACCCCAACCCAAAAACGGTCGCCAGCCTGCAATAAAGACGCTTCTGTGTTGCGCCTCCATTTTATTGATTTCTAACTGACCCATGTTTGCTTCATGGGCTTGTTTTTCTGCCATGGTGGCGATCTCATGCGCCAGCTTGGCTTTTTCGTCCGCATCGGGAATAAACTTGTCTAGTAACCCGGTAACTGGACCGATTAACGATTGCAACATAGGCACCTCCTGCGATTTGCCGCATTTTATCTTATACTGATTTTAAAAAATAATAAAGTCAGAAAAAGTTAATCGTCGTCTTTACGCACAACCGGGTCACGAAAAATTATCTTCGTGCCCGCGGAAGATGCCGGTATTTCTCTTACGCGGCAGTAGGTTTTGAAGTAAGGGTTTTGACTGAAGATAAAGTTGTTTTCCGCAACACTACCGGTGTTTAGCGCGTTAGAATACTCAATGCACGACGTAAGCTCTCGAAAGTAAAACTCTTCGCCAGTAGGTTGGTTGCGCTCTAAAACGATGAGAACAAAAATCATCATCGTGTCCATTACAGCCGTCTCTTCTTCTTGACAGCCTGTGTTTTCGGCGCTTCAGGGGCAACAAGAGCCCAAGTTAAAATGTGTAAAGGGCGTTGCCACGCAGTGCCTAAAATGTAGGCACCTCTATTTTGTATGTACACCATGGCACCATAACCGCATTTGCCTTGGTTATGGTAAAGCCAACTCTGCGCTACCTCAAATCGTTTTGCTGGCGGGTGAACGTCTGCTAAGAGAACAAACTCCCGTAGATCACAATCTAATTTTGGTTTTGCTGGATTAAAATGTTGATGAGCTGCTGCAATTTTTGGTCGCTGGCCTTGGCGGTTTCCTCCATTGCTGCGAGGTTTTTTGTGATGGTCTGGATGGCCTGCTCATTTAATTTTGTGCTTGTCCCGTTTTCTTCGGCTTTAGCCGCTGTCGCCCTTACTTTTTCTTCTAGTTGTATAACTTCAGCTTGGGTGGCTTCCGCGTTCGCCGTGACCGTTCCATAAGACACTGCAACAGTCAGCGCCCCTATAGCGAGAGGGAGCGCCCATGTCGGGACTTTTATATGTGTTTCAGACATAGTTAACTCCTGAAAAAATTATAGTATACATAAAAATTATTTACGCGACATCCACGCGGAAACGCCCATGTAACTACCAACAATACCTGCGATAGTAATAAAAAACACGTCGGACACGTCTTTCAATAGCTCTATGCGAGAGTCTGGAATGAAAGGCATAAACAACATGGCAGTAAAGACTGCACCACCAATCATGGCTGACCGGGCAATGCGAAGCTGCGCCATGTGTTTTCTGGACTGATCCTCAAACTCTCTAATTTCACGAGCGCGATCAATCTCTGCGTCACTTACCACGCCGTCATGGTCCAAATCATACTTTTCGTAATCTGATTTTTCTTCTAGTTGTTTAGCCATTTGCCCCCGACTTTTACATTAGCCTCCGCCAGCTAGTGATCCTATACCTTGCTGAGATTCAGGTCTTTGGAAGGGGTTAGCACCAACCGGCATTGTCGGTTGTGCGCCTGTCAAACCAAAGGTACTGGCCGATCTCACGTTAACGGGTCCGGGAGGAGGTGCTGTATCGACGGTTCCGTCATCAGTTCCATCTCCGGTTCCTAAATCTCCTACTGGAGCAATAGGTGTAACGGTGTAGCTACCGCCAGTGGTTCCGGTTCCGCCGGGGCCGTATGGGCCCATTCCTATTGGACCTATGTTGCCAATACCGCCAATACCGCCAATGTTTATGTTTGCCGGTCCGCCGCTTGCGTACCAATCATTCAAAGCCGCAAGTGCGTCGTCATCCATGCTAGAACGATCCACACCTTCAGGAATAAACGGATACGGATTATCGTTTACAGTTGGATTGTACGGATCGCTAGTCCCGGCGCTCTGTCCAAAACCCGATAAATTAGACGTGTCTATTTGATCCGGGCTCAACCCTGAGTCTATTAACTCGTGGTAATGGAAGTAATCGGTTGCAACCACATCGCCTTGTGGGCCGAAGGTTGGTGTCCCCGTTTCCGGTGTTGTCCGCAGACTATCGTCAACAGGTAATGCAACGCCGGGGTCAAATTCACCACCTCGTGGTGGCATACCACCCACTTCATCAAACCTTGGTCCCGCAGTACCTAAATTACCTATTAAGTTGCCGTCTGCATCGTAGACAGGGCCGCCCAACGTTCCTACTTCCATAGGAGGTGGTCCTCCACCTAAAGCAGGATCACTGTAGAGCGACGGATCAACCCCAGTGCCAATCTGGCCAAGGTTTATGTCGCCTATGTTGAAATTTGCTAGTTCGCTCATGTCTGTATCGGACAGATTCAAGCTAGATAAGTCAAAACTGCTGCCATCGGGCATGGGTATGTCACCAGCGGGCGCTGTCTCAGACAAAGCGGGCAAGCCTGCTTCATTGACTTCGCTACCAAGGTAGTCGCCAAAGCCAACTGCTGGGGCCATAGTTTCAATACCACTTATGCCGCCCCTACCGCCCGTTGCACCGTCCATGTTTAACGGCTCTTCAAACTGCTGCACAATCTCCGCAGGAGGCGTAAAGCCGCCCATACCTGCGGGACCACCGGGCCCCGAAAGCTCTCTTTCTATTTGAGCAAGAACCTCTGGGTCAATTGCAGGCATTTCTGGAGCCGCCTCTGGTGTGGGGGCTGGTAAAACACCTTGAAAAGAACCCGGTGCCATAGGGGTTGGGACACCGGGCTGGCTAGGTGCCAAGGGAATAGGTGGCGCTACAGGCTCTGGCGCAGGCGCTACAGGCTCTGGCGCAGGCTGCATAATAGGCGGTGGAACCTGAACAGGTGGTGGCGCTACCGGTCGTGGCGGTGC
>Ga0080013_1003843_pt1 | contig 15295 bp, 30 predicted proteins | sample ETNvirenome_6_85_FD_69236 | JGI IMG/M metagenome (GOLD analysis project Ga0080013, IMG submission 69236) | Marine viral communities from the Pacific Ocean - ETNP_6_85 (SPADES assembly) (version 2) | ecosystem: Environmental > Aquatic > Marine > Oceanic | place: Pacific Ocean | collected 2013-06-19
CGTGGTTACCTGCTGCACCAACCTTTGGATCCCAATTTGGAGTGCTTAGAAATATAACAGAATCATCAAAATCTGGCCCATTATCTTGAAAGCGTAACATATCGTACATCTTTTCTAGCATTCGCCTGCTATGACCTGGCTCTACATGTTCAATCACTTCAAAACAAACAATAACGTTAGGAGCCGAGTCAAACATCATTAAATCCAATTCGCAAACATCCATTTTGGATATCAAATTGGTAGGCTTCCAACTAGCGTTATCAAACATTGCCGGCATCTCAAGCTTTGAGACATCAACAGCGGTGTATGAATTAGGCGTTGTTCTGTTTACATATAGCGTTTTTGCAAGAGGAATCTCTTTACCTGGTCCTATATCCAGGATATTAGCATTTTTATAACGGTTTTTACGTCGGAGATACATAGCCACATGGCTCCATCTTAAGCAATGGGCTATGTAATCCCGATGTATAATCCCACGTTCTTCTGCTTTATCCAACGATAAGAAAGTTTTATCGATAGAGCGACCGTGAGCATTCGCCATTAGAACGGCACATCATCATCTAGTGGGGAAAATGTAGGTATTCCACCACCAGCGCCATCACCTTCAGATATAAACTGAAGATCTTTCAATGAGCAGGTAACACCCTTGTTAGTTCCAGCGATGAACGGACGGAATACAACGTGGGCTCGACATATAGATCCATTGTTTACAGATTCTGGATTTAACTCGCCTCCCACTCTACTTACTATCTTTGGTTTGAACTTTGTTTTGGCTTTCAATACCCAACGACCAGTGGACCATTCCTTACCCATTTCATCCCCGTCTTTGATAGGAATATACAGGTTTTTAGCACTAGCTACTTTTTCGTCGTTGTTCTTAGCTTCTTCGATATTCTTGTCTAAGGCTTCCTTTACGCCCTCATCTCCTTTATCGAAGCACATTGTTATAGAATACATACCTGTATCCTGCTCTTGAAACTTCTCAGTTTCTACGAGATTAGGAAACATACAAGTAAACTCTGTTGTTTCATGAAATACATTTACCATCTCTTTAGCCATTATCTATACTCCTTGGTGTGTTGTGGACAAAACCTTTTTACATTGCAATACTTGCTGCATCGCATGTTAAAACCAGGTCTATCTTCTATATAAAGATCTTCCTGGTCTTTTTGTGTGATGATGAAATCGTTTGCGTCGTCTTCTGTATCAAAAAGCTTTACAGCTCTAACTTTCTTTTTCTTCATTACAGCGACTTTGCTTTCGCTTTGCCATCGCTCTTCTCTGTCGCAAATGTGCTCATCAAAGAAATGCCTTTGCAACCTTTTGTCTATGTACTTCCTGGTTTCGCTTACAGGCCAGTATGGTATATCATGTATAACCTTTAAGGCGCTTTCTGGATATGTTGAACCAGGTTTTACATTCTTTTCGTTAAAGTCCTTAGAGAACGCTACGATAGCTAATCCAGATACTTTCCAACCATCGTTCTTCATTAAGTCTGCTAAAACATTTAGTTGGTTAGTCCACGCTGGTTTTATACCATATGAAAGAGCAAATGCACCTACAGTTTTAATATCGTATATGATATTGTTTTTAATATCGTATATGTCAACTTGGCCGCTGACTGAGTGTGAACCGTAATCTTTATGAAACCGCTTCTCTACCAACACGTCAGAATTAGACATGTTTGCGTACTCACAAATAGCATGAACAGCGCTTCCCCATACGGCCCAAGTTCTGTCGCTTACGTCTTCTACGATATTATCTCTGTTAGCTTTTCTTAGCGATAATACCTGTGGTGAATCGATTAGTTGAGTGGTACTGATGTCTGACCGTTTTGGACCAGTAGTATAAGGGTTATACTTCAGTACGTTACATAACCATTCGGGATAGTTGTGTTTATTGGTGTATTCTCCCAATTTTTATTCTCCTGAGTTAAAAAATAATTATATCACACCTAACATTCGAGATAAAAGCCTAATTTTATAATTTATTTCTTTATTGTATCAGGACACAGATCTTTAAAATCCTTCGCCCGCAAGACCACATAACCATCTTCAAACTTCATGTGTCTTTCGTGAAGGTATACGATAGGTTTCCTATGCTCTGCCTCTCTAATTGCTTGACCCATAGCTGAATGCAACCAATCTGGAAGTATTTTTCTGTGTTTTACTTCTATTGACAGCGTTGGATGTTCCACATCTCTTCTGCTTTCGCCATTGCAACCGGTTCTTGTTCCACCGAAAAGTTTTGCAGCTTCTCGTTCTACATTTTTCCAATTACTGGTTCTCATTAAAAGCTCCGTCAAAGGGTGTACTTTTCTCTCCAACATATTTTTCATAAAAATCTTGTTCTTCTCTTCCATAGTCGTAAAATTTCATACTTTGCTCGCCATAATCTAAACCACACATTGGTTCAAAACCTCCATGTCTATTCTTAAAACATTCTAATGCAGCTTGCGGAGCTGCAGGTGGATTACCGCTCTCCCTTGATTTCTCTTCTGTCTTATTTCTATGAACCATGAAACCTGCATCAACAAGATCTGTTAACTCTGAAGCTCCCTTTATGTCATACTTACTACATCTTTTGGTTTCATCATCTGGTTTTCTAACGTGGGCTACCAGATGTATACATAGTCCTGTATCTCTGCAGACATTAGCCAATATGTTTGCAAAGTTCTTCTGAGCTAGATATATGTTTCTTTGTTCTGAACCTAGATTAACCTTCATTAAAGAATCTATAACGAACTGGGTTACGCCTAACTCTTCTTGTGCATACCTTGCTGCAGCTATAAGCTGCTTAGCTCCACAATCTATTTCCCTGGTATATATCCACATCCTATCGTTTAACCAACACCACGCCTCTTCAGCGTCATCTGGGTTTGGATATATATCTCCAGTGATCTGTCTTGCTAGCCTTTCGAGCTGGTATACTGGTGCTAACTCTGGAGACCAGAACAAAACTTTCTCATCTCTTGTTGAATAGTCACCAGTCATTAGGTAAAGCATGACCTGCTGTACTATCAAGCTTTTACCATGCCCGTTCATGCCAGCCCATATGGTTAATGTATTAGGTAGTATCCTGAAGTCTATATCCCATGGCAACTTACCACCCGGTTTCTCGTCTTTGTTTCTTAGGTGTTCTAACGCATCATCAACGAATATTAAAGGTGATTGAACGAACGACTTCTCTATTCCTTCAGAATACTTGTTAACCTGTTCTTCGTCAAGCTCTAAACGCGTTGCTATTTCTCTTGCTCTTTTGTAATCAACCATTAAAATTCACTCCAAAACTTTTCTTTCTTCTTCAATGGTTGCGACTCCCAAACCCTTGTTTCTAAATACTTTCTCAGACCTGGGATCCATTTGCCATCATCATTAGTCCATTGTTCTGATTCCTTGCGCTGCTCTAGATCTTCTACAATCACGTCAGCAATAGCTTCATCGCCAAACTCCCTCCACGTTTTCATATCGCGGGCGATTGTGTTGCGTCTATGTTCAGGGTAAGCTGACCACACACTCATAAACACTGACTTTGTATTATTCTTTTTATTATTTATATTATTTACGTCAGCTACGCTGCTGACTAGCTGGTCAGGTGCGTTGCTCTCTACCTGCTGACTAGCTACGCTGCTGCCTACGTTCTTCGTGTATTGCGTATGTGCATCAGCCTTATCGCAGATGGTATACAACGATGTTGTGCCAGCTCTTGCTGTTATATCTATGTAACCGTATGCCTTTAAGTCTTGCATATAGTTCTGTATGCTGCCCTTGGTATACATAGGCATCATGAGTTGCAAAGCTTCTAGGTGTATTGGTCTAGTATTGGTTGTTCTTTGGTTGCGCCACGCAAGGACAGACATTAAGCATCTGAGTTGTCCCGCCTTAAGACGGCTATCGCCGATAATTGTTGCGGGGAATATACCGTATCTATAGTCGATGGGCAACTTGGAAAGATCATATTCTTGATCCATAATGGTGGTTCCTGATCGCTTATTGTTAATTCAAATGCGGCAATGTATGTTATAATCCAATTTGGACACTTGCCTTTTTTTAACTCGAGCATCATTAAGCAATCTTCGTAATGTCTATAAAATAGATCGAAATATTTGCCAAATCTAAACTCGGTTATTATTTTTCCCTCATCTATGGTGCACCAAGGAGGCAACTGGTCTTGAGTCAGTGCTTCCAAAGCCTCCGCTACTTCTTTCTGATTCTTCAAGAAATAATTCCTCTATATTTGTTTCTTCGGTTTCAACATCAGATACTGGAATCAATAAAAACTGTATTATCTTAGTATCAGCAGTTATCCACACCTCTCGTTTAGAGGCGTTGATCAAATGAATGTGTATTTCGCCTTGATATCCTGAATCAATAACGCAAGCACCAGCTATCAAACCTAATGTTGTGCATATACCAGACTTGTTAAACGCAATTAACGCATAACCCTGCGGTATGTTTACTTTAATACCGCTTGGTATCTTAATGCCATTACCAGGTGAAACCTTGGTTACACTAAAATCAGACGGTACAAAGAAGTCTATACCAGCGTCAAGAGAGTGTGCTCTTTTCGGCGGTATCACCCTCCTCACCCGTGAAAATTTCAATATGTCCATCTTCTATCTCCTCTACAGTTATTGAATATCCATCTTCATCCTGTATTTCCATATTATCTTTAAGCGTTTTTTCAGCAAACGAAAGAACAGCTAAAAGAAAGTGAAGAATTGGTTTACTTGATGTATTCAGCTTGATTTGGTAGTTCATCGATTGGTTCGTCGACTCCTCTTTTTGTTCCATTGTAATAGTCCTCTAAGCCCTGTATATACCCACAGGTATCTACAAGATTGTCTCGTTTATGTACAAAACTCTCTCTTGCAAGCTTTAATGCAATTAACGCCTTATACATGTCCTCTATAAGTATCTCTTTTCCAGTCATACCTATATAAATGAGTCTAGCTCTTCCCATACTCTCGCTAAACTCTCCATAGTTGTCATGGTTAGTAGCTCTATTTACTACTATTGCTTTAGCTATATCCAGTATCGGTTCTGATAAGTTAGTTGTTATCATGTGCAAAAATCGCCTCCTGCGATGTGTGTTGAATAAAAATCTGTAATTTTAGCGTCTATATCCTTTACTCTATCTTCAGGATAAACACCAAATCGTCTTTTGAACTCACGATCTGGAATACAGTTTGGCTTCAACTTGAAGCTCTTGGAAGAATATTTCCTCCATTCACTGACATCTTCAAACACTAAACCCCAATGTCTTTTGTATATATGTAACGATCCTAGGTTAAACGTTAGATTTCCCAGTGTTACTTTATGCTCTTCTAAACATAGCTCGTTCAGCATCATCTGCTGTATCATTGAAGCACAGAACATATCGTTGCACAAACCAAATATGGCATCACAAGATCTCATGTTCCACGTTAAGTACAACTTAGATTCTCGTATCTGAAACTGTATGTATCCAGTACATGGGTAGTCCTTATCATTCTTATGAAAGTGACCCTCGTTCAGTATTGGTATTACAGCTCGTCTACTTCCAGGATTAACCATCAATTCCTCAACGGTTCTTAACCAATTTGAATTGAATATGTAGGTTCCGTAATTGCTTTCAACCTCATCCCATTCGTCTGATATGATACCCCAAATAGTAGCTTTGTGGGGCATACTACCCACTTTTCTGTTAGCTCCCACATAAAAAAGAAACTCTGCTAATGCATAGTTCTCCTTCCACTTACGCTTTGGATGAGTAATGCACAGCTTGGTCGGATCAGTAAGTGTTACCTGGTAATTAAGTAACTCTAATAATTCCCCTATACGTGACCCGTTTTGATATGATTCTACTAATCTTCCGTCATATTTTAAATCTGTAATAATATTTGCATAAAGTTCATTCATGCTCGAGTGTTTTGTCATCATCTGGATATGGCCATCCCTCTTCATAGTTACCCCAAAAGAATTCCTCTTCTTCTGAGCGTTTAAGTTTAGGTTCCCTCTCCTTCTCCTCTAACTGTTTTAGTTTTTCTTTTATCTTTTTTGACATCCTTTGTAGCCTGGTTAGCAAACTCCCTGAGCGAAATCTTAAACATTTCTTCGAATCTCTTTGACCAGGTAACCCTCCCGCTCGGGGTTAATTGGTTCATTCTTCTCCAACAGTATCTTGCAAAATGCAGTCTTAGCATTTCGTATTCTTTTTGATCTTCCTGAGTTCCTTTTGATTTCATCTTCGATATCTTTTGTCATATAAAACCCAGTAGTTTCAAATGCTAACGAATGTCTTTCGCACTTATTAAACAGGGTTTGTATTTCGGTAGTGTTTAGGTCACATGCCTTGCTCATTTCCTTTATAGATATACCATTTTTTGGAATACATGTATAAAGATAAGCAATTCTAGGGTCCTCGTCAAACCAATCTATGTTGACTGTTGCTCCAAACTCTACATAATCCACGAAGATGTCACAACACTTCTCAGTTTCTTCGCAATAATCAAAGTTTGGACACGCGCTGCATGGTGGTGCCGGTTGCTCATTCATTCTTTTTAGTAATTTGACCACGTTCATTTAGAAACCTGTAATAAAAAAGGGTGCCAGCTTTCACTAGCACCCTTCCTGATTAAACCTTTAAATATACAGACATACGGTCTGAATAGCGAAGAGGAAGATCTTGACAATACTTCCTGTATATAGCGTTGTATGCGTTGTCGTACTCACTTAGAGTGAGCTTTGTTTTCTTGATTATGGGGTTATCTGGATTGAAAGCATCTCTCCAAGATCCGTCAGCCATAGCTTCGATAGCTGCATCAATTCTTGATCCACGACCTCTGAAGATGTATGTTTTGCCTTTACTTCTGGCCTCTTTCATCATTGTTTTTTTCTTAGACACTTTTACATCCTTTGCCACTAAACGTCTTGAAGCGTAGTTACCAATTAATGTTCGTTCTGATCTAGACATAATTTCTCCCTTGCACCGTTGAAGGGATTGACATTAACTAACCACGGTGCCACAGCTAGTTAATGTTTAAAGGGCAGGGCGACTGGATTTGCGCGTCCCGAGCATCCGGTGGAGGCTACCGATTACTCAGTAGCCATACCCTTTTTCTTTTCTGCCCGTCTTGCAGCCATCGTTAAATCTTTAGCCGTTTTTCCAGGGCGCGATATACCAAACTTAGTAAAACAGTTTGAATGATACGTCGGTAGATCACCAAGCTGAGCTCTTTGATCTAGTGTCATGAATTTCTTTAGTTTTGACTCCATTTGATTATTATACCTTGTCGTGAAAAAACAATACAATCATTATTTAACCATAAGCAGCCGGCATAGCCATTGCACACATTCTGACTTTTCATTAGGCTTCTCATCTGTTGTGGTATGGGCAACCACGCCGTCTTTCTCTCGCTCTACTGACACATGCCACATGATTCCTATCTTGTCTTCCTTGATTCTAAGCTTGACGGTATCACCATTCTCTAGTTTCATGTAAAATTTTCTCCTGGAATTACTAAAACATCACCCACGATACCATTCTTGATGTATTGATTTACCTGGTAATCCTTGAACAAACCCTCCTCGTCAGCAAGAAAGACGTGGTCAGTAGAGAAATGCGCGGTGTAAATGCTTGGAATAACCACTACATATCCGCCAACAGCTGCTTGCCAATTCTTTATAGAATGTTTTTCTTTCCATTCTGTTACGTCTCCGGACTGGTTTATTAAATACGATTTCGATTTGTCAAACACGTCCGGTGTCTTGTCATAAGATGTTCTGTTCTGTTTCATCTATTTCCATCTCCGTTTTGCGTTTATCCCAAAGTTCTTGCATCAAACGATCTATCAGCTTGTTGCAATCCTTTTCCATAAGCGTTAACGTAACCAGACCCCCGTTTACTGTGGAATAGCCAGTTATATCTAACTTAAACGGCGTGCCGTTACGTTTTGTTACTATGAATGCCATAATTATGCTCCCTATTCTAGAGATCTATGTGTATCCCAACATAGACCACTAACCAATATATAAGCGGTGGAATCAATATGAGTATCAATAGACCTCGTATCCACTTTTCCTTCGTGCTCATTGGTTGGTCATGGTCAAACTTTTTCTCTTTCATTATCAAGCTCCCATTCGTATTTCTGCTTCGTGCTCTCGTCTAGCAACTTCTTCAGCGTGTAGATCATCATAATATTTCTGAAGTCTATCAGTATCTTCTGGAGATAGACCTATCGTTATTAAGCTTGCTGTAACCCGAGCACCACCGCATTCATAGCAGGCGGTGTCGTACTTACCATTCATCATATCTTGGAAGAATTCTTCTCCTAATTCGTCTAATTCCTCTTCCGTATATGCGTGTCCCCGCATGCAATCGATAAGAGATCTACCAGATCCATCGCAATGTGGGCAAACAATAACTTCACTTGGAAACTCGCCTTTTTCGTCGACGAGAATTGGTTTATGATTTTTCCATTGAACTTCCATTATCAAGCTCCTGTTCGCATTTCTTTACCCACAAGTATTGATCGACAACATCACGCATTTCTAACATTAACCACTCCCTTACGTGCGCGTCTGTTAGTTCCCAGTCTTCCATACTTTCATCTATACCTGTAGGAGTCCATGCTCCAAGAGATGCTGCAGAGCTGCAACTCTCTATGGAATCATCTAGATGCTTTTTCAACAAAGCCTTAAATGTTTGATCAGTCATCAGTAGTCGTCCTCCGCCCAATACTCGCCAGCGTCGTAGAATCCACCGTTACCAGCGTAATATCCTGCTGGTGCTTGCTTTGAAACCTCAGCTGGTGGGGCATAACCCGTTACTGTAGCATCAGGATAGTGTTTCAAAGCCGCTTCCTGGCTATCGAACATATCGAGATATTTCTTACTGTGTTGCCCTGCCAGAACACTGCTTGACGGGTATATTCCCCATTCGTACACAGTAAACCCACGTGTTCCTGGTTTCTGCTCTATTGTAATTTGGCGCATTTGTTGTTCCTCTTTTCGTCTATTAATTTTAATCTGAGTGGGAATACTAACTTGATATTACAAAAAGAGCAACATCTACCATCTTTAAGTGGCATTGCATTCTCACCTTGATTCCAATACATTTTTCCTGTAACAAAGTCTACTTTTTCTTCTACCTTTTTACCACAGATGCAACAATTAGGTGTCTTGTCCATAGTCTGTTTCCTTTTGAATAAAAAAAATGGGGCCCATGAAGGGCCCCTAATGGAGGAGTAGAGTCGATAGGCTACCTGGCGATAACCATTGTTTTGCCGTTGGTCTTGACCGGCACGTGTTCGATGATACCGTCTTCCTTAACACCAAACGCATCAGACAACTGCTTGCCTTTGATTGCAAGAACGGGATCTTCGCCATCCTTTGTTTTCTTCTTGTAGACCTTGTTGCGACCAGTCTCGCTGAACTTGATGGTCAAGACTCCCTCTTCAATCTTGGAGTCGTAGCGATCACCCGGTCGAACCGTAGCAGGCAACTGCTTCTTGGTTAACCAGACAAGACGCTGACCTTTCTGAGTGTACAGCTTGACTGTAGAAGGAGGCACTGGTGATGCTGCTTTTGCTGCGCTTACTGCTGCTTGTGTTGCTGACATAATAATCTCCCGATTAAACGTATTTTACTCTTGAGTGAGTATATATATTATGCAATAGCGTTAAACCCTATTAACAATAACAATTATTTATACGTGGTGTAACAGTCAATAACAATGACTTATATATGGTAGGGCGCTGTAGAGATACTGGTAGTCGAGCACTGTTTTATATATAGATTTGCTTGAACCTTACGTCGGGTTCGTGCACACACGCATATTCTCTGGGATTCTGGGAGGGATTAAACCCTCAATCGAACCCGATGTCCTGTTTTAAACCCGAAATTGGGGTCTGTGTCCTGTTTTAAACCCGAATTTTAGTGGATTAGTATATTATTAACTGCTAATATTTGGATGAAAAAAAAGGGGCCGAAGCCCCTTCGAATTTGATGGTTTCAACCCGTCAAGACGATCTCACCCTTCTTGCACTGGGCGTCCAAGATGTCGATTCTGCCATCCTGCTCGTGGCCGAAGGCAGCCGTAATCCCCTTCCCGATCACGCAGAGAACCGGCTTCCCTTTCTTGTCCGTGATCTTGCGAGATCCGGCTGGATCCGCGCGCAGCACGATCTTGCCCTCTGACAGCTCGACGTTGAACCTCGCGCCGATGCCGAAACCGTACTTGGCCAGCTCATCTTTATGCGTCATCCAGATCAAACGACCGCCGCGCTGCGAATATAATTTAGCTGATTTCATATTAGAACTCCCTTATATTATCGAACAATAATTTATTCGATATATAGATTCTAATTCGAATCGAATATTAATAACAATAAAAGATTTTTTTTATTTTCGAATCATCAATAATAATTATTTATCGATGGGTGGTTGAGACCAGTTGGATGGCTTATAAATCAGTATATAAGTATATTAATATATTATAATATGCGGGGGGCCGTTCCAGTTCGGTTGAGAACACCTCCAGATTTTCTAAAAATCAACTTTACGATTAAACTTCGGATACAACCCGTTTTTTCTAAATTTTCCAGAAATTTTAGGTAGTCAGCAGGTGGTCAGCTACGTTGCTCTTTAGCTGGTCAGCTGCGCTGCTGACGTAAAGAATAGTAATATATAAAGAATAATACTCTCAGCTTTATGCTGGCTTGGCTGCTGTTGTTTAATTTTATATGGCCCGCCGTGATATAATATAGCAGTACTAATTATGGTACAAAGGATTACTTATAGGAGTAAATCATGCTGTCAATGCCGAACGCCCAAGTTAGGGCAATAGATCGTTTTTTTTCCAACGCTTTAGGCAGAGGGTTAAACCCACTTGCCGCGATGGATAAAGTATTTGAGACACTTACAACCGAGGTTCCGCCTACGGATGGACACGAATTCACTCTATACAAGATGGTTCCGGTCCATTACAAGGTAGAATACCAGGATGATGGATCCGTCCTTTATAAAGTTACCGGGGGTGAAAGTGATTCGACAGGTGATAAGCCCAAAGCGGAGTAGCCTGGACGAGGGTTAGATTCCCTCCACCTCCACCATAGGAAACAGTTATGATGACAACTGAGTCGCAAGAGATTGCGGACCTCTTTCGAAACAAACACAAAGTAAAGCGGACTCTGCCGTTTAAGAAGATTTCTTCTCATACCTACGGTAAGGGTGCTCTACCCGCTCAGTACCAAGGTCCTGGCCCTGGTTCTGACCCTGGTGAGCCTTCACCACCTAGACCCGATGAATACTGGTAAATAATCATGTTGAGAAAAGTTCCAGATAGAGGCGATATTATTAATTCGCTTCCGCCGCACCTAAAAGATAAACTTTTTCCAGCGCCTCCACCCCCAGAACCTCTTCCTCGAAAGAAAGAACTATGGGAAAAGTATTGGGATTCTTCCGGAAACCCAACTGGGGTGCCTTTGCCGGATTGGCCTCAACCGTATACCATTACGGACAGCGGATTTAAACCTACCGAAAGCATAACCGATATCATGAATCCCACAGCGTCGGGTGGCGGTCTTGCTCAAGTACCAACTCAACAACCAGCTGCTGCAGCTCCGCAACAGGTTACAGCACATACTGAAAGCCCATGGGGCGCGTCCATCTCTGACTTCTTTAATAACGATAACTGGACACGGCAATACAGGGGTATTAACCCGAGATCTGGAGAACCCATATCTGTAGGTAACTGGTACACACCTGGTGGCGCTAGTGCAGCACCGGTTAACACAGCACCAGCCGCAGCACCGGTTAGCGTGGCACCAGCTGCAGCCGGTGGTTCAGCAATAAACAACGATCCTTTAGTACAGGGATTAGCTGATAAATTCAGAAACGATGAATGGCGCGGCCGCGGACCACAGACTATTTATCCAGTAGATTCGCTAGACACCCAGTTCGAGCCCACACCTTTACATGTGGATCAAGGCCAGGATATTACACCAGAGGAAAAACCACCGTGGTGGAATCAAGTTGGTGAATTCTTAGGTACAACGTGGGAAGGGGCTAAAAAACTACCAGATTACGTGCCAAATCTAGCAACATCTGTACCAATAACTAGTGCTCTACCACCCGAAACAAGAGCAGCAGAAGCTCTCAATTATCAACATTTACCAAGCCATATACAGCAATTACTATTTATGCAGGATGCTGGGATTGGTAGAAAAGGCCCAGTAGATCGCAGAGAACTAGGGCTGCGCAGGAATGATCTCAGCCGGCTTATGAGGCGCGGCGGTATGGACCCAAGAGATTGGGGCGGATAACAACCAGGACAATAAATTAATGGACATTTTAGAAATTTTTAGGCGAGCAATTAAGGGTGGTGGCGATCGTCTTGGGCGACAGTTTTCTCCAGTGTCAGGCGAGGAGAGACAGGCTAATATGAATCAGCAGCCTAACTTCCCTGGTTACAGCACTCCAGCCGGTGCGGACGCTGGCGGTATAGCTGCTCAGTTTGCGCCTCAAGGTGCTAGACCTCATGGATTCCCTGGGGTTGATGACATGCAACGCCATCGCGGTACTGGGCACACTGTACCTGATGCTACAAGGCTGGATATAATGGCAGGTCATGACACTGGCAGAGACTATGGTTACGAAGGCCCTGGACAATACCCAGCCGATGTGGTTGATCGCGTTCTTATTGAAGAGCAGATGCGCCGCAGGAATAGAACCATGCCTGGTTCACCGGTGAATTACTAATGGCTTGGTCAAAAGGAGAGAGTGGTAACCCGCGTGGTCGCCCACGAAAATCTCAAAAAACCATGGCCCAGCTAAGAAGTCAGATATCTGAGCATTTGCCTGATGTTATCGAGGTTCTAGCCGGCGCCGCCAAAGATGGCGACGTTCAAGCTGCTAGAATACTGGTAGAGAGATGCGTTCCATCTATGAGGGCTATAGACCAGAACGTTAATATTAATGATTCAATGCGAGAGCTTACAGATATCGAGCTCGTAGACCTGATTAAAGAGTTCGAAGACAACTTGGAACAGGTTCCTGAAATAAAACACTAGGATATGTCATGCCAAAAGTAGAATTCCCATACAGCGCGTCTGGCCGCGCGGCTGCAAACAAAGCCGTCGGTCTCCATCCCGAAGCGAGGATGTCCGGGGGAGGCGGCGGAGGTAATTATCCAAAACCTAAGCAGCCACAACCCCGCAAAAAGCCAAGGAGATCCGATGATGTACCTAGTGGTAACAAGGCCTATTAATTATGGCTCTGTTAACTGTAGACACGTTGTATACAACGTATGATACCTACACATCAGCGGATGCTTTAGATTATGCTCTGTCACCAAGTACGCTTGCTGAGAAAACTGTTGACTCTAGCGCTTATCTTACTAAGGTAAACTCTCTTACTGTTGGCGACAGCTATGGATATGAAAGAAACATATACGTGGCTGCTACACTAGATTCTGGGCTCACTTCTGGAGTTACCTCGACAGTGGCCATAACAGTAACTGGTGCAGATAGCTTCTCATCAAGTGGGTACGCCTTGGTAGGTGCTGAAGTAATATATTACGCCACTACAACTGAAGATGGTGGAGGGGTAACTACAGATCTTAATACGTTAACTAGAGCTTTAGCGTCTACTGTAGATGTTACCCATGCCACGTCCCAGAGTATATATGGTCTCGTTGATAGATCTATAATAACTATAGAGCATAACCAAGAGTTAGAAGTTTTCAACATAAATACTAGCGCAACTATAACCTCCTCTCAGTTCCCAAGTATTACCACACTTGATATGTATACTATTCCAGAGTCATTGGTTGCTATGGTAAAATATGTAGCATGAGTTTGTCTTATACGCTGGTTCACAGTTATCCAAGGGAAGAAATAAGGGCTATACTAGCAACAGAATTAACCAGGAGGGTCAAGGATGGGAAAGACAAATGGATTGCTCTTGAGGGACCCCAACGGGAGTTCGTTTATAGTGAGCATCCTCACATTCTCTTCGGAGGCGCCCGGGGAGGATCAAAATCTGTTGGAATGTTGTTGGCTTTCAGGAGACACGCAGAATTATACGGGGAAAATGCTCACGGGCTACTATTCCGTAGAACTTACCCAGAAACAGGGGAACTGGTTAAACTAGGCCAACACGTATTTGTTAAAGAAGGTTGGGAGTGGAAGGTAGGAGAAAGAAAATGGGTAAGTCCTAAGGGTTCGACCTTGCAGCTAAAGCATCTGGATGAAGATAACGATGCTATGAAGTTGCAAGGTTTTTCTGTAACATTTTTAGGCTTTGATGAACTAGGAAACTGGCCATCACCAGAGCCTATAGACTTGTTACAAGCTACAATGCGCTCGGCTGCCGGTGTTCCTACCCTTTTTAGGGCTAGTGCAAACCCTGGCGGACCTGGCCACGGCTGGGTAAAAGAGAGGTACATCGATGCTATATCAGATGGTAGAATATTTATACCATCTAAGATAACAGATAACAAACCTCTGATGGATAATGATCCTGGATATATTGATAGGATCAAAGCTTCGGGCCCAGATTGGTTAGTTAAGGCGTGGTTGGATGGTGATTGGAATGTAGCGCCTGGTGCGTTTTTTGAATCCATTTGGGATCCAAAAGAGCACGTGGTAGAACCATTCGAGATACCTTTAGAATGGCGTAGGTGGAAATCCTATGATCACGGGTATAAATCCCCTGCGGGGTGCGTATGGTTTACTCAAGATTACGACGGCTGTATATATTTATACAAGGAAAGATATTGGGTAGACAGACCTAACGTTGGGTCAGAAACTCCAATAGAAAATATTGCAGAAGATATTTTATCTGCAGAGGTAAAGGAAAAAAAGGCAGGAATAAAATTCAGAGGAAACATAGCAGATTCAGCCATATTTATGCAGGATGGCAGACATAAGTCTGTTGCTGACGTATTTAATGATTATGGGGTTTTTTGGGAACCAAGCGCTAAAGGTCCGGGATCTAGAGTCCAGGGGCTTAACGAGTTTGTTGACAGATTAAACGCCAAATCCTTCAAGGTTTTTTCAAGTTGTAAGCATTGGCTTAGAACGGTGCCGTCATTGCCGGCAGACCCAAAAAGGATAGAAGATATAGATACTAAAGCAGAAGATCATTTGTTTGACGCTACAAGGTATGGGTTGATGCACAAGCGAGCGAAGTCTAAAAAACCTAAACCAAAGAAAACTGATCCTAATCCATTTACTCTAGAGTGGTTAGATAGGTTATCAGAACTTTACGAGGATTACGATGTCTGATTTAGAAATTAGTGGAATTTCTTCTAC
>Ga0080013_1003845_pt1 | contig 15292 bp, 17 predicted proteins | sample ETNvirenome_6_85_FD_69236 | JGI IMG/M metagenome (GOLD analysis project Ga0080013, IMG submission 69236) | Marine viral communities from the Pacific Ocean - ETNP_6_85 (SPADES assembly) (version 2) | ecosystem: Environmental > Aquatic > Marine > Oceanic | place: Pacific Ocean | collected 2013-06-19
TTAAATTGTGACTATACAAATTATTTTAAGGAATTAGATTATGTTAAATTGGAGGACGTGTTAAATGAATTTTGATGATATAAAAAATTATAAAGACATTCAAGTTGCAGAAGATATTGTCATGGATATTAATAATAATATAACTGGTAGAGTCGCTATAAATAAGATGTTAGGGGTAACTCATGTTTTATATATAATAAAAAATTTACTTGGAGATAGTTGTAAAACTGTATTGGAGATTGGTACTCTGTGGGGTGGTGCTCTGTTGACAATGATGCAAAGTGAATATACATCAAAGTTTGTTTCGATAGATATGTTTGAAGGATTTTATCCAAATCTTATTGGTGAAGGCAGTCATGATGGATATGGTATTAATACGAAAGAATTAGTTACTGAAAATATTTTAAATAACAATCCTTTTGGACATGAATTTGAATTGTTGAAAGGTTCATCTCATGATGAAAAAATTGTTAAATATGTAAATAAAAATTATTCAGAAATTGATTTATTTTTTATTGATGGTGATCATACTAAAAAAGGGGTGTTACAGGATTGGAATGATTATTCTAGCTTAGTTACTAAAGGTGGTTTAGTTGTGTTTGATGATCATTGGGATGATAAAAGACTAGAAGATTCAAATTCTCCATATACACCAAGAAAGAACTTTCAAAGATATGGGTGGAAAACAGTAGATGAGGAAACAGGAGAAAAGTGGATGGATGTTGTAGGGGCGGTTGAGGATATAATAAACCATAAAGATTTTTATAACAATTGGAAAGAGGTAGGACTATATGGAGATAAATTTATTTTGGAGAGAATCTAATGAAAAAAATAATTAAAATAAAAACAGATAAACTTTTTACAATTATTACTTCAGAGGTTTCTGAGTTTGCTAAAGATTGGGGTAAAAGTGGTATTGTAAATGTTTATACAAAACATACTACGACTTCTCTGAGAGTTTTGGAGAATGAGTTATTACATCATGCTGATATAAGATTTTGGTTGGATAAGTATTTGCCAAAAGAGAAACCTGAAAATAGAAGATACCTCCACGATATAATATCTTTAAGAAATGATGTTCCACAGGAGGAACGGATAAATGGTTATGCTCATATGAGAACTTTATTTTTTAATACATCAGAAATCATTCCAGTAGAGAATGGAGAACTGATGTTAGGTAAGTGGCAAGATATTCATTTTATAGAATTAGATCCTGGTGACCAGATTAGTCCTTTACAAGAAAGAATTATAGTTTGTACCTTCATAGAAGAATGAAATTTTTTATAATCATAAAAGAAAAATCAGAAAGACTTCCAAATAAGAATTTTTTGGAGTTAGGTAAAAAGCCACTTTACAGGCATCTGCTAAATAAATTGGAAGGTGAAGATATATATGTGGACACAGATAGTGATTTTATATATACTGAATTATGGAATAGTCCAGTCACTTGTTATAAAAGAGATAAAAAATTTATAGATTTGGAAACCGATTTAGATTACAAGGTGAGTCCTGTTTTACTTATGATTGATAATTTTTTAGATACTTTTGTGACTGATGATGATGAAATAATAGTTACACCACATATCACATCCCCATTCATCAAATTATCTACGATAATTAATGCGAGTAAATATTTAGATAGAGGATATGATACAGTACAGGCTTGTACAGAACATAAAGAATTCACTTACTTTGATGGAAAACCTGTAAATTTTGATGATAATGTTGTACAGAAAACCCAAGATTTAAAACCAGTATTGATGGGTAATGGGGCATTTTTTATTTTTACCAAGAAAACATTTAAAGAAAACAATAATAGAACGGGTAAGAATCCGTATTTTTATCCAATCAGTATACCTGAAAGTATTGAAATTGATGATGCTGATGATTGGTACTTAGCTAAGAGGGTTTATGAATATAATTGATGTGACATTAAGAGATGGTGGTTTTACTTGTGATTTCGATTGGCCAATTGAGTTTGCACAAGAATATTATCAATTGTTATCCAAACTAAATGTCGATTTGATGGAACTTGGTTATTGGAAACAAACTGTTAAAAGTAGAAATAGATTTTTTAATTTAAACATGGATACTATTAAAGAGGTAACACAAGATAGAGGAAATAAAAATGTATCCGTCATGATTGATTATTCTTATTGTAGTAAAGATTTAAATGACTATCCTACGGATAATCAAAATGAGATTAAATTGATTAGGATGACTTGTAGAAAAGACATGATTGATGATGGTTATCAATTTGCAGTTAACTTAAAAAAACATACTGGTTTAGATATAGGTTTTAATCTTTTTAACACCACTAATTATACAGATGATGAACTTGATTCAGCACTTGATATCGTTCTTGAATCTGATTTTGACATTATAGGTTTTGCTGACACACATGGCCATTTAGATTTAAATATTGATATAGATAGGTATGAGAAGAAATTTAAGAGAATAAAGGAAGCTGGTAAAAAAACAGCTTTTCATTTACATAATCATACTGGAAAAGCTTACATAAATTATGTAAAATGTGTTGATAGTCCTTATATAGATATATGTGATACATCAATTATGTCACTTGGAAAAGGTGCTGGTAATTTAAAATTAGAAAATGTATTAGGTGATGATGATGCTTTTTTGTTAAATGACTTTATCTTAAAATATTATGATTCGTTATTCAAAAAGATAGTAAGTCCTTATTACTTGGTAACAGGTAGGTATGGTATAACTGATCATTATGCTACACAAGCCAGAAAAAATAAATTAACAATGGAAGAATTCTCTTTCTTTTGTAAAACTGTTTCTGGATTGGACAGAGATAATTTTGATAAAAAGTTATTAGAGGAATTTTTAATATGAATATTTTAATCACAGGTGTTAGTTTTGGTTTGGGTAGATCATTGAAAGATGAGTATTTAAAACTTGGTCACAATGTGTATGGTTTAAGTAGGACAAGAGTTACGGATTGTAATCATATACTTCTTGATTTAAATATGTTATCATTTGAACACTATGGTAGAAGATTGACAAATTTATTAAATGGAGAAACTAATTTTGATTTGGTGATATTAAATGCGGGTATCTTAGGTAAGATAAAAACTTTTGATAATTTTAGTATGACTGAATTAGATAAGATTATGAATATAAATGTGTTTTCAAATAAGTTGATATTAGATAATTTATTTCAGATGGGGGTAAATGTTAAACAAGTCGTATGTATGTCATCTGGTGCAAGTGAAAAAACTTATAAAGGTTGGGGTGGTTATTCAATTAGCAAAGCTGCTTTGAGAATGATGATGCAAGTTTACTCTAAAGATGTACCTCAGACACACTTTATGTCTGTAGCACCTGGTTTAGTCGGTACAGGAATGCAAGATTATTTATGTAGTGAAGTTGATGTCAATGACTTTCCAGAAACAAAAAAATTTATAGAAAGTAGTACTAATGGGACTACACGACAACCAGCTGATGTTGCTGTGGATATTATCAGATTGGTTTCTGATTTACCCAAGATGGAGTCAGGTGGTTATATTGATTTAAGGGATTCAAAATGATTTTGATATCACATAGGGGTAACATTGATGGTAAGAATCCACAATTTGAAAATGGCCAAAAGTATTGTCAAGAAGCAATTGATGCTGGTTATGATGTAGAAATAGATGTTTGGTATACTGATACTTGGTGGACTGGACATGATAGACCACAATATAGAGTTGATCCAGATTTCTTTTTAAAAGAAGATGTGTGGTGTCATGCAAAAAATATCCAAGCATTGTACAGATTGCATGAAATGGGTGCTCATTGTTTTTGGCATCAAAGAGATGCGGTAACTATGACAACAGAAGGATATTTTTGGACTTATCCATTGGAAGAATTAACACCTAATTCAATATGTGTGTTACCGGAATTACAAAAAGATGTAGAATTAAATTGTGCGGGAATTTGTAGTGATTATATAAACAGATATAAGGAGTAGAAATGAAAATATTAGTAACAGGTGGAACTGGACTTGTAGGTTCAACGATAAATGCGGATGTTAAATTATCAACAAAAGACGTTGATTTAAAAGATTGGAAATCTACGTTAAGTTTATTTAAAAAATTAAATCCAGATAAGGTTATTCATTGTGCAGCCAGAGTCGGGGGGTTGGGTGGCAATATGAATTACAAAGGGGAGTATTTTTATGATAATATGATGATGAATGTAAATGTATTGGAGGCATCTCGAAGAGTTGGCGTTGAGAAAGTTGTTTCATTTTTATCTACTTGTGTTTTTCCAGACGATGTGGAGTATCCACTTACTGAAGATAAAATACATTTAGGTGAACCTCATAATTCTAATTATCCTTATGCATATGCAAAAAGAATGATAGATATTCAGAGTAGAGCGTATAAGGAACAATATGGTGTTAATTATGTGTCGGTAATACCAACAAATATTTATGGACCTAATGATAATTTTGATTTACATCAGGGTCATGTCATGCCAATGTTAATTCATAAGTGTTATCTCGCTAAACTTAAAGGTACAGATTTGAATGTATGGGGTACTGGAAACGCATTGAGGGAGTTTATTTATTCGGAAGATATTGGTAGATTGACTGAGTGGGCATTGAATAATTACGATGAAGTAGAACCGATTATTTTTAGCCCGTCTACTGAAATAAGCATTGGAGACATGGTTGGTTTGATTGTGAAGAATTTAAATTTTAAAGGTAAAGTTGTTTTTGATAAAGACAAACCAGAAGGGCAGTTTAGGAAACCATCTGATAATTCAAAGCTAAGAAAATATTTGCCAGATTTTGAATTTACTCCAATAGGGGTTGGTATGAAGAAAACAGTAGAGTGGTTTGTGGAGAATTATGAAAGAGTAAGAAAATGAGAAAGGCACTAATTACCGGTATCAATGGACAAGATGGTTCTTATTTAACGGAGTTATTACTTGAAGGGGGGTATGAAGTACATGGAATCTTAAAAAGGAATTCAGTTGCTGAGAATCAGACTGCTAGGTTGGATGATGTCTATCGGACAATAAAAGATAATTTATATTATGCGGATATGACGGATATGGCGTCATTGGTTAGGGTTTTGCAAGGAGTACAACCCGATGAGATTTATAATTTAGCAGCTCAATCTCACGTAAGGATATCATTTGACCAACCAATTTATACCACACAGACTGTTGCAGTTGGGACTATGAATTTATTGGAAGCTATAAGATTGATGTGCCCAAATGTCAGAATGTATCAGGCATCATCATCTGAGATGTTTGGTAATTCGTTTGATGAAGATGGATTTCAAAGAGAAACCACGCCGATGTATCCAACAAGTCCTTATGGATGTGCTAAGGTATTTGGTTATAATTTAGTTAGGAATTATAGACATGCTTATAATTTATTTTTAAGTAATGGAATTTTATTTAATCATGAATCACCAAGACGAGGTACTAATTTTGTTACTAATAAAGTGGTAAAGGAGGCGGTTAAGATAAAACATGGAATTACTGATAAATTAATGTTAGGAAATTTAGAAGCAACTCGTGATTGGGGACATGCTAAAGATTATGTAAGAGCTATGCATTTGATATTACAACAAGATGAACCGAGCGATTATGTTTGTTCTACAGGTATTTCACATACTGTGAAAGAGTTATGTGATTATACTTTTTCTAAATTAGATTTAGATTATAAAGATTATGTTGGGGTAGATGAAAAATATTATAGACCAGAAGAATTAACTGATTTGAAGGGAGATTCTTCTAAATTAAAATCTATTGGATTTGAGGCGGAATACACATTTGAAACTATGTTAGATGAAATGATTAATTTTTGGGTTGACTTTCACATTAAATTTTAGTATATTTATGAGCATGAAATCAATAAAAGTATATAGTTCTCAATTTAATTATCAGTATGGCAGTTCTATACATTTTCCATATAGTATTGCTTCTCTGTTTGCATATGCTAAGACAGATGATGTGATTAAAGATAATTTTCAATTTGAGAAGACTTTTATATTTAGAAATAAATTAGATGAGTATATAGATAGTGTTGAGAATCCAGATATATTACTTTGTTCATGTTATGTTTGGAATTGGGAGATAACTAATGTCTTAGCTCGTAGAGTTAAAGAGAAGTGCCCCAATTGTACTGTTATATTTGGTGGACCAAATGTACCATTAAGATATGAAGGTGATGTTCCATTGGGGTGGGTTGAAAATTCAACTAATAATTTTTTTAAAGATTATCCGTGGGTTGATATATTAGTTCATCAAGAGGGTGAATATACTATTAAAGAGATTTTTGAACAGTATATTGGTGATAAAGATTATTCTAAAATTAATGGACTTGAGACTATAAATCATAGAACGCCACCACAGCCGAGGATTACAAATCTTGATGAAATACCATCACCGTATTTAACTGATTTAATTTGGGATTTAGTAGAACCCGCTGATGGCGTTGATTATATTTCTGCTTGGGAAACAAATAGAGGCTGCCCATTCCAATGTACATTTTGCGACTGGGGGAGTGCTACAAAAACTAAGGTTAGAAAATGGGAGATGGACAGACTTTTTAAAGAGATAGAGTGGTTTGCTGACAATAAAATACCTTATATAGATTGTTGTGATGCAAATTTTGGTATATTTGTAGAAAGAGATTTAAAACTAGCCAAGAAACTAAAATCAGAAAAAATGAAAAAGGGTTTTCCTGGAAGGATAAGGCCTGCTTGGGCGAAGATTGCTTCTGAAAAAATAGTTCCTATTGCTAAAGAATTACTTGATGCTGACTTATTAAGAGCAGTTACATTGGCGGTTCAATCATTAGATCCTAACACTTTAAATATTATTAAAAGGAAGAATATTAAATTTGATAAGTTTGGTGAATTAGTAAAAATGTTCAGAGGAGAGAAAATAGAAAATTATACTGAAATTATCATGGGTATGCCTGGCGAAACAGTTGAAACTTATAAAGGTGGTCTTGAACAATTAATGGAATTATTTCCAAGACCAGTTGTTTATGTTTATAATTGTGGTGTGTTTGTAAATGCACCTATGAATGATTCTCATTATGTGAAAGAATATGATATAAAGACAATTCGTTCACCAATCTATTTATGGCATTCTTCTATCCATAACAGGGGGGATATTCAAGAAACTGAAGATATTGTTATTGGGACAAATTCATTTGACTTAGATGGTTTAAAGGAAATGTATTTATATGGATGGGTAACTCAGGCATTTCATAGTATGGGAATTTTTGAATATGTTTCTAAATTTTACAATCAAACTTACGACTTAAAATTTATGAATTTTTACGAAACTTTTGTACAGTATTGTAAAACAAATCCAGATACTATATTTGGAAAGGAATATCAAATATTATTAGAATATATGGATAAAGGATATTCTGGCGGTGGTTGGGACCATCATGATCCTGAATTAGCAAGTATTCTTTGGCCTATTGAAGAAGCTACTTGGTTAAGATGCCTTCGAGATTCACAGAAATTGGAATCGGAAATGATAAAATTTATTGATTTTCATGAGTCGGTGAGTGGATTATCTACTGATAAGGGAGTTTTATATGACTTGATTTCTTTTCAAGTATTTTTATTGATGGGTATGGATAGGAATGAGAAAGTTAAAAGTCATAAAGCACAATGGGATTGGAAAGATTATTTTGGTAATGATGTAAAGGGTGTTGATAAGTTAAGACATTATAGAGATTACTATTTTTATGAAAATAAAATTCAAGAAGATGATATCGAACAATGGTGTTTTCAAGCAGCTTGGATAGGTAGATCACAAGGTAATTATAAGTGTCATCCTGAATTTTTATATGAGAGAACACAAACTATCGAGAATGATAAAGATATTGTTTATGAATACATAAAAGAGATAACTGCTAAAATGGGGATATCATCTGGTGTTTAAATTAAAAGAGGTTACAAATGATTTCGATTTTTTCTAATTCATTAGGTCAAGAAGAATTGTCTGCAGTAGAAAAGGTTTTTGATTCAAAGTGGATTGGAGCTTCAAAGGTGACTTTGGAGTTCGAAAAACAGTTCAGGCAACTACTTAATTCGAAATATTCTCTTTCTTATAATTGTGCAACTGCAGCTATCTATGATTCCATGAGATTAGTTGGTATCCAAGATGGGGACGAAGTTTTAATACCTTCTATTAATTTCATCGGTTGTGTAAATGCTATTATTGACAGCGGTGGAATTCCAATATTTTGTGATGTTGATAAAAACACTTTGAATATTTTACCAGAAGAAATTTCGAGAAAGAGAACGAATAAAACAAAAGCTGTTTTGTTGTTACATTATGGGGGACATCCATGTGACATGGATAAGCTTTATGATGTAAGTGATGGGTTAGCAATAATAGAAGATAGTGCTAATTCTGTATATTCATCATATAAAGGTAAATATTGTGGTACATTGGGTGATATTGGATGTTTTAGTTTTGATGCTATGAAAATATTAGTAGTAGGTGATGGGGGAATGATGACATTTCAAAATGATGAATATTATGATAAAGCTCTTTCATATCGTTATTTGGGTTTAACTAATAAAGATAAGTCTGGTGTAGATTCCATGAAAGAGGGTAAGGATATCTGGTGGGAGATAACTTTGGCTAAGACTTCTGGTAGATATATTTCAAATGATATAGTTTCTGCTATTGGTTTAGAACAACTTAAAAAATTAAGTGGTTTCATACAAAGACGAAAAGATATTTGGAATATCTATAAGTCGGAACTTAGTGATGTTGATTGGATTACTTTACCTCCAGAACCACTTGATGGTTGTACAACTAGTTATTACTTATTTTGGTTACAGATGGAAGATAGAGATAATTTTGCTAAATATATGGTAGATAATGAAATATATGTCACGTTTAGATATTATCCTTTACATTTGATTAAACATTACGACTCTTGGCATAATCAACTTCCAAATACAGAATGGATTAATGATAGAACTATTAATATACCATTACATCAAAATTTAACTGATGATGAAGTTGGGTATATAATTGAAACAATTAAAAAATATAAGTAGGTAAAATGAAAAATAAATTTGCGGTTATCGTTAGTGGTTGGCATTTCCCATTAAAGTTTTATGAACAAGTGGTTCAACAAAAAGTACCTGATGGTTGGGATATAGAATATTTCTGTGTGTCACATAGAGATCCATTATATGCTATTTCTGAAAAATTAAATAACATTTCTCAACTTGAAGACAGTCGTTTGTGTGATTTAGATAGAATTTTATATGAAAAGATAGCAACTGTTGATGACTTGAAACAACTTGGATGGAAATATTATTTGGAACCAAATACATGTGGGGATTGGGTTGTAACAAATCAATGGTTAGATAGATATCCTAATTACAGAGATTATGAGACATTATTATTAACACATGATGATAATTTTTTAATTGGTGATGAGTTATTTTTAGATGTTTTAGACAATAGACTTGATACATTAATTAGAAATGATTATTCAGTAAATCACATGTCAGAATTTTTAGATAAGAATTATGGTCCCAATGATTATTCACAATTGCCTGTGGATGAGTGGAATGTATTATCTAATGGGATAGTCAATAATACAGGTGGTTTGAGAGGTTCTTTTGATTTTTTTAAGACATCCTTAATAGAAAAAATGGGTGGTAAATTTAGTCTTGATGGGGTTGAGTTAGATAGAACCGGAGAAACTGATAACATGGATATGGAATACTATGGGAATAAAAAACCAAGTGGTGGATTGAGTATGAAAGATTGGGAAAAACCACTTAATAAGTTTTTTGGATTTATGTATGATAATGAATTGTTAAATACGATTAGGTATTTATCACCAGTTTATAGAGTTAGTAACTACTGTATAGAGGGGGAGAGAGGTTTACTATCTAATATGGCAACACCACAATCTGTTTATTATAATAATACAGTTAATCAATTGAATTTGGAGAGTATTCTTGGATAAAAAAAATGTAGTTTGGTGGCCTGCTGTAAAAAATCCAGACCACGATGAAAAATTTGGAGGCTATGAATATTTTCAATATTCAAGAAACACTTGGGAGTATTGGTGTAGAAAAAATGATGTTTTATTTATACCATTCGAAGTTCCAGTGGAAAAGGATTTATTTAGATTTCGAATTAATTGGCAGAAAGCTATTTTTGTTTTTGATGAATTAGAACGAATGAATATCAATTATGATCAAGTAGCATTGGTTGACAGTTCATTTATGATTAAATGGGATGCTCCCAATTTTTTTGATATGACCGATAGAAGATTTACTGCATGGCGAGATACTGATAATATGAGATGGATATATGAAAGTATTCAAGGATATAAAGAAATATTTGATGGTTTTGTATTAGATCAATCTAAATATGTGAATTCTGGTTTTATAGTTTTTAATGAAGAACATAAAGAGTTATTTATATCATTCAAAGAATTTTATTATGAAAATATAGATGAGATTATTTCTTTACAGGATAAAAAAGTTAAAAGGGGAAATGAACAAACACCTATGAATTATTGGTTACAAGTGAATAATATAGATATGAATTTAGATTTACCTATAGCATTCAAGTTGACTCATTTACATAGGAAAGATATGTTTCATCATAATTGGCAATTGAATGAAGATAAAACTCCATTTTTTATAAAGTATGGGTATAATTGTAGTTTTAATGGAATGCCTAAAGATCAAAGAAATAATATAATGAAACAAACTTGGGATATAATCAAGGATAACTATGGAAATTAGAGAAAAGCCTTTAAAGGTGTTGGGACCATGTGGCGATGAATCAGATGTTCAGGCAATTAGAGAAGTTATATTAAGTGGATGGTGGGGAAAGGGACCTAAGGTTCAAGAGTTTGAAGAAGAATTTGCAAAACTCGTGGGTGCAAAACATGCAATAGCAGTTACGAGTAATTCTCATGGTCAAGATTTGGTAATGAAGGCAATGGGGTTTAAGGGAGTTGATGTTATTAATCCAACAATGTCTTTTGTAGCAACTGCGGAGATACCACTTTGGAATGATTGTGCTTCTAATATAGTAGATGTGGATAGAGTTAATCTCAATATAACTGCAGAAGAAGTAGAGAAGTGGAAGAAACCAAATTCAGAAGTTTTGATAGCAGTGAATATGTCAGGTGTACCAGCACCTATTGATGAGATACGAAAAGTATTTGGTGGGTTTATTATTGAAGATTGTGCACATAGTTGTTATACAGATGGAGCTGGATTAAAAGGTGATGTAGCAGTATGGTCATTTCAGGCAGTAAAGACATTACCAATTGGTGATGGTGGAATGATTACACTTGATGATGATAAGTTAGCAAATAAGATTAGAGAAATGTTATGGTTTGGTGTCGCATCAACTTGGAGTAGAGCATCAGATGAAAGTGGAACGAGGCCTGGATATGCTTGGGATTATCAAGTAGATCAACTTGGATATAAATATTATATGACTGATTTGATTGCAACACTTGGTTTGTCACAAATGAAAAGGTTAGATGGATTTTTGAAAGTTAGACGACATGTTCAAAAACGATATAATGAAGAATTACCCGATGTATTTGAAAGACCACCCCATTCAGAAACCGTTCAATATTATGGATCTAGATTAGATAGAAAAATGTATAACTTCGCACCCGATAGTTCTGGATGTTCAGTAATTGGTAGGGATCAATTAATAGATTATTTAGCTGATAAGAAAATACATACTTCAGTTCATTTTAAACCGTTACATCATTATAGTTTATTAAAACAAAATAGAGAGTATCCAGTAGCGGATGTGGAATGGGAGAAGTTAATAACATTACCTTGTTTTAATAATATGACTGATGGTGATATTGATTATGTAGTATATTGGGTTAATAAATTTATAGAGGATGAATATCAAGATGTCTAGTAGACTTATCTTAGGTGATGGACTATTGGGTTCAGAACTTCATAAACAAACGGGGTGGGATTATGTCAGTAGAAAGAAAGATGGCATTGATTTTGTAGAAATAGATTCATATAAAGATTATTTGTTTGAGTATGATGAAATAATAAATTGCATAGCACATACTGATACATATTCGGATGAAAGAGATGAACACTGGGACGTTAATTACAAAGGTGTTGTGGATTTGGTTGATTGGTGTAATATGGCTGACAAGAAGTTAGTCCAAATTATCACGGATTATATTTATGCCAATTCCGAAGTTGGTGTTGATGAAGATGGGGTACCCGTTCATTGTGGTAATTGGTATGGTTATACGAAGTTACTTGGTGATGCTTATGTACAGTTAAAGAGTGATAATCACTTATTGATAAGATCAACTCATAAACCAAAACCATTTAAGTATGAAAAGGCTTGGGTCAACCAAATTGGAAATTTTGATTATGTCACTGAAATTTCCAAATTAATTGTAAAACTTGTCAATGGAAATTCTTATGGTATTTTCAATGTAGGTACTGAGGTAAAAACTATGTATGATTTGGCCAAGAGAACAAATTACGATGTCGTACCTGAATATAAATTGTCAGATAAAACAACACCTACCAATTTAATTATGGATATTTCAAAAATGGAGAGGGAATTGAATGAATAGAATTTTATTTTGCTTACCAACACTGTTTAACAATCCTAAAAAAACAGTTAGATGTGTACAAAATTTATTAAACCAGTGTGAAAAGAATGATATAGAGTATAAAATTTTTGTGGTGAGCAACGTTGAAGACGAATTATTTTCACAATGGGATCCTGGAATTGATGAAGTAGAGAAGATTGTATCTGGATTGAATTACAGTATTTCAAAGGCACTTAATGTTTCTATCGATAAATACGATTCTGATTATTTTGTATTTTTACAAGATGATATGTTTATACATGATGATAATTGGATTGGTAATTTTATTGATTTGTATGAAAACGATTTGTTAAATTGTGGTGTCATTGGTACGAGGCCACATACAACAAGTAAAATTTATTGTAAACCAGTTAATGGTGATTATCCATATCGAATAGATGAACTTTTGTGGTCAGACGGTGTTATGTTTTTTTCTACTAAACTTTTTGGAGAAGTTGGTATTTTTGATGAAAACTATTTTGGAGATTGTGAGAGTCAAGATTTTTGTTATAAAGTTAAAGATGCTGGATATAAAAATTATCGGATACATATGGATCAGACTCACGAGACTTCTGGATTTGATGGGAAGGTCAGAGAAAATCATCATGAATTTCTTCAACATGTAAATAGGAGTCGAGAGTTTTTTCACGATAGGTGGGATGAATGGCAAGACAAGATGGTTGAAAATTCATGAAAAATTTAGTGTTTATGATGGATATTGACTTAAAGGGTGAGGGTAGATATTCTACTAATAGGAGAGCTGCTTACAAATATTCAATAGCTAGTTGGGAGAGGTGGTGTGAAAAAAATAATAGTGAATTATTTGTTTTAAATGACTTGGTTTTGGAACATGAAAAAATGGCTATATGCTGGCAAAGATATTATTTATTTGATGTGTTAGATGGAAATCAGATAGAATACGATCAAATTCTTATGGTTGATGCAGATACTATAGTTCATCCAGATTGTCCAAATTTTTTTGAAATGAGTGACAATAAATATATTGGGGTACATAACGAAGGTAGCTATGATTGGATTTTTAGAAGTATTGAGAATTATTCAAAATATATTTTTGACGGTAAAATGATTGATTGGTGGAAGTATATAAACGGTGGATTTCAAATTATCAATAAAAGTCATAAACAATTTTTTAGAAATATTGTAAATTTTTACTTTACAAATCAAGATAATTTAGTTAAATTACAAGAAACATTTCATACAGGGACAGACCAAACTCCATTGAATTTTTTATTACACCTTGAAAATATTGATTTAAAATTATTACCTTATGAGTTTAATATGTGTGATTTGTTGAGAAAGGAGTTGTTAGCAGATGATATGTTATTTACAAAAGTTGGATGGATATATCAGTTTAATTGTATACCTAATCAACAAGACCATAACATAACTAATTATTTTTTGAAAAAAACATATGAACATTTTTATGGAGCGTTAAAATGAAATTAAATAATACATTTGCGATAGGTTGTTTGATTCAGTGGTATGAAATTGAATTGGTTGGTGAATATTTACAGAGTGTTAAAAATTCGTTAGATGTTATTGACAACAAAGAAAATGTAGTTATTGATTTATATTTTAATTGTGATCAGTCATTAGAGAAGTTAGACAAAAATCAAACTGACATTACTGAAATAAAAAATAAGTATAATAGTTTATTAAAAAGTATATTTGATTATGATGAAGATTATCTATATGGAAATTATAATATTAAGCTTTATATGAATGAATATAGTGATAAAATTTATACTATAGCAGATTATCGTAGAGATTTTAATAACAAGTATTGTAGAGAAGTAGATGTATTGATGTGGGGTGAAACAGATTCATTGATTCCAAGACAAACATTTCAAATACTTGACACTTTACATGATGGAGTAAAAGATACAACGCCAAAGTATGTTGGGTTTTTTAGTACATGTAAAATGTGGGACAAGAGCTGGGAGATATTAGAACATCCTGAGTTTACTGATAAGCCATTTTTAGAAGGTGACACGGATAATTGGTGGAGTTTGAGATATAATATGAATATCGATGAGATGAATAGTTTTAATGATAAAGTTGAACAATTAGATATTAGAACTACTAATCAATTAAAATTTAATGGTTGTGGATTAGTGATATCTTCCGATGTGGTTAAGTCTGGTGTCAATATTCCGATGGGTAGTTTTTTTGTACATGAAGATACCGCATTTATGAATAATTGTTTAGTTATGTTTAAAGGACAATTGCCACAGTATATTATTAAAAATGTGTTACTTGTTCACAATAGAAAACATGTTCAGAAAAGAAATTATATTCTGGGTGAGGATGATGTGAGCGCGGGTGATGTTGGTTCAGCTAGGAAAAAACATGATTGGTATGATAGGGCAAATAAATTATCAGAACACAATGCTCATAATATGTTTAATCAAAATAAAATTTATAATTGGAATGATGTCTGGGAGAAAACAGAATGAAATGTTTAGTAACTGGTGGTGCTGGTTTTATTGGTACTAACTTAATAAAAAGATTATTAAGTGATGACTATGATGTAGTATCAATTGATAATTATTCCACGGGGAAAAAAGAAAATCATCAAGATGGATGTCTTTATTATGATTATGATTTATCCTATAACTATGTTAGAGATGA